>JACCEA010695833.1_pt1 | contig 13454 bp, 11 predicted proteins | sample 7449851 | NCBI WGS metagenome assembly JACCEA01 (sample SAMN15323453, study PRJNA562643) | freshwater metagenome | isolation source: river surface water | place: USA:Blue River Watershed | collected 2017-08-18 | reverse complement strand
GAGCTATAAAAGAGGGATTTGAAGATAAGAAAAAAATGAATGGATATTCAGATACTTCTGAAAAAGATTCATTCTTAAAGTCCCTTCAATTCTTAGAAGAGAAGACTGAGACAAGTGACCAAGATGACGATTTTAAGAAAAAATTATTATCTTTTATTGAAAAATCCGATGATGATTCAAAATACTCTACATTTGAACAGAAGAATCTTTTACCAACAGTCCCTGCCAACTCTTTTACACAAAATTATAATGAACCCAACTTTGAATCTAATGTTCTCAATGTTCAAAAGTTCTATCATAGAAACTTTGATAATATGGATGCTAAAGAACTTGAAAAATCGATAAATAAGACCTTCCCAAATATCCAAGCAGGAAATGGTGAGATAGTATCTACACAAAAAACACCCATTCCTAATCTCTCAACGGATGTAAATGATAATCGTAGTACCTTCGGAAGAATCAGTACTGAAAATCCTCCTACATGGACTTACAAGAATGAACTTCCTATGAATGGTGGTTCTATTGGTGGTGGTATTGTTGGGTTTGATTGTCTTGAAAGTCAATTCTCTTTATATGCTCCCGCTACTCTTCAATTCCAACAAGCCGATTCACCAAATTTCCAAACTATCCCCCATGATGACCTCCGTAAACCTATCATCTATGAAAATTAATTTTTTTTTATTTATTCATTCTTATAAAATCTATTTGATTTTATACTTAAAGAAAATGTATTGAGTTTATTTTTAATGAAAAAAAGAAAAAAATGAGATTAGAAATCAAGGAAAAATGAAGATTGACCATTTATTAAAGACACTTCGTAAACATAAGAAAAAGAATACTTCTTTACATGAGACAATATCATCTTTTATCAAGGAGTTTGAGATGAATGTACAATTTAGTATTAACAATAATGTCTATAATTCTTTTCAGACAATTTTACAATTAGAAGATTCAAATACGGGAGATCAATTTAAAATGATTCGTCATTTTTATTTTTATGATGAAGAGATTCTTCAAAATGAAGGTGATGAGGATATTATTTATATGGAAGGTGGAAATGAAGAAGATGAAGAAGATGATGGATTTGAAGATATTGAAGAAGAAGATGATGATCCAAAAAGTAAGAAGAAGAATAATAATCAAGTTATTGAAATGAAGATAGATTTACGTAATTCAAAACGTTTAGAAGCATTATCAAAGACTTTATCCAAAAGATCATCTGTAGAACAGAATAAAAAAGATAAAACTATTCAAAAGAAATTAGAATCTTTGAAGAATGAGAAGGGTAAAGGTAAGAAGAAAGAGAAGAAGAAAGATGACCCACTTTCTCTTTATTTGAAAGACCATTTTAAATCACTTACCAAAAGAAAAGAATTTGTTGATTTTAATCAAGATATCACTTTCTATTATTTTATTAAGGAAGACCAGAATGAATTATGTGAAGAATATAATTTTGAAAATCATAAATTAAAATCTTATCAAGGTGATGATCTTCCGGATAAAACACTCGATGACTACTTCCTTGAACATTGTGAAGAAGTAAATACTTTTGATAAGATACCTATTTATCTTGAGAAAGATTATTTTGATCATGAATTTTCCATGTTTAATCTCTTCAAAATAGACTTCCAAGGTGAGAAGAGACCATTAGGTGATTATCTTCGAGGTTTATGGAACTCCAATGGTAATCTCTCTGTCTTTGACTCTTTCCTTAATTATATATTAAATCGTATTTTGATAATGGATAAATATATGAAGATGACAGAGAATAAAGAAGATGACCAATGGATGGATTATATGAATTTAAAGTTAGATAAAGAGATGGATATGAATAAAGAGATTCAATTTTATTCGGGTAAATTAGATCTTCAATTTGGTATTGAAAATAAAATAGCTTCTATTCATGAAGTAGGTGTCTTCCTTAAAATTATCTTTACCTTTATTCTTATCTTAGATCGTTCAACTCCTCATAAACTTGAAGTAGAGAATGAAGACGAGGATGATGAAGAAGAGGAAGAAGAAGAAGTTATAGATGTAGAGATAGAGAATGAACTTCGCTTCCATCCCATCTTAAAGACTGAATTAGGAGAACTTGAAGAGACAATCGATAATGTAAATGATGTTATCGGTTCTTTCTTTGTTCATCATTCTGAACATAAAGATATTAAACAAATTCTTCATGAATTTAATGATGATTATAATACTATCCTCTTTGGTCTCCGTCTTAAACTATTCAATGAATATATGTTAGAATACTTACATAAAATGTATTATAACAAAACAATGAAAAAATCAAATTTTGTCTCTTATCATCAAGAGATTATGAGTGATTTTAAAAAGATATTAACACCAAATATTGATGATAAAGAGATTGATTCCATTATTGTTAAATGGTCTGATCTATCTGATATTCAAAATATGTATAAGACGATTGTAGGTAATATTATACAACTCTCTTAGAAAATAAATCAAATAATATACGATTATAAGAATATCGATTTGAATTCTCTTCATAGTAAACTTTTTTACAATTTTTAATTAATTCTATCTCTCTATGTAAAATATCCATATAGGAGAATGGAATCATTTTTTTATATTTTTCATACTTTCGATGGTCGAAAAGTATTGATATATCTCCTTGTTGTTGTGTAAATACTATATCTTCTTTTGTATTTTTTAAGATTATCACTTTTTGTGTATCTAACTTTTCATTAATATTTTTATCGAGTATGATATAATTTTTGTATTCAATATAAAAATTAGGAATTTTTAATATCTCTTTAAAATTTTTCTGATACTCTTCTTCTATACCAATCTCGATTAAAATTTTTTCTACTTCCAATTTATTCTTTATCTCTGTACCATTTTGATAAAATTCAATCTTTACATAATGGGGATGAACTAGATGAAACCAATCTTTAAAAAAATTATATAACATACGATTCGTCTCATTTAATAACATTAAATAATTCTTTTGAATCCATATCTTCTTTATTTTATTTTCCTTATCTTGTTGATAACATATAATATATGTTAAACCTATTATATTCTTCTCTGTTATATCAAATATATACTCATTCTCCAATTTTATACTCTTTTCTTTAAGTACTTTCATTTTATAAATAGGTTCTTTAGGAAGAATAATCATTTCGGGTTCGATGTGTGGGGGTATAATCTCTTGAATATATTTTTCGGGTTCTTTAAAATCTTCTTGAAAAATAGTATTTTCGGGTTCTTGAAAAATAGGATTTTCAGGTACTTCTTCTTCAATCAATGATAGAATGATTGGATTAGAAGGAGGATTTATTATCTCTTCTTTTTTGTCCCATTTAGGAAAAGTTTTTAAAAGATATTTAAAATAAATAGTAGATTCTGATAGATATTGAGGTTCTTGATTCATACAGACTTGGAAAGAATCATCTCGAAGTAGAAGAGGAAAGAATAAAAGAGGATGATAACCAAAACTATAAATTCTATTAACTTTACAAATCTCTTTCTCCCATCTCTCTAAAAATTCTTTTTTTGTGATATATTCAGGTATTTGAATATATTGACATTCACGGTTCCAAAATAATATCTCTAAATCATCATATGTTAAATGTGAATAAATATATACTTTACGATCTGTTGGATACTTTTCCATAAATCGATAAGTCGTCTCTATCTCATCCTTCTCCCATATCATTATCATATCTGAATTATTTTCTTTATATTCATCATTATTTAAAAAAAGAGGAGAATGAGAGAGAGAGAAGTCAAATATATCTTTTTTTTGTAGGATGGGATTTTTTTCGAAAGATTCTATATGGGTGGAGTCTATTAATTGATAAGGAGAATGAGAGAATAATTTATGAATACATTCTTCGAAAAAGATATTTTGTGGATGAATAAAAAAGATATAAAAAGGATAAAACTGATATTTTTGTTGAAAGAGATAGAGGTATAAAATATCTTCAAATGATTCAATCTGATATTTGATTTGCATCCATTTACTATTCTCTTATTCGTTTTTATTTTTATTTTCCATCCATATTCTTTCTAATTCATGTTGAACCATCTCATCTAAACCATACTTTGCCCTCCATCCTAATTCCTCCTCTATCTTCTTCGAATCTGCATAACATGTTCCTGCATCACCTCTTCTTCTCTCTACTATCTTATAATTTATCTTCTCTCCTCCTAACTCTTCAAATTTCTTTATCATCTCCATTACACTTATACCATTTCCTGTACCTACATTATAAATCTTTAATATTGATTTTTCATTCTTTTCAAATAGATATTGTAGAGATAATACATGAGCTTCACTTAAATCAACTACATGAATATAATCACGAACACCTGTACCATCTTTAGTCTCATAATCATCCCCAAATATAGTTAAAACCGGATAGATTCCTTGATATACTCTAGAGATAATAGGAAAGAGATTATTCGGTCTTCCTAAAGGATTTTCTTTAAGTAGACCTGAAGGGTGACATGAGATTGGGTTAAAATAACGAAGAAGAATAATATTCATCTCATCACCACTTGAATGAATATCTTTTAATATCTCCTCTATCATTAATTTAGTTCTTCCATAAGGATTAAGAGCACTTAAAGGATGTCCTTCATCAATAGGTACATATTGTGGCATACCATAAACAGTTGCTGAAGATGAAAAGATAAGATTTTGACATTTAAATTCTTTCATTACACGGATAAGATTAAGAGTAGAGATTAGATTATTTGAATAATATTCATATGGCTTCTCACAAGATTCACCTACCGCTTTTAAACCCGCAAAATGTATTACCCCCTCTATTTTATTTTCTTTAAATACCTCTTTTAATTTTTCATAATGAGATAGGTCGAATGAATATAAAGAGATAGGAGAATGAGGGAATTTTAATTGAAGAGAATGAAAATTGGAGAGGTCAGAATTAGATAGATTATCCACGATAATGATAGAATAGGAGGGAAAAGATTGAAGAAGTTGATAACAAGTATGAGAACCAATATAACCACAACCACCTGTTAATAAGATTGACTTTAATTTTGATTCCATCTCTTTTTTACTAATATGTTTTTTTAAATTTATTCATTTAGAAGAACGAAGGATAAAAAAAATAGATGAATTAAGATGAGAAAGATTGGATAAGAATTTCGGGAGTAAATAGATCACTAAAAGTAAGAGTAGGATATCCGGGTATAATATCAGTAGGTCTTTCAGATAGAGGTGGTAAAATAAAATTTTCTTTTTTACAATATAAATCACCATTATTATTATATCTTTTTAAATAGGATATTACATTATCTGCAGTATATCCCGTTGGTATAATATTGAAGAAGATATAATTACGAACAATATAGTTTCTTGATATAGTAAAAGATAAATTTTTAAAAGTTTCTTTTGAAAGAGGGGGTAAAGTGATAAACAATTGATAGAAGCGTTTAATCATATCTTTATATTGAATTTGAGGAATATAAGGTTTACCAAAATGTTGAAGAAGGGTATAAATAAATTCAGTCGGTACTATACTTTTATCAAAAATATTTTTTAAAAGATGATTTAAAATAAATCGAACTATATCATATATTTTTATACCAATTGGATTTATATCTGCATATTCTACAAAATTACGAACAATGGTTGTATAATTATTTTCTACTTTTTTTATTAAATACTTTTCAGTCGGTTTTAAAATATCAAATGGGATAAAGATAGATGATAATTCAAAATCCACCAATTTAATAAAACCTTCTTCAAATCCTATATATTCTCCAGTTGAAGATATTTTAATTTTTGATTTATCAAACATCATATTACCAAATCCAAAGTCAGAATGAACAAAATTTAAACCATCTTGATATATCTTAAGAATATTAAATATCATTAAATAAATAGTACGTATTTGTGGAAAGTTGAATGAAGGAGGTATTATAAATTTCTGTTGATTTGAATCTAAATATTCCATTAAATTAAAATTTTCAGAATCTTCTCTTCTATTCCATTTTTTAAATAAAGTTCTATTTGCTTTAGGTTGACTTCCATTATAAATAAATTCAATCAATCTATTTTCATCTACTGTTCTTCGATTTAATGATTTAGATAATAATTCATTTGGATTATATCCATCAATAAGTTGATAATGAATTTGAGCTATATTGTTTGTATAGGTGATTCCTCGAACTTGTGACACATAATTTGGATTTAAAAAATATAATCGAGAATGAATAATATATTCGATGAAGATAATAGTAGGTATAGTATTATTGATACGAGTATAATTTGGTTTTAAATTACCTTCACGAACTTTATAAAAAGTTGATTTTTCTTCACCTTCTTCTAATTCTGGAGTTGTATTAATTCTCATATTTAAATATTTTACAGCACTCTCTGAAGCTTGATTGATATCAACAAATCCTTGTTTCCCTTTTCTTTCTCCAACTTTATTGATAATTGCATTTATTTCAGATTGTATATATTTTTTCAATCTTCGATTTGTTAATAAATAAGATATGGGTAAATAATATTGAAAGGACATATTTGTTAATTTATCTTTCAAATTTAATAATATAGGTCGGGAAAAAGAATTTCGAAGTATATACGTTTGATAAACACGATCAATCAATTTTGTTTGATCTTCAAATATCATATATAATAAATCACAAATTGTTGTTTTAACATCTATATTCAATGGCAAAAATGAACCATTACTACTCTGTTGATTTACATTCGATAAGATTGAATTCATAAAAGTGTAAAAATATTTTTCTGAATTTGTTGATTTTACCTTTATTCTCGTTTTTTTAATCACTGAATTTTTTTTTAGATTCATAAATTGATTCGTTAGGTTTATATTCATTTCTTTAAAAATATTTTCAAGTATTGTTGAATCACATATAATATTCAACAAATAAAAAAAATTATTTGTGATCATATCAATATCTTCAAATCTTACTTGTTCATTATATAATTTACGAATAAAGGTGGATATCATCTCTGAATAAAATTCTTTCGTCTCATTTATTTTTAATTTTAAAAAATTTAGACTAAAACGTTTATTTAATTCTCGTATTAAGTTAGTGATATTTGTTAATAATAATACTTGTTTTTGAATAGATATATTTGATTGAGTGAAAGTCCATAAAAAAACTTGAATAATATCTTTTAAATCTTCATTTTTTACATTAAAACTTCTTTCTTGACTTAAATTTGGAAAAATAATTTGTTCAAAATAATTATATAATTCTTGTGAAGGACGTGATAATCTTTCTATGATTCCACGATTATATTTTCTTTGAATCAATCGTTGATTCCAATTTCTTTCTCTTCGACTACTATCTTCTTCTCTTCGTCCATAATTATCTTCTCTTGGTCTATACCTGTCTTCTTCTCTTGGTCTATACCTGTCTTTATAAGATTGTTCATATCTATCTGTTGGTAACCCAAACCTATTTTCTCTTAAACTCATTTATCTAATCATTCTTAATATAAAAAAATCATTTTAAAAAGTTTTTATTCATTTTGTAAGTTAATAAAAAAAATGAAATGATGAAGTTTAGGGAATATAAAAAAGAATGTTATAAAATAAAGATAGAAAAAGATGGAATTTACCAAGGAGAGAAAACTATGTATGGAGAAGTTAGGAGAGTTTATACAGAATGAAGACATCATTCGTCAGATAGAATTAGGTATCTATCATTATACTTTAGATAAGGCGAAAGAGAGATGTTTAAAACAGGATTTTTCGGATATTCATTTTAAAAGAATTTATGTGAATAAAATTCATCAGATATATACAAATCTAGACCCTGAATCCTATGTGGAGAATAAATATTTTTTGGACAGAATTTTATCTGAAGAGATTCAACCCTATCAGATAGCTTACCTTGGTCCTCATGAAATTCATTATGAAAAATGGAAAGATATTGTAAAGAAACAAAATGCTGCAGATGAATTTGAGGGAAGTGCTGTTTTGGGAACTAGAACAGATGAGTACCAGTGTGGAAGGTGCAAAGGTAGAGATTGTTCATACATAAATGTGCAAATAAGGTCGTGCGATGAAAATGCAACTTCTTTTATTACGTGTATCAATTGTAATAAGAAATGGAGAATAAATTAACCAATAAATTATTGGTTCATCTATATTTGTATAAAAAAAATAAAAAATAGACAGTATCCTAAAAATCGTTTATAAGCGAATGACAAAAACTTTCATAAAATATAAATTTATAAAATAAAAACTATTTTATAAATAATTTAAAAAATACTAATTAAAAATATTATTCTTCATCATCAAATACTTCTTCACATTCATCTAATTCACTATCTAAAGTGACACTATCAATACTTTTTATTTTTTCTTTATAAATATCATATTCACTTTTATAATCAATAAAGATAACTTGAGGTTTCTCATATTTTTTTATCGCATTTATTAATAGTGGTTTCCAATCAAATAAATTATAATATACACCTTTTTGAACAATACGAATGATTGAATATCCATTTTCCAAAGCTAATTTCATTTTATATAAATCTCTATTTTGATTTCTTTCTACATCATTATCAAAACATTGAACAAATCTAAAATGTTGGTCACCATCTATTTCAATAATTAATTTTAAATCTTCAATTACTAAATCAAATGGTAGATATTTACAAGTATTTGGATTAAAACACCAATCAAACTTTATATTTCTTTTTATTATATGTTCAGTATTATCATCAACATATAATAAAACTAATTTTTCAGTTTTAAGTAAACAATTAGAACAACCATTATTATGAAAATAAATATCTGCAGGTCTTTGTTCATAATCACGTTTACAATCTAAACAATCAAAAATATATTTTTTACTTGTTTTCTTAAATATCATTCGAGGAGTTAAATCACCATTTTTAGTTGACCAAAATCTACTTTGATACATTGATGCAAATGATCTTTCAAAACAATGTTTACAATCTTCTTCAAAACATAAAGCTCTACTAACACAATATGGACACCATGTTAATTTCTTTATATCAGTTATTCTACATGGTTGCATTTCAAATTCATGTTTACAAATATCACAATCAAATAAATAAAATAAATTACTACCTAAACGTACTTCATGTGGTTTATCTTTGTTTTTAAGCGACCAATATTTACTCTTTTCACAACTTGCAAAAGATAACTTAAAACATATTTGACATTCTATATTTTTACATAAAGATTCTGTATGACAATATGGACATCCACTCTCTTCATTTGGATTAGTTATATGCGATAAACGAGCCCAATATTCATGAGTACATTTATCACATTTTAATAAATATTTTATTCTTGACACACCTTTATGAACATCCCATGGATTCTTTTCATTTTTTTCAGACCAATATTTACTTTTTTCATGACTCGCAAAGGACCTATTCCAACAATGTAAACAATCCTTATCCCCACATAATAATTCATTAGTACAATATCTACAAAATTTCATATCCTTATTTCTTAAAATTTCATTTAGTGATTTAAGTGTATTATGTTTACAAATATCACAGTATAAATATATTTTTTTTGTACTATTTATTGATATCATAAATATATCTTCCTTGTTTAATTCTTTATTATAAAATCGTGATAAAACATGATTACTTAATCTTTTTACATTACATTTATTACAATCTTTATATACACATAATTTAATATCACTCGATTTACAACCATATTTACTTGTTGATTTGTCAATAACTTTATTCTCTTTTTTTAATTTATTTCTCTCCAATAATTTTTTTTTATTACAATCATCACAAAATGTACTTTTTTCATCTAATTGAGATATAATACATATTTTTTTAGTCCATTCTTTATTACAATCTGGACAATCAAAGATATATTCATAATAAGTATTTAAAGTCACTTTTAATAAATTCTGTTCATTCTTCATAGAATAAAATCTCGCAAATCTGTGAAAATAAAATCTCCGTGAATTACAATTCTTACAATTCATATCTAAACATAATTCTCTCGCTGTGATTTTACACTTCTCTACTTCTGTCTCCATATTTCTGTCTGTAAATTCCATCTCTTCTCTTTCTTTCTTTTTCCTTCAATTCTACTCTCATTTTCTATCTAAAAATTTGAATCGAAAATGAATTCATTTTTTTTTGTCGATATTCAAAATGAAAGCGTCATTTTAGTAAAAATTTCTTTAAGTTAAATTTTTTAAAGAATGAATTTGAAAAAAATGCGAACCTGTAGGTTCGGGTTGGACATTGTCCAACTTGCACACGAAGTGTGCACTCGCCCTAAGGGCGAGGTGTTGATTAACTATGTTAATCAACTAAAGATTCGATTCTCCATTGTACACCTTCTCTTTTTTGATAATCTAATTTCACACATTTTACATTTACCTTCATACCTCTTCTTATCTCATTCTCCATACTCTTTAAACTCTCATTCTCCTCATTATATTCCCAATATTGATTTGTTAAGATATTTGTCACATGTATCATGATATCTTCTCCCAATTCTTTGATAAATATTTTTACACTACATTTTGACACTTTAATCACATATGCCACATAATTCGTTGAATGATGTTGTATATAATTCATCATCTTCCATTGATTATATAATGCCAATAACGACTCATTCCATACTTCTCTCTCATTCAAATGTGTCAATACCTCACCCAAATTTAAATAATCATATCCACCTAATAATCGATGTATAATCACATCAAAATATCTTCGTATAGGACTTGTAAAATGGGTATAATGTTCTAAGGATAAACCATAATGTGAAGATAATTGAGGATCATAAAATGCCGTTCTATATTTTTGTATCACTAATATATTATTTATCTCTTCATCATCTGTCACCTCTTCATACAAATCACCTAATATTCTCTCATGATATCTCTCCGGTGACTTCTTCACAACAAAATCTGTTCTCTCTTTTAATGAATCATTTAAATGCTCCGTCACTAATCGATTCGCCATTATCATCGTCATCTCTATCATAAAATGATTAATATCATAACGTTTTTCTAATCTTATCTCTAATGTATTCCCATCACCATCTAAAATATATTTAGGATGTGGTGTTGATAATTTTCTAAAAAAACACATCTCAGTTATCTTCTTTAAATACATCACATCGGGATTTTCATTCTCAAAAACATTATCATAATGATATCTTTCTTTAATTTTAATAACACTGGGATATATCTCATATTTCTTCACCTTCGGTGCATTTCTATCTCCATCTCTCTCCTCTTCTATATCTATCTCTATTGTGATTACTCTTCTCTCTTCTCCCTTTAATAATGAATACTTATCTTCTGAATACTCTCTTGGTAGCATTGGAAAATTCTGATTACATAAATATAATGTATAACCTAACCAACAACCTCTCTTATCTAAAGAGGATAATGACTCTAATTGTCGAATATCCACTATATGTATATAAATCTTCTTCCTTTCAATATCGATGGAAAGTGCATCATCAAAGTCTTTTGAATGAACTGGGTCAATATTAAATGTATTTAAATGTGTTAAATCCTGAAAATCTTTTGTATAAAATCCTTCACACTTCTTCTCTACTTGTATATTATTATTCTCAGATAAAGGAAAGAGAAAAGATTGTAAATATAAATCTGAGATAATCTCATCATCTCGATCTCTCAATAATACATTTCCATAATTCTTCACTATTTTGACTTCATCTAAACTTACTTCTAATATACATCTATCACCCATACATAATTTGGGATAAATTAATTCTGAAAATGGTATTGAAAGATTTACATTAGATGGATATAATGGTGTATATAAAAAAAACTTTTGTAAACTTGCTACTCTTCCTGATATAATTCCGATGGTATATTGTTTTTTTCTTTCTAAAATTTTCTTAATCTCTATCTCATTCTCACCAATTACCTCATATTCTATAATGTCATTCGGTAAAACTTGACTATATATTTGATTCTTTACGAATTTTAATTTAGAGATTTCTAATCCCTCGATACGGTAAAAAATACCCTTGATTTTTAGTTGGCCTATCATCTCCTTTACATCATCTTTTATTTTTTCATTTTAAACGAATGAAAAATAAATTGAACTTAAAAAAACAAAAAATTAAATCATATAAATAAGATGAGTATTTAAGACTTTGATTTTACTAATTATTTTACCACTTTTATCCCATATTGTCTCTATCTTATATCTTTCTTCAGGTGATTCGATAAAATACTCTGTCGATTTTTTATAGATATTCTGTTTTTTTACAGATAAATCAAAGAACTCGATTGAATTTATAATTCTTCCATTTACAACACCTTTATTTGATATCATACAATCCATACCTTCCTCTTTCGGTTCATACTCCTTTAATATCTGTATCGGTTTTGAAAGATCTATATCATGAGGATTATGATGTTTGAATTCTTCAATTGTCACCAATACATTACCACGATAATAATATTTTTTTATGGATTGTTGATGTTCCGCCATATTTATTTATCTTTTTATTTTCTTTAAGTATATATATTTTTTTTATAAATGAGAGTACTTAAAAAAAATAAAAAATAGGAAGTAAAAAATAGGATAGTGGGATGATGAAGAATGTGATAAGTTATACGATGATGTATCCATTATTGAGAGATGATCAAAAAAGATTAAGAATGATATATGAACCTTTTACACAAAAAATCAATTATCAATTACAGATACAATATTATGATATGAAAAATAAGACAAATCAATATTTTATGGAAGTGCCAGATATAGAAAAGGTCACTCATTCTTTATATAGAAGTTTCATTTTACAAACAACGATAAAAGCGATTGATTTTATTCATTTAAGTAAAAACATAAATGAATATAATAAAGAATTAACATCATTACAGAGGTCACTTATATATTTACCTATCTAGTTTCATATGGGACATTTTGTAAGAATCCATCCGTATAAGTAGTTTGAGAACCCGTGATAGCCATTCCGGGCCAGTTCATGGGTGTTGAATAAGGATATCCTGGCTGAACACTTCCCATAGCACAGGCCGCACCTGTTCTCTTATACCATGTATCACTGTACTGACGTTGTTGAGCTTTCGTAAGACCATTTTGGTAAGTCCAAGATGTAAGAGGGAATTTTTGTGGGTTCATGCGATATTGGTTTAAAAGATTTTGAGCGCGGTTATAAGCTTTTTCGTAAGAACAATTCTGGCGTTGGATGATATCATTTACGAGACATTCATTTAGGAGATAAGTAGGTTGAAGTTTATTAAATTGATTATAGGATTGAAAATCCCATTTTTGACAAGATTGATATTTAATCTTTTGAATTTGTTGAGGGGTTAAAGGTTTTTGGAAGGGAGCATTTTTTCGTTGTTTCGCTTGAAGTTCTTTCTGTTTTCTTACACTATTTCTTAACATAGGATCCATTTGTTATCTTTTCTATACCATAGTGATATTTTTATTTTTT
>JACCEA010463692.1_pt1 | contig 13456 bp, 18 predicted proteins | sample 7449851 | NCBI WGS metagenome assembly JACCEA01 (sample SAMN15323453, study PRJNA562643) | freshwater metagenome | isolation source: river surface water | place: USA:Blue River Watershed | collected 2017-08-18 | reverse complement strand
TGTTTTTCTGATCCTGAAATCTTGCTTCCCTTGTAACAAAACTTTCACCAAACTCTTTGGTAGGATCAGCATAACGCTGACTAAACTCCTGAAAGCTAAAACTACGATGACGTAGAATTTGACGAGCAATATCTCGAGTAGTTTCAATCTCAAGACACGCCGAAACCATTTCAAGAGGTGACCAATGCTTGTGCTTGATTAGGTACTTGATTAACTTTTCAGATGTTTCTGTGTTAAATTGATTTGTTGGATTGCTAACACGAGCGCAAAAAGCAATAAGCTCTTGTGCATCGTAGATGCCGTCACTTGCCATTTGTCTGCTTGGCTTGCTTGAAGAAATAAGTTTTACTTTCATTTAGATTTTAGATGTGATAAAGTTGTAATTTCAGATTTTCTGCGATTGTTTTCACGTTCCATATAGGCAAGACTCTGCTGAAGACTGCGTACTTCTTTCTGCAGTCTAATCACTAACTTTTCAAGTTCAGCAATTTTTTTATTAGGATCTTCAGCTTTCATTTTCTTTCTTAGGAAGTTCGCAGAGCTTCTCTAACATTTTATAATGTTCGTAGGCTTTACGCAAGGCCTCAAAGTGTTCTAATTTTTCCGGATCAGGTTGTAGTATGGCTAAACGCTTTTCAATGGTTTCTAACATTTCACCTAAACTACGCCCCTTCCATTTGATGTCTCCATCAAACTCTGCATCACCATTGACCTTAAAATCGCTGGGTTTAATAGAAGTTGTAGTATGGAATTGATATGCCGGAATCGTATATGGACCGCTGGTATTGGGAGAAGAAGTTATGTTTATACTTGGATAATTTTGAGTATAATCATAGGTAGGATTATAAGTGCTCGACGCCATAGTGCTGATGTCTAACGTTGGCAACTCCAATATATCGTCACCGATATGAATTGTAATTGTATCTTCTTTCTTATTTTCGTTATCCATTTAGATGGGCCCTTAACTCATTGAATCCGCCGATTAATTGCCCATCTAAAAAAATCTGTGGAACTGTGCGAGCGTTAGGAACAGCTTCCATTAATTGTTCTCTGGTCCACGTACCGTGTGTGATATTTCTTTCTTCATATTCAATGCCCTTAAGAGTTAGCAAATTTTTAGCCTGCTCGCAATAGGGGCACGGATCTTTACTCCATACAATAGCTTTCATATTTTCCTCATAGATCTGGTAATTCTTCTAACAACACCTTATCACTCATAACTCCAATTACATAATTGGTGCTTTCGTTTTCCTGGAGTGCTGTTTGCTTTTTGTTAATATTAACATGTTTATTGAACCAAGGAATAGGGCTTGTCTTTGGATGTTCGCCCAAATACTTGATTCCAATTTCTTTAAGTCTTGTAAAGGCAGTATAGTCAACAAAATCTTTTAGAATGTTAGCATTCAAGCCAATAACAACACCTTTGCTGAATAGATAGTCTGCCCAATCCTTTTCTTCGGCGATAACATTCATATACAGTTCGTATACTTCGGCTTCGCAATCTACTTTGGCTTTGGCAAAACGCTCATCTTCCTTGACAACATTGTTTATCAACCAAGCTGTCCATTCTGTATGTAACAGTTCGTCTTGAAGAATAAGAGCAATGATGTTTCCGTTACCAATATAAATTTTATTCTCAACCATCGCAAGGCTTGTAGCAAAGCTAACCATAAAGCGAAGTGCTTCAAGAGCATAACTGGCGTTAAGTGCTAACCAAATTGCTCGAATATGGTCCTGTTCATCAACATGGAATCCTGCTTCTTTATTACAATTCAACACATGTAGTTTATCATAATAGTTGCCCACACTACTTGCCATGTCTACGATTTCTTTAGTGTCATGAATTCTATTGAATTCTTCCTTAGGAACACCGTAGACGTTTCTAATGATGTGACTATAGCTCTTAGAGTGAATGTTTGTTTCAAAGAAACTCCAATTGCTAACAAGAGCTTCAAGTTCTGGGATGCTGATTACTGGACTAAAAACCTGTGATGGCGCCCGGCCTTGAATACTGTCTAATGCTGTTTGACGCAGTAGATTAGAAGTAAAGATATGCTTGATAGCATCTGTAGCTTCCTTATGGTCAATTTTATCTTTAGTAAGACTAATTTCTTCAGGGACCCAAAAGAATCCACGTGCCAATTCTTCAAACTTAGCAATCTTAGGATATTTGACTTCTTCAAATCTTTGAACTGTCACAGGACCTTCTGGATCCAAAAACATTTTACGCTTTAGATAATTTGTCTGTTTCTGTAAGTTATATTGTTCTTTACTCATAGTTTACACGCCTCGCAATCTTCCAAGTCTTGATAAATTATGGCATTGTCTGCCGCATTAATGGCATGGCCGTTGATGCCATTAACCTGTGTGGTTAAATTCGTATTAGTTACATCTGCCTTGGCACCAACCTTATTGATTAGACTATAGTAGATAGTCTTGATGCCCCATCTATAGGCCAACATCAAATTCTTAGCAATAAGTGTGCCTGGTACTTTGGCATTTTCAAAATAAGCCGGATTATAGAAAGTGTTTGTGCTAATGCTTTGATCAATGTATGCGGCAAGAACTGCGGCTGTCTTTAGATAGCCAACACAATCTTTTTGATCCCACATAAGCTCATATCGATTCTTTAATCTCTTATATTCGGGGACGACTTGAACAAAACTGCCAGCCTTGCTCTCCTTAACAGAAATTAGCTCCATAGGCATTTCGATTCCATTAGTGGAATTTAATACCACAGAACTGGACTCAACTGGAGCAATCGCCATGAGTGTAGCGTTGCGAATTCCATAGCGCAACAATCTGCTTCTTAGAGATTCCCAATCCATAGAAGGTGTAAAGTCAGTTAATTCATTTACGCCAGAATTGCGACGCTCCCAAGGAAACACACCACGACCGTACCAAGTATGTTGGCTACGTTCGCAGGCGCCGCGCTCTTCGGCTAAATCTACACTTGACTCTGTCAGATAGTAAGCTTGGTGTTCCATCCAACGCTTTACTTCAGCAAGACTATCCTCTTCACCGTACTTCAAGCTTCTCTTTGCATGCCAGTAGGCAAGGTTTGTAATGCCAACGCCAAGAGGCTCGAAATCTTTATTTGCTAATTCGCTTTGAATACTTAAGAAGTCTTGATACTGTAACAGGTTACTTAATGAACGAACAAGAATACGGCAGGCCTTTTTCATATCCTGCGGGTTCTTGAAAGCGCCCCAATTTATTGACCCAAGAGTACAAAGAGCAATTCGTCCCTCTGGATCTTCAATTCTTTGGAAAGGACGGGTGGGTAGAAGTATCTCCTGGCATAGGTTTGATTGATATATGGGATCAGTTGTTGTGTCAAACGGACCTTGATTGATGACGTTGTCGACATTGACAAGATAGATGCGCCCAGTATCAGTGCGCTCTTTAAGAATTCCATTTTTGAATATCTCATCCGCCGATACAACTTTTTTCTTCTTTGTCTTATCTTGCTCATACTTTAGGTATAGCCTTTCAAACTCCTCAGAGCTTCTGTAATATGCTTCGTAAAGATCAGGGACATCATGAGGGTCGAACAAGGTGATATCTTCACCGTTCTTGTAACGACGCCAGAACATAGCATTAACTACAACACTATAGTCCATTTGACGCACACGAGTTTCTTCAGTGCCTTGATTGTTCTTTAATACAATAAGGTCTTCGAACTGAGCGTGCCAAATGGGGAATGTAACGGTGCATGACGCATTACGAATACCGCCTTGTGAACAAGAGCGAAGGTCAGCAAACCATTTTTTCATAAATGGTACCAATCCTGTATGCTTAATTTCACCGTTACGGATAGGAGCACCTAAAGGACGAATACGACCAATCTCTAAACCAATGCCAGCACGTTTACTGGCATACTTGGCCATCATTTCTCCGGAGGCGAAGATACTATCAAGGGTATCATCGCTACTAATAAGAACACAGCTACTAAATTGCTTAGTAGTAGTTCCAAGACCAGCAAGCACAGGAGTAGCGAGAGTAAAATGGCCCTCTGAAGCACACTCGTAGTATTCTTTGACATATTTTAGCCTTTTATCTTTTGGTTCGGCATGAAAGGCAGTAGCGGCGGCAACAGCATAACGAACCTGAGGTGTTTCATAAATTTTACCTGTAGCTCGATTCTGGACAAGATATTTTTCGCATAATTGTGCAATAGCCGCATAGGTATAATCTTCATCTTTCCCATGTTCGATAAACAGGTCAATGATGTTCCACTCGTCTTCAGAATACCATTCTAACAATTCGCTGGTATACATTCCTTCTTCAACATTTTTCTTTACAATAGAATAGAGACTTGGAGGATCATATTCGCCGTAAACTTCTTTTCTTAGCATGGACAGTCGTTGACGTCCAGCAACATATTGATAATTGACATTGTTGATCTCGCTGTTTTCAGATTCGTCGATTAGATCAACCATGGCTTTGAGCAGTAGTTCGTCAATGGTTCGTGTTGAAATTCCATCATGCAATTCAATCTGGGCTTTGATTTCTATCATCGATTGGCTTACGCCCTCAATACCCCTACATGCATTTGCTACCTGTCTCTGTATTTTACTTAAATCTAATGGAACTTTTTCGCCGTTGCGCTTAACTACTGTTATCATATTTTTTCCTGACTGGTTATTGATGGCCGGGGCTGGCCTGTGACTTCGTATTAGGAAGATATTTATTTGGGTCTCTTAATCTCAACCAGATTTTCAAGTCTAAACGAAGGTGGTAAATTTCCAGTCTCAAATACTTCATTATCTTTATAGTTTAAGACCTTAGAGTCATCAATAACCACACAATTATACGACATGTTATCGGCTGTGTCTACATATGTATTGATATAAATGGTAGAATTTTTAAACCTTTCCGTGTATACCAATGTCCAAGCCATCATAATGGCTTTGGTATAATCATCATACTTGTTCCTTACAATAATTTCCCAAGGTGTTGGCCACGATCTTGGGTTATATGGATCAATCTGATTGTTATAGGGAACGAAAGGTGGCGAACTCCAAAATTCAGCCACCTTCTTATAAGGGTTCCCAGACCGTTCTAATTTTTTCCTAAAGTCACTCCAGACTGTAAGTCGGGTTTCTTGGTCTTGGTCGAACATATTATGTCTGATAGTTAATTGAGAATGAAATGTTTCCTTGAGTTAAGTCTGATTGTTGATATGTCTTAAGAACAATAGCATCATTTGTTGAATCAGAATTAGAATCTCTTAGTTCAGCTTGCAATTGAAGATCTTCAATAGTGCTTGCGCCAACATAGTTATAGTTATCAGTATAGGTTACCCCAGCCGGACCCAGATTGACTATGAATGATCCTTTTCGTTGTCTGTTACTACCTTTCTCTAAAACATAGTTTACAACTAAACCTGTCATCGTATTGCTATAAGGAATTACAGCCAAAGTAGTAGTATTTGCCGCACTTATAGCAACACGTTTTTCATTGAACTGAATCTCTGCTACAACACCTGCAACTAAAGGTTGAACAGTCGTAGCAGTTTGTAGATAATCTAATCTTTGGAAAGTGTCATTTACTGAAACACAATCTGTGCAAGAATTAAAATTAATTATAGGATATGATTGAATTTGATCATTTGTGCCGCCACTGCCTACGTTGACAAAGATATTATCTTTGCTAATAAATGCTGTTGAGGTAAGAGTATTTAAAGAAGCTCTATGTACAACAATACCTTCTCTATCTATGTAATGAAATACATTGCCTTCTGCCTTAATTTTATTAGGTCCACTATTGCCAGTGATTAAGCCTGACGCAATTCCATGACGTAAGGTAGTTAACTTATTGCTTAAAATAGAAATGTTATTGACATCGCCTGAAAGAGAAATAGCATTGCTCATTCCACTGAAATGTAAATTCTCTAATTTAATATCTTGGCTAAAAGATGTACCTGTAGCAATAATACCAGCATAACCTGTAGATACCAATTGACCTAATGTCCATGTACCTATAAAACTACAATTTTTTACAACAGTATTAGACGCTTGGTCTAAGTATAGTAATTGATTGGCAGTTGCGGTAAGACTGTTTGTTGGTCGGTATTCAAAACCAATACCGTCAATTATAACATTAGAAACAATATCGCTTTGTGCAGGCTGTGCAACAAACGTTGTGCCACTGACTACAGAAGTCAAACTTCTTGTTCTAAAAATTGAGATGTTGTTTGTGCCTGTGGCCCTAATAATTGTATTAGAAGACCCTTCACCAACAATTTTTATATTGGGCGGCAAATATATTGTATCTGATACAATATAGTTTCCTGCTGGAAAGAATATTTCTTTCTTATATCCTTGTGCGCTATTCTGAACGTAGTGTTGATTAATAGCTCGTCTAATGGCTTCGGTGTCGTCAATGCTTCCATTACCTACAGCACCAAAAGACTTAACGCTTACTCTTTCATCTAAGCGTTCCTGTAAACTTCTTTCTATAGGAAAATTAGTGCCAGTTCCGCTGACAACAACTCCGTCTTGATACACATAGATACTGTCAAAAAGATTAATGGTAGCTGTGCTAAATTGGGTAAGAATTTCTGTATTGCCAATTGCCGGTGCACCTTCCGCTATGCTACCATTTCCAATAAACAAACGTTGTTCGTCGACTGACCAGCCAATTTCGCCGCTGGCTAACTGTGGCATGCCCCCTTCTTCGAGGGTCTTGCCTCTGCGTACTTGAATTTTGGAAATCTGAATGACAGCCATAGAAATATCCCTGTTTAGGATATTTATCTGTGTCTTTGGCTGTTTAAGCTTTGGTGTTGTAGTATTCTTCTACTTTGTCTAACCACAGATCCTGATACTGATTAAAATCATCAGGTTTTAGCTCAAATTGCTGATATTGTAGGTCTCTTGAGCACATAAAGACGATTCCTCGCCTAATATTTGTACCGTAAACTTCATTATGTGCCATAATGTAAGCTACAAGTTGTAACCTATAATCTTCAATCCATTCGCTTTTCTTAGGCTTATTTGTTTGTTTATAATCCATGACAGCAGGTTCGCCGTCATAGACTCCTACTAAGTCGGTTGTACCGCTGTACAAGCCAGGGAAGTATAAACTTTGCTCCATGGCCCAAACTTCATTGACCTTGGCAAGACCCTGCTCAATAATGATATCTGCCATTTTGTTGGCTTGAACGTGTACGAGGTTATTGCCTGGCTGTCTTTCTATACCTGCAATAAAGCGTTCAAGATTGGCGTGCATAGCTGTACCAACGCCTGCGGCTTCACGGGTAATTTGAGCGGCTTTTTCTTCACCTATACGTTTTTTCCATTCATTTAAGTGCGTCATATCCTTGGTCGCACTTAAAATTGTAGTCACACTGGGTAGGCTTTCGCCGTCTGGCGTAACGTATACTCTCTTGCCGTTTTGATTTACTTGTTTACAGTTTTTGTATTGAAAGCGTTCAATGTATTGAGGAGGTTTGATCATCATAGTTGTAATTATACAACTATATTAACATCATTGTAAACCTTTTGCAACCGCTGAACTTGCCATTTGATCAACGGAAGGTCCTGGGGGGACTTCTGTTGGCTCATTTTGATCTTGTGGTTTGACGTCTGTATTCAGCACAACCTTATCGCCGTCAAAATTTTGAACTATGCTTTTTAGATCTGGATGTGCATCATACATCTTTTGAAATGAGTCATAGTTGATTTCACCGTAACCCATATTCTTCATAACATTGGAAAGAGCATCATAGGTAAGAACTACAGAAGATTTATCTTTTGAGCTCTTACCAGAATCGGCTCTGCCTGCAAGGTTACGAAGGACCATTACGATATCAGTACCGAAATGGTCCTCTACTTCGAATAATCTCATCTTGATAGTGAGCGTAGTAAAGAATGTGCTTCGTTGAGCTTTCTGTTGAATAACTCACGTGCTTCGCGTTGTTCACGACCGGCGGGCTCAGCGCCACCTGCTGCCGCATCTGCCGCACCAAACTCATCCTCTGGAGGCATACCAGCATCTGGTTCCATACCTGGCTCAGCTGGCATAGCTGGTTCCATACCTGGCTCACCCATCGGTGTTGGTGTACCGCCGCTGGCTAAAGTAGCAACCGCTGTAGAAATTGTTTCTCTTGTTTGTGTCAAGCTTTGTAGAGCTTGCTCGAGTGCCGGAGCTACAGCCTGCTTGAATGCTTCGCTTTCCATTTGGCCAAACTCTTGACGAATCGCATCAGCAAGTTCAATCATAGACTTTGTTTGATACTGACCAATACGTGTCATCCAAGTAGTAAAGTCATTGACCATGTCAGTACCAGCTGTAATGGTCTTTGCCTTTTCTTCTTCATCCTCACGTAGGAAATGTAAACGAGCAGTCTGGGCTAACTGAAGATTTTCTTTTACCTTAGACTTTTTCTTAGCCTCTGGAGGAGCATCTTTTCCTACATCAGGATCTACATCCTTAGCACCGCCACCATAGTGACCCGCACCAGCTTTGTGTTTTAGGCCAGTTTTGGTTTTTGTAACTGTGCCACCTTTGTGAGTTGTATAAGAGTCACCTGTTTTCATATCTTCTTTTACCTTTTTTCCAGCACGTAGATCAGCAAGGTCGTCACCTTCGATGTCGCCGTCTTTATCTACGTCTAATTTTTTCTGACCGCCCTTAAGTGGCTTCTTAGCTTCTGCCATTGCAGGCGCCATTGCCTGTGCAGGAGCCGCTTGTGCTACCATACCACCTTCTGTTACTGCGTAAGGCATACCTTCTTGTACACCTGTATGTGTATGATATACTTCGCCCATTGGACCATGATGTAATTTGCCACCGCAGGCTTCACACTGTGACTTATGATGCATAGCATGATCTAACTTGCCTGAACGATGAGCTTTCATATATTCAAGAGCATGAAGTTGAGCTAATTCTGCAAGACTTGTAATATCTTCTTTAACTTTTTTCTTTTTCTCTGGCAGGCCCTTGTGTTTTGTACCTGCAAATTTTTCTAATTCGGATGTGGACATTTTTGACATTTGGGCGGCAGCTCCTTTCCCTTTTAATTTCTTACCTTCTCTCTTGGCCTTTAGGGCAACACCTGCAGCCTGTTGTTGTTTTACGCTTAAAGCTTTTTCTGTTAAAACAGACTCGCCTACAATTTCTTTAATCTTTGTATTAAGCAGTCCTACAAGATACTTGTCTTTTTGATATGAATCATCGGCAAGTAATTCGTTGAAGCCTCTTTTCTGCTCATGTTGGAAGATTCTTGTTCTGAGCAAGTTTCTATAATCCTCGAGCTCTTCGCGAGTATACTTTTCAAAATTCATTTTTACACCAAACTTCTTGTACATATTTTCATTCAGTTGGTGTGATGTTAGCGGTTTATTAAAATCGTTGGTCTTCATGGGTAGTTCCAAAAAGTTAGATGCTTTTATTTATCTAAGCCTTCTTAGTTTTTCGAAAGCATCGGCTATGCGTCTTTTACAGTTCTTTGCTTGAGCTTCGGCTATCTGATAGCGAGTTTCAAACACAGTAAATTGATCAAAATCTTTTTTGACTTTTGACATGCTTTGCTTATAACGTTGCATATCAAATTGCCTAAATCCATAGGTCCTATCGTCGTTTAGGATAGCGTTATCAACGCCCTTGCCTAATGCTAATCTGTTTGCTAACAGAGCGGCAGTTTGCGGCAAGTTTATATATCTAATTGTAATATCGTGTCTTTGATTTACAATATAGTAAGTATTTTCAATATCTTTACCCACTTTGAAACCGTCAAAGTCGATGACATTGTTATCAACTTTTGTAGGCACAACGTAGCCTTTCTTCCTTAAATCATTAAGGACAGTTTTAGCTACATTTTCAACCTTATTGAATAATTCTTTATCTACGGCTTTCATTTTGCCTTACAAGATGTTTATTATCACTACTTATTTCATAAACACCTTTACGTACCAAGTTGTGAGCAATAACTCTTGGACGTTCTACAAGTTGATCTATTTCAATTTTAGCCGGATGAGAATTAACGAAGGCCTGTTCTTCGTTAGTTAATATAACACCATGAGTTAGTAGTTGGTGGATTTTCATACCTTTTTCTGTGCTAAAGATTTTAGATCTAACGTAATCTTGCCCATGCCTAATTCTGGACTTTGGCTGGCATCAATTTCTACACCTTGAGGAGTAATCTTATTGATTTTAAGTTTGCCTAATTCTGGATGATCTAATTGTGTTCCTGGCTTTAGAGTAGTCATTAAATCTCTTGTATCAACTTGTTCAGGTTCGTTGCCCATGCCAACTTCTTTGTCAATACGGTTTTGGTCTATTTGAGATTGCACAGATCCTAAGCCTGCGCCACCTGCAACTTTTGCCGCTCCCATCTTAGCAAGGCTTCCTAATGAGCTTGCTTGACCGCCTGTGACGCCCTTAATAAAGCTACCTACAATGCCCGGCTTCTTTGCTTGGGGCGCTGTTGTTGTAGTTCCATCTTGAGGAGTTTGTGTGCCGCCGCCGGGCTGTTGCACAGCACTGGCCTGTGAAGGAGATACACTACCAACAGATGATTGAGGATTAATTCCAGTCTTTAATTGATTGGTGTCTTTAGGTGCAGGTTGCCCCATTTGTTTACCCTGCTGAGAAGTTACAGCCTGCCTTATCATATTAGCCAAGCTACCTGATCTTTCAGAAACAATAAATTCTTTAGCTCTCATTATGTTGGTAATTTGGTAATAATGACACCAAGGGTTCCTAACAGTCCTACAATAACTGTACCGGCTGTTCCGATAAGAACCTTGATAGTGTTTAAGGCACTGGCTTCAACAGTGTTTTGTAATGTGCTTAACTTAGCTTCTACAGCAGTCATACGCTGTTCTAAAGCCTCGTATCTTTGAGCGCACAATTCTACGTGCGCTTCTAAATTTTCTTTTTCAATACTGGTAGGTCCAGACATACCTAAACTCCTTTAGTTGTTTGTATTAATAAGAGCCTATGAGTTGCCTGAGACGAGCCTAACAATTGTATTTTTAGTGGCGGAATTAGATATATCAAATACCGCAGTTTCTATATTTACCGTTTCATCCAAATTTTTAATAACGGGTACATTATCAAGATCTTGCAATAATGTTCCTATATTATCTTTATCATTGCTATAGGCACCAGTTCGATCTGGTCTAAAGCGCCATACCCAAACTTTATGTTTGCCTTTGTATTTGGTACCAAACCCTAAGTCTTTTATATCTAAAGTTTCTGTTGTAGGAAGTTCGTCGTATTCAATGTTACTACGTATACCTAAACACTGATTAAGGGTTGTCCAGTTTTTGTATTGTTCTACTTCTTTAGCAGATCCTTGATTAGGGCGACGTGCGCCCGAGTTTGTGATGTCAATGAGAGTTCGTATTTCGATGGTTTCCATAATATACCTACTTTACGATATTTATGGCCAAAAGAAAAGGGAGTTAAAAAACGCCCTTGTCTCGTTCTAAGTTTTATATTAGAATGTGAAAGCGGCTACTGTAGCAGAGCTTAGAGCAACGCCGTTAACTGTACCAAGTGCTTGGATGCGGCTCTGTAGAGCTGCCGCCATTGTAGCACCATAACCGTTTGTACCAGCATTGTCGGTACCCATACCAAGTGTAGCTTGGCTTAATGAGCTGTCGCCAAGAGCTTCCATGCTGAAACGTAGTGTACGTGTTGTTGTGTTTAGTTCGCCGATACGAGCAACTGTACCGATCTGACCGGTAGCAACACGGAAGATAGCATCAAGAGCACCACCAGCATCACCAACGTCGTTGGTTAGAGCAGAGCTACCTGCGGCTTCAACATCACCGCTCCAGAATGTAATTGTGAAATCACGTAAGGCAACGCCTTCGAAGTTATTGTTATGGCCGCTGTATGCAACGCTTGAGCCATGAACTCGACTAATTCCCGCCATTTTATTTCTCCTAAATATGCGGATTCCTCTTCGGAATCATCGTGCTAATATTTAGCCAATATGGAAAAAATAGGGTATTTTAGCCCTTTAATGCATTTAACCAGTTTCTATACCATTCGTTGGTACCTGGCTCTGGAAAATATTTCTGTTTAATAGCTTTATACTTTTCAGGAAACTTTTGTAAAGCATTTAGTACAGCTTTTGGATTTCCCATGTCTTTGGCTGTAGCTCCTGGGCCAATAATAATGCTGGCAATCTCGTCTTTGTCTGCTGTAACAAGTTCTTTAGTAGTTCTGTCTACTAAACCCTTATATGGGCTCATCATCAAGCTTTGATGGTCAGGTGTACCACTCATGTTTGCAAGGTCGGCCCACATGGCATGAAGGGTACCGCCCTTCATTGTAGAGTCTGTGTAATCGTGTGTATGCAACGGTGCGGCGGATTTAGCCTTATCAACAGCCATAATATCTGCTTGAACAACTATGTCCCCAACTGGAACGCCTATGTGAACACTTACTCCAGACCTTGCCGCAAAGTAACCCTTAGATTTTACGTCAGCTTCTAAGGCCTGTCTTGCAGACTTTAGGTCTTTAGCCTGCGGATATGCAGCCATTAATTCTTCAGCATCAATTAGGGTGTCAATATCACTGCTAACATCCTTTTTACCTGCACTGCCAATTGGTAAAAGTTCTATGTTAGGTGGGAGTATGGACTTTAAAACTTCTATGGCTTTGGGAAAATCGGCTCTTGTAATTGGTTGAGCATTGGGGACAATATTTCCGCCTTCATTAATCATCATCTTTCAAGTCCCCTTCTATTAATTTTAGACCTTTGGCTGTTTCTTTACTATCGCGAAGTTTTCTTATACCTCTAACAAACTTTGAAGAATCTCCAGCTTTAATGGAATTTAACAGACGCCTTTCCAGTTCATATGCGGCTTCGGGATCAAAATTTTCCCGGATAGTGTTAATCAAATTAACGGCACTATCAATAATATGGGTAGCTCTGCTTTCTATTACCGATTCAGTTTCTTTCTTAATGGCAATAGAATTAAGCTCTTCCAGCAATGATTTAGTATTGCGTTTCACAATAGTATCCTTTGGTTATATTTATTTTATTTTACTATGTTATTTTCACAAAAACAAGTGTACAATGTTGCAGTGCAATAAATACTCAGTAGAAACCATTAGTTTTTATTCACATAGAAAGGTACACACATGTTCAAATTTTTAAAAAGATTTTTTAAAATCAACTCATATCAAAGCGATCTCGAGCGCTATATCATCAGTAAACACCCCCTCAATGCCGCAGATGTTGAGCATTACACAAGAGAGTATACATTAAAACAAACGGGGAATCAAATATGAAAAAAATTCTAAATTACATCTGGACTTACCTTGAAGCTTTTGGCCAAGCAAGGTCAGCTCTTATTTTGTCTCGCATGGGCAAGCATAAAGAAGCCGCGGCTTTAATGACGGGTAGAAAGAAAGAGCTGGTTTGATATATACTCTATGCTAAGACGCTGGCAAGAAGAAGGATGGGAGGTGCATCCATGAACTGGTG
>JACCEA010711647.1_pt1 | contig 13458 bp, 4 predicted proteins | sample 7449851 | NCBI WGS metagenome assembly JACCEA01 (sample SAMN15323453, study PRJNA562643) | freshwater metagenome | isolation source: river surface water | place: USA:Blue River Watershed | collected 2017-08-18 | reverse complement strand
ATTTATATCCACACGAGCAAGCTCCAATGGAATACAAAGCCAAAACCTACTACCACGTTTCATATCTTCACGATCACTAACGCCACATGATCCACCCAATGCTTCTACTCGTTTAGCCAGACTATACAGACCCAATCCACTACCGCCATGTTCTCGGGCAACTTGAACAGGTTCATCAAAAAGGTTCTTTTGATCTTCTTCTGAAATGCCTTTACCAGTGTCGATGACTTCGATTAACAAAAATTTCTTCTTATTCATTGAAGCAACATTGTCTTTTAATGAGGAACTTGGTACAATTAACCCACATTTCGTATCACTGGAAGCTGGCAGTTTGCCAGATTCAATATCAATATCTTCAAATGGACCAGAAGAACTTGGAAATCTTGAACGCCATCGAAATGATGATGGTTTGGATCTTGTCGATGATGAAAACAATTCAGATGATCCTATATTCTCTCCTTCTTTTCCTGATACTTCGTTGACTTCCTCCTTTACAAGCGCTTCTTTGCATGGGTCAGATGAAACGATATGAAGAATTACCTGCACAGTTGATTTCTTTTCCGAATATTTCGCAGCATTTCCAACTAAACATAATAAATTCTCTTGTAACCATTGTTTGTCCGTCCGTAGCATCACTTCGCCACCTCTCAATCCTTCACTTTTATATTCACACACTATAGATATCTGATCGTAACTGTTCTTTAGACACTTCACCGTAAAATCCAAACTATCTTTGAGTAGAAACACTTCAGGCTTTGGGCTCAATTTCAAGCCGAACAGGGTTTTATTATAGTCAATACAGCGATTGATTGTCATAATCATGAAAGCATTTGTATTGGTCACATTCTCGGCAACTTCCAAGATTGTGTAAAGCTTATCTTTTACAATAGTGATTGCTGTTGTAGGTGATTGATTCAAACAAACATCATATTGCAAATCTGCTGCAACTTTTTGAATCACTTCCATACCACTAATGAATGAGGATAACGGAGTCTTGAGATCGTGCGCAACATTTCCAATCATATGACGCAATTCATTCGCTTTAACCTCGTCGGCCAATCGACAATTTTCATCTAAAATAGTACCAAGTTGACGATTCATTTGAAATGAATGCCAAACTTGACGATGATATTCAATCAGCATAAACATAGCAAAGACAAATCCAAATATTGATCGCGGCAGTGAAACCAGTAGATCATAGTGGAAAATCAACACCAAATGACTCAGTAAGATTGCAACTAGAGCAATTATACAATGGACAAACCGCACACATCGTAAGAGCATGTACATCATTATTGGCAATGCAAAGGTAACAGACGCTAAACCGTCTTCCAATGAATCAGCATGAGGCAAAGTGACATCAGCGTAGCGATTCTCATAACGAACAATTGTCAGGTAAGCGAGATACATATCCAGAGCAATCACAAACGCATAGAAATTAACATTTTCTAAAAATATGTCAGTATAAGAAATATCAATTGATTCTATTGCAGTGTAATTGTATGCTACGGTGGAACTTGATTTTGCTTTGAATTTCTTCATTAATGTGATTTGATGTCGATAACTGATACTATCAGACTCTTCACGGCGATGCGATGAAAAGCTACCACTGTTATCGACACTAGACCCATTCATTTCAACATATACTCGACGATCGACATTGGATTGATGTGTTGAAAATAATGTACATATTCTATAAATGGCTGTCCTCAACCATCGTAGACAACTACCACAAACACTCGCAATGCTGATATCTCCGTCTTTCTTCTTCAAAAATTTACGAGAAATATCTCTTCCTATCACAATAACGAGCACAACATAGGATATCGCATACGCCAGTAACATTGGTACCGTAACGGTAGTATATGGAAATGCTGATAAGTCATGTGTCAAAGTGAAGACAAGAAAGATTGTGAATAAAATTACAAACGCCAAATAGGTTCGTGAATCTGTATCACGAGCACGATATTGTAAAAAAAGCTGACCACTACCAGTCCCAACCCCGCGACATTGACTGTAGAAAGTAGTTAAGTCTTCCCAGTGATTGGAATGAACACCGTCGCTTGGTTTCCGCTCTGTTCCACCTCCAATATTTTGAGAAGATATCCCAGACATTTTTTATATTATGGAAACGTTCTGACTCCCAACTGGATAGGAATTCAAGAATTAATGATTTTTTCGCGGGTTCCCACCCGGCTAAATTTCAATCCTTCGACACTGCAATGTCTCTCAATCCGTTCTGTATCAAGCGGTTTACCAAATCGTTGATTGGTTAAGAGTCACTTTGAAAGGGAAAATACTATTTCGATAAGTCGAACTTCAATACTAAAAGAGAATAATCAAATGCGTTGAGAACATATGAAAGTGATTCCCGATTGACGATGGAAGACGACAAGACCAGGGATCCCGATCAAGCAAAGCGGCCGACCAAAAAAGCAACGCCAGCGGCACACACAGTGGGGTTAAATGATGCTTTTCTATGCTTTTTAATGTAAGCCACAAATGTTGAACAATAGGTAAGACTTATCATGTAGAGTGTCATCCAGATTTCTGAAACAGCAAAATTCTGATTCTTCCAGAATATATATCTAACTCAGGAAAGAAACCCTATCGACAAAATGGAAACTAGAAACAATAATAAGGAAGGGCCTTCCATTGCAGTGTATTGCCTGTGTGATTGACAGTTTGCAGGTCGCTCTCCATATACTCGCCTTCCATCCAGAAGGCCTCATATCGTAGAAACTCTAATTTTTAATCAAATGGCGGGAGTATTTGGTCAGCTTCTGTACCTATACCATGGCAGTGGTACTGTAGTGTTCTGCATTGTTATGCTTTGTCTTATGGTATTCGAAGGAGGTAATAAATTGTTGAATTGCTCATTGTACTTTAACGATTATGAATCTTCACAGGTTTACATATCATCGAAATCGAATGTGCCAAACGCGGATACAAAGGACTAGTTCGCAAGCTCTATCGTGAGTTCATGATTATGGGTTTCATCTCTTTTGCGATTCTCCTCGCTACTGAAACAGATTCATTCAGCAGCAGTGAATGGTATGAATCTTTTCACTTCGCACACGTTGTGATCTTATTCATTGGAATAACTTTCTTGGTGCAATCTGGAGCATTGGTAGCATTGATTCACTTTCGAAAGCGTACATTGTTGTCACACGACAATTGTACAAGCGAACAATTGCTGGTGGAATATATCGATATGCATGAAGATGGTGGTTGGCGACAATGGTTATTCATGAATGGACCTATGTCAATTCCAGTCCCTGAGTTGAGGGAAAGAATTGAATTCAAGATATTACAAGAGTTTTTCATTCGATCATACAATTTACCATATGAGTTCAAGTTTGCCACTTATATGTGTCGTGTATTGAAGGATTATGTGATTGCTTTGGTTGAAGTGCGTCCTATTTCGTGGATGTCATTGGCAGCATTGATTGGGATTAACTACATGCGTATCAAATTAATTGATCCAATATTTGAAGCAGATGTTTGCAATAAATTTCCTGCAGATATTGATCACGATTCTGGAAGTAGCTCCTCTCATCGATTTTTGACATCAGTTTTCATGTTGGGTACCAGCACTAATGGAACATCTACTTCAGATTATGGTCATCGTGTATGTAATGAATATACTTTGCGCTATACATTCTTTTGTGAATGGTTGATCTTCTTCTATTTATTGAGTGTCTTGATTGCTTCTGAGATCTATTTATCGCGTTTGATTGGTAAAGTGTTGGATCGTGAAGAAATGATTGAATGGATTGAAGAAGAAGAGGAAGTTGCACAAGAAGAGGCTCGAAAACGCTCCAATACTCTTATTCCCATTGAAAAAAACTCGACACAAGATGATCCTGATGATGCTCCACAACCATCAACTTCTTCTCGCCCATTCCAAACAATGGGGTTGGTTCACCAAAATTCCAATGGTTTAGAATCATCGATACCTATATCTGACACATTGGTTCAACATTTGTCTCCTTCTGAGCGAATTGCTACGTTTCGCAAAGAAGCTGTAAAACGCAGATCGAACTCATATGATACTGGGACTGGGATTTTCGAGGAAGGTGTAACTATTGATCGAACTACTTCAATGCGTCGTTCCAATTCATATGATGGTGTAGGAAATGACGCAATAGGTAACAAGAGTTCTAATGATGTTGAAATGGTAAAGTCCTTGAACCCGGCTTCATTGTTCCATGGTCCGTTTCGTCGTGAAAATTCTGCAATCAGTGACTCAGTTGCTGGAGGACACACTGGCAGCTTAGGAGAAAATAGTCACGATGCTGGTCACCAAGGCAGAGGCCAAATCAATACCCAAGATGGTCGCCGTCAGCTCTATTTTCGATGTTTGGAGAGAATTATGCGAGTTGAAATGGATTTCCATCAGCAAGAGGCCTCGGATATACGGAGGGGTTCAATAACAGGCCCAGAAGAGAGTAAAGTAAAACATGCAACTGTATTCACTAATGATGCCAATACTCATGTCAAACCGAATGGATCAACGAGAAACCGAAGTGCTACGTTGTCGGGACCTTCGTCTGTGGTAAACACTCCTCGTAGTGGTCATATTGCGGACTTCGTTTCATCCACTGGAAATGGTGATCGATCATCAGTAAATATGATGAGTAATCTAAACCACTTACAAATGAAGAATTTACAAGACGCAATTCGACAAAATAAACATCATCTACACCCTGAAATAGGAGAAGATCATTTACACGACAAGCATTCCCCACCAGGTGATACTAATGGAAGCAGCATATTGTCGTCTTTTTACCATGCCATCCCGACAACGCCAAATACTCACAATGATCATCATCGTAAGCACAGTACCATAAAAGAAGACTTTTCAATGGTTAATCCAACGTCAAGATTATTCAACAATCATGATACTCATCATACCACTAGACGAACTAGTCACCCCGCCAACAAACTGCCAATCATCGACCCACAACCAGAAGATTCTATCAAAATATCTGCCCCACCACGCATCGCTGAAACACGGCAACGTGGATACTCAGTACATTTCTTTTCCACCGATGAAGAGGAAGAAAGCAAGTTTGCACGTGAAAGCGAAGCCGAACATCATTCACCACCTTCTATGGGTCGTCAAAGTTCTGTTGTTTCAGCAATACTTGAGGAAAAAGTAGACTATTGTAAAGTATTGCTAACTAAAGTTATGTCTGTATCCAAAGTAGTGGGTCATCATTTGTTTGATTCAATTATGGGGCATCATGGTTCCCATCATGATCATGGATTGAAGCCAACGGAAGATATTAAAGAGTTGCAAAAGGACTTCGCCTCCATCTTTGTCTTCCATAGTGCGGAGCTGTATTATTATTTTGTTGAAATGGCCTTGTTGATACAATGTTTGTATATTGCGCTTTGGTCTACAAATTTGATTGTCATCGCAATGGACTCTTACTATCCAATCCTGTGGGAAGTTGCTTTGGTCGTGCCTTTACCATTAAACTTTTTCATTCTCAAGAGTATCATTTTCACCTCATGCACGCTGCGTTCGATTGTGACATTGGATCAGCGAATAGCAAGTCAAATCTGTGAGAAAGCGGAAGATGAGCGTAATGTGAATATGCGATTACGTCGCATTTTGCGTACAGCATTACGTAAATTGAACATATCAAGACATGACTGGGATAAGCTATTAAAAGAAAAATACGATTTATGTTCATCTCCCTATGATGGTTTGATGAATCAACAACAATTCAAGATGTTTTTGCATTCTTTACAAATTTTTCTAACCGATGAAAGTTTAAAGAATTTATTTACTGTGTTAGATAGTGATTATGATGGAAAATTAATGTGGGAAGGATTATTTCCAATTATTTTTCCTGAATTACAAAAATATACGATTCAAATTAAAAAGAAACGCAGCCGATCGAATGATGGAAAAGGTGACCGTCGAGATGGATCTGGAACAAGAAGTAAATCTAATAATGAGGATATTAATCTCGGCAATACAGATGAATCAGCTTTGGATGGTGGAAGGAAATATGGAAGTGGAGACGATAAAGGCAAAGTTGGGATGGATGATGGAGCCATTACCTTTGAATATTCCCTAACGGGTAATGTTTCTCGTCCACCAAAGAAGCGTCAGTCCGTATTACATGCAATTCGTAATTCCATTGTCGGGGTTTCATTGAAGTCTTTAGTCTCCACTTCGGGAAGAATAGATCATGATTTTCTCTCTAAAGATGATCCTTCCATTGAATCTAGTGATAAACTTGATCAAGAAGATGTAGTCTCTCACCCACACATCAACATTGATACGGAAAGCCCTGCTACTCTTGATAACCATGAAGAAGCGTTGACAGGTACAGATCAAAAACAAAGACCATCCTTAGTAGGGAAGTTATTTCCTTTAATTACTGCCAACGAGATTCAATTGGATGACAGTGCTAGGAGTGATAGCAATCAGTCACAGAAAATACGATTTGCTGAGAATATATATCAAGAGGAAGCCACTAATGCTAATCCTAGCGATAACGACAATGACGATGCTAATAATGATGATGCTGACGACTATGATAGCCAAGAGTCCAATTACTCAGATCGTGATATTTTGGATAACGATCCCGAAGAAAGTGATGATGAAGATCAAGAATCCGACTTGGAGCTCGTAACTCATGCTAATGACCCATCTACAATGACAAGCATGGAGCCACGTATATCAAACCGTGATAGTGATAATACTGTTATTCAAGCCTCACGGCAGATATCTTATTTTTCTAGCAATGCTAAAAACTTTGTTGATGTTTGATACTTATAGTGGGTGCTTTTTATATGTCCAGTTGTGTAATACGTATATCAAAATTGGTTTACTGAAAACCATTATTTTGTACTTTTTAGTAATGAAATTGAATTTTGCTGTTGTTATATCCCTCAACCATGAGTTTTCCAAGTCGCATTTTGAGCATTCAATTATCCAAATTCATTCTGCGTTATCAAAAGTTGGATTCCTTGGACGTTATCAAAAGCATCCCTCCCCTACAGTAAGTTTACTGTCGGATTGAGAAGATTATACTCCTACGTAGACTTAGTTGTGCTGTGGATCATCCACCGGATAGACATCTAGCTCCTTAGTTCACGTCACATCTGATCTAACAATATCTGGTACAGGAGTGTGGCTGTGCATCTTTCTGCATATTAAAATATGTCGGGAGTGTTTGGTCAACTATTGTACCTTTACCACAGCAGTGGCACAGTGGTATTCTGTGTGGTTATGCTTTGTCTTATGATCTTCGAAGGATGTAAGTTGCTGATGGATCATGCTAAGTACCTGTATTCTTACTGTGTCACATTCTTCTATAGTGTTGCATATTATTGAAGTCGAATGTGCCAAACGTGGATACAAAGGACTAGTTCGCAAGCTCTATCGTGAGTTCATGATTATGGGTTTCATCTCATTCGCAATTCTTCTCGCTACTGAAACAGATTCTTTCAATAGTAGTGAATGGTATGTATCCTTTCACTTTGCACATGTGGTGATATTATTCATTGGAATAACTTTCTTGGTGCAATCTGGAGCATTGGTAGCATTGATTCACTTTCGAAAGCGTACATTGTTGTCGTATGACAACTGTACAAGCGAACAATTGCTGGTGGAATATATTGACATGCATGAAGATGGTGGTTGGCGACAATGGTTATTCATGAATGGACCAATTACAATTTCCATCCCTGAATTACGTGAGAAAATGGAATTCAAGATATTACAAGAGTTTTTCATTCGATCATACAATTTACCATTTGAATTCCAATTCGCAACTTATATGTGCCGTGTATTGAAGGATTATGTGATTGCTTTGGTTGAAGTGCGTCCTATTTCGTGGATGTCATTAGCAGCATTGATTGGGATTAACTATCTGCGTATTATATTAATTGATCCAATATTTGAAGCTCGTGTTTGTGAAAAATTTCCAGCAAATGTCGAACATGAAGGCGGTTCATCGTCATCTCATCGTTTCTTATCAGCAGTGTTTATGTTTAGTGGCACTACCACAGATGATCACTCAGAGACAACATTAGAGCCAGGCACAACAGAATATGGCCATCGTGTATGTAATGAATATACTTTGCGCTATACTTTCTTTTGTGAATGGTTGATCTTCTTCTATTTATTGGGTGTCTTGATTGCTTCTGAGATCTATTTATCGCGTTTGATCGGTAAGGTGTTGGATCGTGAAGAAATGATTGAATGGATTGAAGAAGAGGAAGTTGCACAAGAGGAAGCTCGAAAACGCGCGAATACTCTTGCATTTGATGATATCCGTGTTGAGGAAGATCCTGATGATGCTCCACCTGATGCTGTTATGGCTACACAACGTCCGTTTTCTGCTCCAATGTTAGAGAGCGAAAAGTCCGTGAAATTTGAACGACGTCAATTACCTCCAAGACCTCGAACTTCTACGTCGTCAGAAGCAAATGGTTCCACTGATGCAATCGCGAACTCATCTGGGAAAGGTAGCAGCAATGGCGGTAGTTCCAAGGATCCCGTGACAGCCATGAATGAATCACTTTCTAATATGACACCAACTGAGCGCATTGCTACATTTCGAAGAGAAGCCACGAAACGCCGATCAAACTCATATGATACTGGTGCTGGAATTGGTGATGGCGTAACTGGAGTTAGTAGCAGTGGGAAATATGCTTCTCTTCGCGACCGTTCCAATTCTATTCGTCGTTCCAATTCATATGATCCGACCGAAGTAATCCCTGCCCCAACCACTACCAACCCTGCAACTACTATGTTCAAGCCATTTAGCCCTACTGCTGTCTTTCAAGCAGCTCGTCGAGAGAATTCTGCCAGAGACGATGGTGCAATTGGTATTTTTAGCAAACCAGAATCCTCCCTTGTTGCAGAGGAACAAGGTCATGGTACAATTAGTACAATTGGAAATCGTCGAAATTTATATTTCCGCTGTATGGAAAGAATTATGCATGTGGAATTAGATTTTCACAAACAAGAAGCATCTGATGTACGAAGGGGTTCTGTTACTGGACAAGAAGAGACCAGAGCAAAACATGCAACCGTTTTTACTAAAGATATGAATACTCATGTGACACCCAGTCCAAATACCCCATTAATGGCTGCAGTTGGTAGAATGCGCAGTACAACGTTTTCTGGACCTCAAGGTGCCTTGGCATTTGGAACAAGAGGAAGTATTGGATCTGAGCCAATGAGTCCAGCAGCTCTCGGTGCAAGTATGTATCTTGGTGGCGCTGCAGGTGTAAGTGGAGTTGCTGGTGCTGGTAATGTTGCGGGTGATCGCTCTTCTGTGCAGTTAATGAGCAATTTGAATCACTTGCAAATGAAAGATTTACATCGTCAATACAAGCTTCAACAACAAGGTGGAGCTGCCAATGGTGGAATGGATGGAAATACTAGTCTATATGTAAATGCAAACAACTCGCCTGGACCATCCTCTCCGAATTCATTCTACAGCAGCAACAATAAGAGCTCAAAGCATAGTAGCCTAAACTTGTCGTCGTTCTATCCTGGAGCTCGCAGCAGCACTGGCTCAGCAAATAATTCTCCAATTAAACCAGGAACTACTGCAAACCCTAAACAAGAGTTTTCTATGACCAATCCCGCTCGTCCAGCATTAGAATCGACTCCATCACAATCTGTCGCTCGTGGAGCTCATATTCCCGTGAAAACAGATGAAGCACAAGCTAATATGGATGCAATGAACAGAAGAGCAAGCAAACGATTACCTATCATTGACCCACAACCTGAAGAATCTGCTAAAGCCGATCCACCGCCACGACTCGGTGAAATAAGACAACGTGGATATTCTGCACAATTTTTTTCATTAGATGAAGAGCAAGAAATAAAGGCTCAAAATGCTCAAAATACACAAAATACTGATAGTGAAAAGAATGTCAATGAAAATCAATCTATCGTATCACGAATGCACATGGACGAAGCATATCAAACATGTTTGTCAGTGTCTTCCACTATAATGACAATTGCTGGTAAAATTGCTGTACGTCTATTTCATTCTATTATGGGTTATCATATTGTTCATCACCACGATCATGGTTTAAAACCAACAGAAGATATTAAAGAGTTACAAAAGGATTTTGCTGCAATCTTCTTATTCAAAAATGCTGAATTGTATTATTATTGTGTTGAAATGGCCTTGTTGGTGCAATGCTTGTATATTGCCTTGTGGGCGACAAACTTGATTGTCATCGCCAAGGATTCATATCACCCCGTCTTGTGGGAAGTTGCTTTGGTCGTGCCTTTACCATTAAACTTTTTCATTCTCAAGAGTATCATTTTCACTTCATGTACGCTGCGTTCGATTGTGACATTGGATCAGCGAATAGCAAGTCAAATCTGTGAAAAAGCGGAAGATGAGCGTAATGTGAATATGCGATTACGTCGTATTGTGCGAACTGCATTACGTAAATTGAATGTTCCAAAGAATTCTTGGCCTGCATTTGTTGGTGAAAAGTTTAAACTTCATGCCTCACCAAGTGATCAATTCATGAGTCAACAACAATTTAAAGTGTTTTTACATTCAATACAAGTATTTTTAACTGATGAAAGTTTAAAGAATTTATTTGTTGTATTAGATGGTGATTGTGATGGAAAGTTAATATGGTATGGTGGATTATTTCCTATTATTTTCCCGGAACATGTCAAACAAACGGTTCAAATTAAAAAGAGTCGAGGCCATGGACATGGTGGAAAATCTAGTAAGCGCCGATCAAGCAAAAATAGTTCAGGCAGTGGTGGAGAAGGTAATAGTGGCAAGAATATTGCTCGGGAAAAGTCCTCGTCATCTAAGAAGACTAAGAAAGGCAGTTCAGATAAGAAAGATGATGAAAACGGACAAGATGAAGATGTTAGTGAAGTAGAAGGTGAAGGAGGTGAATTCTGTGAAGAAAGTGAAGGTGTTATTACATATGAATATGTATTGCCAGATGGAACTACAAGACCTGCAAGAAAACGTACTTCAGTATTGAATTCTCTTCGTGATTCTATTGTTGGGTCAACGTTTATATCAATGATTTCTGGTTCAGCAAAGAGTGATATTGGCACTGTACTTAGCTCCGTTGATCGTGACTCGTCTTCTTCTCCAAGTTCGTCCGTTGCTGGGTCAGGTAGTATTGCAGGTGGTGATTCATTCCGTTCAATGACACCAAGTGGAAGTTTGAAAAGTTCTGAATCGGCTGTACATGCATTCAATTCAGAAGAAGGTATTGAGATGAAATCAGCTCCTCCACAGAGACCATCCTTAGTTGGTAAACTGTTCCCTATGCTATCTGCTTCCCAGGCGATTGTTGAAGGACAAGAAGGTGAAGAAGATGGAAGTGTGAATAGCCCTAAAAATCAGAGTTCTATTGTTGAGGGTGAGTCAACGAAAGGCAAAGGTAAAGGACAAGCTAAGTTGCGATTTGCTGACGATGTCAAAGATGAGAAGGTTACTTCCGTTGGAACCAGTACAATCAATCGACATGGATCAAAGCAATCAATTGGAAGTAGTAATGGCAGTGAAGGTGATTTGAGTATCTTGACAACATCTACGATGGGTAGTGACGACCTTCGTGGAATTAGTGAAGACGATGATGAACTTGCAGGTGAAGGTGTTGCAATGGATGAAGACGATGACGAAGTTGAAGATTTTGACAGTCAAGAATCCAACTACAGTGAGAATTCCTATGTTAGTGATGACGATGATGATATTGATGCGACTCAACATGCTGAAGATGACGAAGGAGTAGAGAATCGCGACGGCAGTGAAAGCTTCAAAGCGACTAATCATCAAGAGATTAAGGTCGGAGGACTCAAGAAATTAATAACTGATGCATTGAGCCCTATGTCGATGGCTGTCTCTTCAACATCTGAACCGGATTCATCGGTTGATCGCTCTCAACTATATTCTCCAATAAGTACATCTGAAGAGAGTAAACACCCTACTGCAAACAATGCTGATGATGACGATGGCGGAGTTATTCAAGTTCCAAGACAATCATCCTATTTTACTCGTAATGCCAAGAACTTTGTGGATGTGTAAAGCCATGAATAGAATGACCTTGCAGTGGTGCAACATCCACTATCATTCTATACTATAAACGATGGATCGGCTTCTATATTATTAGTGTGTACGTTTGCATAATATTTTATCAGTAGATGTTTTACTATAACCTTTACGATCAACATGCTTTTTGTGTTAAGCATTGATATTTATGTGGAAGATGATGTTGAACGTTTTGAAATTTTCGTTCTAGTGTAGCATTCTCCTTCGATATGTATGTGATTTGTAGTTGTAGTGTCATAATACTTTAGTATGTGTATGGGTTGGTGAGAAATTTTTCTGGTTTGTAGTATTGATTGAATAAATGTGATATGCGATATGTACACACGATTTGTGTTTGTAATAAGAGTAAGTTGTTCATAGATCCGAGATGGAATGTGCTATTTTCACACGCGAAAGATAAACCATAAAAGAACCGCTAAATTAGTTGATAAATATATATGGTGGGAAACGGTTTTGCGCACAACGGAAGCAAAGCAGCGCATGAACATTTTTACAATTTGGAATTTATACATATTTAATACTCCTTTTCTCGCTTGCTATATTTGACTCTTTTCAATATTCATATTGTTGGCAGATCATATATCTCATTACATGCTAATTGATAGTCTTTTCATTCAACATGGTGGACAATACAAAAGGAGTTGAGACTCAAAGTCCTCGAAGCGATAAGAGTAAAAGCAATAGTATCATCGCAAAATTACAAACAACGCACTGGGAAGATTTAATGAATTCTTTCCCGTCATTTCTAGGTTGCAGTCGACCTACTGGACATGATCGTAGTCGTTTATTCTTACAATTTCGTTCACGTGATAGTACATTTCGTGGATTTGTTATGTTTTCATCAATTTATACGTTATTTGTTGCATTTGTTGTTACACATGATATGCGTGAATTCCCAATTACAACAATGACATGGCCAATGTTAGCGTTCTTTGGTATTAATCATTTAGTCATTGTATTACATTTAATATGGAAATTTTATTTTTTTTATCATCCGGAAGAAAAGAAAACCAACAATGGTGGCGCTTTATCTCCTGATGATATTGCTGCCATGTTTGGAGAAAGTAAGAGTACTAGCATATCTCAATCGAGAAGTTTTAATAGTAGCAGTAAATCTAGTGGGACTACTTCCAATAATCCTCATCGAATATCGTTCACTAATCAGAGCAAGAGTGTCCAACAGAGTAGTGGACGGACATTAAGTAGTTATAAGAAACAAGATGGAGCCAAACAAAAGAAAGATACTCATTCCGCTTTTGAGACAACATTAATGAAAGCATTTGATCAAAAATCGAATGTTAGATCAGCCAAAGTATATGTCAGTGATGCCAATGCACTGGGTTCCTCAGCCCAAACAGTCAGCGATCCTCCT
>JACCEA010361786.1_pt1 | contig 13459 bp, 13 predicted proteins | sample 7449851 | NCBI WGS metagenome assembly JACCEA01 (sample SAMN15323453, study PRJNA562643) | freshwater metagenome | isolation source: river surface water | place: USA:Blue River Watershed | collected 2017-08-18 | reverse complement strand
GCCAGCGGGCAGCCCGCTGTAGGTCTTCATGTTGGAGAGCGTACCATCGCTGTCGTCATCGAGCAGGAACTGCGGCATCGTCGCCTGACTGGGCGTGAATGCGAAGTCCTGCGCATCGTTGGGCTGCGCGTCCTTGACGATGGTAATGCTGCCCGTCGTCGGCTTGCTGTTGACGAACGTGCAGACGACGTTGTCACCGGCGGCCAGGACGATTGTCGCTGTGGCTGCGCTCAGATTGACGCTGGTGCCCGAAGAGGGCGTGCAGCTGATGCTCGCCAGCGTCCAGCCGCTGACCTGGGTCTCGGTGAACGAGTACGTGCCAGCGGGCAAGCCGCTGTAAGTCTTCATGTTGGAGAGCGTGCCATCGCTGTCATCATCGAGCAGGAACTGCGGCATGGTCGCCTGACTGGGCGTGAACGCGAAGTCCTGCGCGTCGTTGGGCTGCGCGTCCTTGACGATGGTGATGCTGCCGGTGGTGGGTGCAGGTGGTGTGACAGTGATTGTTGTGCAGATGTTGGTGTTGTTGGTCGAGTCGGGATCACCCGGCGTCATGGGATTCTGCGCTTGCGACACACTTGCGCAATTGGTAAACGTGCCCCCTTGCGGCATGGTATACGTGAAAAACACGTCACCCGAAGCACCTGCTGCCAGAGAAGTGTTGATCCCGCAATTGATCGGGACATTGTTTATCAGCTGCGCGCCGGGAGTGCAGGATACCGGAAGAGTGCCTCCTGCCCCTGTCAGGTTGATATTGGAGCTGCCGGTGACCAGATCCGTGAGACTCATCGGCGCCACCGAGGCCACGTTGCCGATGTTGGTGATGGTGACGGTGCAGAGAACGGACTGCGCCCCATTGTTCACCGCACACACTTTGGCGGCGCTCAGATCGGGGCCTGCGGCGTAGGCCGGCATGGAGGTCCATAACAAAGCGACGAAAAGTAAACGCAGCAGCTGACTCATGGAAGTGGTGAACGGGAATATCAACATGGGCAATCCTTTCACGATCCGGATGAGTTGGTTTATGGAGATAATATGCTTCTGAACGATCTTCCTTCGCTTCAAGACAGGACGGTGAGCTTGCCCTTATTCCACCTGGTTGACAAGTGTACAGCTGTCACTTCAGATTAGCTTAAGATCAAAGCACTACAGTGTCACAGTATGAGAGGATAGCCTTCATGAAAACATCACTGCAGCCCATCGTCAGACTGATCACTGTGCTCGCCGCCTCGCTCGGTCTCACACTGAGTACTGTCGAGGCGCGCGCCGATGACGATTGCACGGACCCCATCGCCAGCTGGCAGCCTCGCGAGCAGCTCAAGCAGCAGCTGGAGGCAAAGGGCTGGACCGTGTATCGCATTCGCGTCGATGACGGCTGCTACAAGGTGCGCGGCGTGGACGAGCAGGGCCGACAGGTGGAGGCCACCTACTCGCCTGCCTCATTCGAACTCAAGGAGTTGGAATTGGAAGACGAAGAACACGAGCGCCGCGAACGCGAGCACCGGGAGGAACAGCGCCCGCATTGAACACTCGATGGAACACTCAATGGAACACCCGGCTGCGCAGCGGCTAACTGAAGATCCAGCAACACAACAGAATTTTTGAAGACAGAAAACGCCAACGGAGAAATAGCCATGAAGAAGATACTTGCCACTCTCGGCCTGCTGACTGCCATCACCCTGCCCGCACTCGCTCAGGCTCGCGAGGTCACCATCACCACCGAGCTGAACGCCTATCGCGGTGACGGCGCCTATCTGGCGATCTATGTCACGGATGCTGCCGGGAAGTATCAGCGCACGCTTCACATCGCCGGCGGCAAGAGCAAGTATTACAAGCACCTGCTCGACTGGGCTCGTGGCAGTGGCGGGAAAGCGAGCGAGTACGACGGCATGACCGGTGCCAGCGTCAGCAGTGGTGACACGCTGACCATCAAGGTTGACGTGGACGATGCCCTGATCGATGCAGGCTATCTGGTGCGCGTGGACAGCGCCGTGGAAGACCAGCGCGAACATCGCATCGACGCAGAGGCGCCCCTGACAACGGCAGGCTCAGGCCAGGCCGTCGTCGGCAAGGGCTATGTGAAATCTCTGACCGTGACGCTCTGACACCACCGGTAACCACCCTCAGGGAGGACGGTGATGCTCCGTCGTCTGCATTCTCTGCCCGGCCTGTTCGCAGCGCTGTTTCTGATCATACTGGCCACGAGCGGCGCAGTGCTGTCTCTCAGTCCTGCACTCGAACGTGCCGCGGCAACGGTTCCGCCTTCCGGCGCCACCACTGTTGCCGAGGTGGCGGCCCGGGTGCTGGCACAGTACCCCGCCACCGAACAGATCGAGCGCCTGCCCTCAGGTGCAGTGCTGGTCTACTTCAGTCAGGATGGCAACCCCGCCGCCGACCTTGTGGACCCGCTCACCGGCACCCGCATTTCCGCTTACGAACCCTCACCGATTTTCACCTGGATGAAGGATCTGCACCGCTCCTTCCTGCTGGAGGATGCGGGCCGCGGCGCGGCAGGCGTTCTGGCGCTGCTGATGGCGCTGATGTGCATCTCCGGCACCTTCCTGCTGGCCTACCGCGCCGGCGGCTGGCGACACCTGTTCAGCCCCATTCGCGGGACCGGCAGCCAGCGGTTGCATACGCAGATTGCCCGCTATGCCGTGCTCGGCCTGCTGGTCTCTTCGCTGACCGGCATGTGGATGTCGGCTATCCGCTTCGAACTGGTCACGGAGGCCGAGGAGCTTGAGGCGCTGTTTCCCGAAGCAGTCTCTGGCGGCACACCGGCCCCGGTCGGTGCGCTGAGCGCGCTGCAGGCGGTGGATCTGCACGATTTGCACCAGCTGGTCTTCCCCTTTCCGGACGACCTCAACGACGTCTATTCCCTGCGCACGCATCAAGGCTCCGGCTACATAGATCAGGAGACCGGCGAGCTGCTCTCCTACTCCGACTATGGCTCCGCCGCGAGCCTGCAAACCTTCATCTTCGAACTGCACACCGGCGAGGCCTTCTGGTATGTGGGCCTCATCCTCGGCGTGGCTGCGCTGATGGCGCCCGTGCTCTCCGTTACGGGCGTGCTGATCTGGTGGCAACGCCGCCGGGCGCTGCCACGCCTCGTCGGCAACACCTCCGCGCAGAGCGCCGACACGGTGATTCTGGTGGGCTCGGAAACCAACACCACCTGGGGCTTCGCGAAGACTTTGCATGACGGGCTCACGGCTGCTGGCTATCACGTCCACACTGCGCCAATGAACCGGTTGGAGAAGCAATATCGCAAGGCGCAGCGCCTGTTTATCCTGGCGGCCACCTATGGCGACGGCGCGGCACCTGCTTCAGCCACGCAATTTCTCGACAAACTGGCGAAAGTGCCCGACTCCGCGCAGCTGCCCTGGGCAGTGCTGGGCTTTGGCGATCGGCAGTTCCCGAACTTTTGTGCCTTTGCCAATGAGGTGACCACTGTGTTGCAGCAGCGCGGCTGGCCGCAGCTGCTGGAGACTGAGCTGGTCGATCGGCAATCTGCTCAGACCTTCGAGCGCTGGGCGACGACGCTGGGCAATGCGCTCAACACGCCTCTGACGCTCCGGCATGTGCCACTGCGTCGGCGCACCACGGCGCTGCTGCTGAAAGAGCGTGAGGATTTTGGCGTCGACGTGCAGGCGCCGACGAGCATACTGCGCTTCCACGCCGCCAGACACGGTGGCCCGCTGACTGCGCTAAGGCGACTGCTGGGCTGGTCCGGCCTGCCCTCGTTCGAGGCAGGCGATCTGGTGGGAATTCTGCCGCCGGGCAGCGACATTCCGCGTTTCTATTCCCTGGCGTCGGCGTCGCGAGAGGGCGTGCTGGAAATCTGTGTGCGCCGCCAGGAGCACGGTGTGTGTTCCAGCTTTCTGTGTTCTCTTCAGCCCCTTCAGCCCGGACAGCCCGAACAGCCCGGACAGTCCGGACAGCCCGAACAGGAAGTGCAGACAGTCCAGGCTTTCATCCAGCACAACCCACTGTTCCGCCCGGCGCCTGGCAAGCAGCCGGTGATTCTGATCGGCGCTGGCACCGGCATCGCGCCACTGGTCGGCTTCATCCGCCACAACCGCAGACATGGCAGAGCAAAGAATCGCTCCCAGCACCCGATGTATCTGTACTGGGGCGGACGCAGTCCGCAAGCAGACTTTCTGTACGAGAAGGACCTGCAGAGCTGGCTGGCAGATGGCAGGCTCACCGGGCTGCAGACAGCGTTCTCCCGAGGGAGCGACCGTGCCTATGTGCAGGACAAGTTGAAGGCGGATGCCGCCAAGGTACGAACCCTGCTTGAGCAGGGCGGACAGGTGCTGGTGTGCGGCGGACGCAACATGGCAGCCGACGTGGCGGTGGCCATGGATGAGATTCTGGCTCCGCTGAGCCTGAGTGTGGCGGGCCTGAAAGCGGCAGGCCGCTATCTGGAAGACACCTACTAGCAACAGAAAATACTATTGCCGCTGGGCCACGGCGATGCGCGCCAGCAGGCTGTCGATAGCCTGCACCAGCCCGCGATCACCACCGGCAAACCCGAGAGCCCGCCGCGCGAAACCATCCGCGTCCGAGAAGCGCTGCTGCTGAAAGCGGATGCTCGCCAAGCGGTACCACACATAGCCGTCGCGAGGGCTGATACGCAAAGCACGTTCGCACAACGCGGCAGCCTGTTCGAGCTCACCCGCCGCCACGGCTGTGTCCACCGAGGCCATCAACGTTGCCACGGGAGACGCAGGGGTTGAGGGCCTGACAGGCTCGGAGACACTCGGCGCCACCGGCGGAATCACCTCCACCGGGCGCACGTCGCGCTCCACGATCGGCTCGATGACGCGCCCCACCACTGGCGGCTGCGCTGGCTCCGGCGCCGGAGTGCGGATCACCTGACCGCGGGTCTCCACCGGCGCGGGAATGCCCCGCCCCATGTTGCCACTGCAGGCAGTGAGCAGGCCCAGGGCCAGAATCAGCAGGAAATTCTTCATCGTCATGCTTCCCAGTTTCATATCTACCAGCCCCGGAAACGGTCGAAGACACGTTCCATCAGGGAAGTACCACCCTCGCAACTGACTGCCGGATCCGGCAGTGCGCCGGCGCGGAAAGGCAACTGCCGGGTCTCCAGGCAATTGCGGGCCTCGGCCACACGCACAGGCCGCAGGGCGACGCTTTGCCATTGAATATCGGCGGGCGGCAACGATTGCCGGGGCTGGATGTCTAGTTCCGTCATGATGTCCGTCCATACCCGCAATGCGCCGGTGGCACCGGTGAGGCCGGTCTCGCGGTTGTCGTCGTGTCCCAACCAAACCACGCCTACCAGATCGTCGCCATAGCCAGCGAACCAGCTGTCGCGCAAATCATTGGTAGTGCCGGTCTTGCCGGCCAGTGGCAACTGATTGTCGAGCCGTGGCGCGGCCGTCTTGGCGGTGCCGCGTTCGAACACCCCCTGCATCGCATATTCCAGCAGGAATACCGAGGCCGGGTCTGCCACCTGATCGGTCTCCATGCCATAACGCTCCAACGGTTCACCCTCACCGGTGGTGACGGCTTCGACGGCGCGCAATGGCGAGCGGAAACCACCGCTGGCCAGCGTCTGGTAGATCTGTGCGACTTCTACCGGGGTCATGTTGACGGCGCCCAGCAGCAGGGAAGGATAGGGCTCAACAGGGTCTGTATGCCCAAGTCGGCTCAGCATGTAGGCGACACGATCGACTCCCACGCTCATGCCCAGATTGACAGTCGCGAGGTTCAGCGACCGCTCCAGTGCGTCATGGAAGTAGACATCGCCAGAGGTCGTGTTTTCGTAGTTCTTCGGCTCCCACAAGTCGCCATTGTCCAGCTTCATGCTGATCGGGTCATCGGCCAGCACGGAGGCCAGATTGAAGTTGCCCGATTCCAGCGCCGCCAGATACACCGCCGGTTTGACCAATGAGCCTATGGGCCGGTCCGCGAGCAGCGCCCGGTTGAAACCTGTGTAGCCGGACTGCCGACTCCCCGCCAGTGCCCGCACGTCGCCAGTGGTGGCATCGGTAATGACGACTGCAGCCTCCAGCGGCGCGGGCTCGCCCTTGGTCGGCCGCTCTACTGCAGCCACCGACTTGTCGAGCATGGATTCCACCTTGGCCTGCATGCTCACATCCAGGGTGGTGAATATCCGCAGGCCCTCGTTGCGCAAGGCATTGGCGTCATAATCCCGTGCCAGATCGCTGCGCACCATGTCCATGAACACCGGGTAACCGCCGCCGCGACTGGTCGGCCGCGCGCTGACCTGCAGCGTGGCGCCCTGCGCATCTTCGAGCTGCTCGGCGGTGATATAACCCTGCGCGGCCATGCGCGAGAGCACCACGTTGCGGCGCTCGGTGGCGCGCTCCGGGTTGCGTTGCGGGTTGTAGAACGACGGCCCGCGCGGCAGGCCGGCCAGCAGGGCCAGTTCATCCAGATCGAGCTGCTGCAACGGGCGCCCGAAGTAGTGCTGGGAGGCCAGCGCGAAACCGTGAATAGCGCGACTACCGTCCTGCCCGAGGAACACCTCGTTGAGGTAGGCGTAGAGGATGTCTTCCTTGCTGAAATGAATCTCCAGCGCCAGCGCCATCAGCGCCTCTTCGATCTTGCGCCGCAGTGTGCGCTCACGATTCAGGTACAGATTCTTCACCAGCTGCTGAGTCAGCGTACTGCCGCCCTGCACGATCTCGCCTGCCCGGATATTGGCCACCAGTGCGCGCGCAATGCCGATGGGGTCGACACCAAAATGACTGTAGAAGCGCTGATCCTCCACGGCGATGACCGCGTTGACGAGCGCCTCCGGAATCTCTTCCTTGCCGATGGGCAGCCGATCCTCCCCTGTGCCGGGGTTGATCTGCGCAATCTCCACTGGCTCCAGGCGCACCAGCGGAAGATCCGCCCCGCCCTGAATGGCGCGCAGCAGACTGACGCGCTGGCCATCGAAACCGACTTCCAGCGCGACGCTGGGCTCGGTGCCATCCCAGAAGGCAAAGCCGCGAGTTTGCAGGACGATGCGGGAGCCGGCCGGATTGAACTGGCCGGGCTCGGTCACGCGGGTGGTCTGGATGTAGCCCAGCCGCCGCAGATAATCGGTAAAGTCAGCGGCGTTCAGGTGAGCGCCGACATAAAGTTCCACCGGGCGGGCGTAGATGCGGGCCGGCAATGCCCATTGCAGTGCGCTGAAGTCACGCCGGATTTCATAGTCGATCCAGACGCACCAGACGGCCACGACAACGGTGCCCAGCAGCATGAAGCGCAGCAGGTATTTTGGCCACCAGCGTGGCTGTTTGCCCGCCTTGCGAGATGAGGTCTTGCGATTGGAGGTAGTCATGGGGTGGCATTATGCCATCGCAGGCCGGGGGCAGACCAATGAAAGTCTTCGATCCCTCGGCATTCGTGGCATCATTGACCCGCGAGCCGGCGCCGCTTCACGCCGCCGGACGCCAGAAAAACCACCTTAAGCAAGGGGGAGCTATCCTTGAGCGTGCCGCCAGAAGACATCCTTTCCGGAGCGCAGACCCGGAACACCGCACCACTGCGGCTGTTTATCGGCATCGCCTGTCCCTGCACACCCGTGATCGCCGAGCTTATCGACAACCTGCGCAACGAATCACACGCCGCGGCTGACGACCTGGCGGTCGGGCTGCGCGTGGTGCCCCCAGATAACCTGCACATTACCCTGAAGTTCATCGGCGCCGCGGCGGCAACCGTACTGCCTGACATCATCCGCGCCATGCAACAGGCGATCGCCGGTCATCACGCTTTTACGCTGCAGTTGCAAGGCGCCGGGCGCTTTCAATCGGCACTGTGGCTGGGAGTAGAGCCACACGCGGCGCTAAGCGCGCTGGCCTCGGCGTTGAACGTGGCGCTGGCCCCACTGGGTTTCGCCCCGGAGACCAAACCCTACCGGCCACACCTGACGCTGGCGCGCCTGACGCCCTCGCCACCCCCCGTGGGAGCGGGCCCGCCCGCGATAAACCTATGGGTAACACAACACCAAAACAGCCACTGGGGCACTCTGCCAGTCACCGCCGTCCACCTGTATCGCTCGGAAACCCTGCCTGCTGGCGTGCGCTACACCGTTCTGTCCACAGTGCCACTGCGCCCGCCCGCCGCCTAGAGCATGCTCGACAGAGCCGTGGCGATGCCGAGAAACGCGAAGAACCCGACCACATCGGTGACCGTGGTCAGGATGATGGAGGAGGCCTGTGCCGGGTCCTGGCCAAACCTCACCAGTACAATCGGCACAACCGCCCCGGCAAACCCTGCCGCCACCATCGCCAGCACCATGGCGGAGCAGATCACCAGCACCAGCCCGAGCGACTGACTCCACAGGAACACGCCCAGCCCGCAAGTGGCAGCGATACCCAGGCCGTTGACGAAGCCCACCCGCACCTCCTTGTACATGACCCGGAACCAGTGGCGGATGGTAATCTCCCGCAGGGCCAGCCCGCGTATGGTCACGGCCAGCGCCTGCGCGCCGGCATTACCGGATTGCCCTGCCACCACGGGCAGCAGGACGGCCAGTGCGGTGAAGCTGGCAATCGTGTCTTCGAAGAGCCCCACCACCGACGCGGCGAGGAAGGCCGTCAGCAGATTGATCTGCAACCACGGCATGCGCTTGCGAACCGCAAACAACGGGCCGGACAGGGCACGCTCGTCCCGGCTCGCGCCCACCATCGCCAACACGTCGGACGACATATCTTCCTGCGACACCTGCACCAGACTGTTGTGATTGATGATGCCAAGCAGGCGCTGATCGATATCGACCACCGGGAGGTCGAGCAGTTGATGCTTTTCGAAGAGCTCCGAAATCTCGTCTTTTTCAGCTGTGCTGGGCACCATCGCGGGCACCGGCTGCGCCAGCTCGGCCAGCCGCACATGGGGCTCGGCCACGGCGATGTCCTGCAGAGGAATCTTCGCAGTCAGTCGACCTTCGCCATCGACCAGAAACACCCCTCGGGCGGTTCGCAGCTTTGCCTTGCGCAGCACATTGAGCGTCTCGGCTACCGTCATCTCGCCACGGAACACGGAGGCGCGGGTGTCCATGAGGCGTCCGGCGCTGTTTTCCGGGTAGCTGAGCAGTTCGCTCAACTCCTTGCGCACAGACTCGGTGAGTATGGCCAGCAGCTGCACGCGCCTTTGTTCCGCCAGCTGCCCCAGCATGCGCACGGTGTCCTGCGGAGGCAACTCGGCCAGCAGCTGGCGGATGTGCTCCTCGGGCAGAGCGTTGAGGACGTCGGCGGCGACGCTCGGCAGCAGATACTTCCACATCGACAGCAGGGCATACACTGGCTGCATGGCCAGCGCGGCGGCGGCCTCTTCGACAGCCATGGCCTCGATCTTCAGCGCCGCATCGCGGGGATAGTCGAGGAGAAATTTGCGGGTCAGCGCGATATCGACGGCACTGGCGCCGCGCATCGGGCTGTGTTCCATGGCGTGTTTACTGGTCATGACGAACCTCTGCCGCGGGTTGCCATTCTTCATACGACCCGGCACCGGTGTTCGAGGACACGCGCAACATGCCGGCCACGGTGGTGGCCATCGCGCGCACCAGATGTGCAAGCACCGAATCATCGAGCGACGGGGTCGCGGCACTCTTGCTGCTGTCCAGTGCCTTGTGCAGCGCAGTGCGACTCAGAGTCCCGAGAAAGGTCCCATTGACACTGCGTACGGGCAGATTGCTGTGAGCATGCCAGTCGGGCATGTTGCGGGCGACATCCAGACTCAACTCCGCCGGCAGCGGCGTCAGCTTCACGTCCATCAATTCCCCCAGCGTGCGGGTGGCCGGGCTGATCAGCAGCGCATCCAGCGTCACGACACCCAGTACGCGATGATTGTGACTGATGACAGTCAGGCTGGAGCCGAAGGGATGGGAAATCTTGCGCAGCAGCGCCAGGCAATCGTGCGCGCTGAGATCGGCGTAAAAATGCGGCGTCGACATGTCCATCCAGGCTCCCACGGTGCTCTCCTGATACGCCAGGGACTGGGTGAGCGGACGTGCCAGCTGGCCGGGAAGTGCGGCAAGCAGCGCGGTTCGGCGCTCGCCGTGCTGGAGTCGCAACAACGAAGCCACGCTGCGATAGCCCAGCTGCATGAAGATCGCCGCGTTCTGCTCCAGCGTCAGCAGGTCGAGAATGCGCGCGGCTGGCCACGTCTCCATCTCATCCAGCACCGGGGCCAGTATGCGCACGGGTACCTCGCGCAGATACTGCGCCGCCTGTTCCACCTCCAGCGCCTGCAGCACCTGCGCGGCGGACTGCGGCTTGCTGGCCAGAAAGTCCAGACTCAGGGAGCTAGAGTGCTTCATCTGTCGGCTCCCGTGTAATCACGCTGAAGGACTGCTGCATGCAGAGGCTGGCGGGAATAATGCGACGGCCTTCCGGGGTTTCCAGCACCAGACCCGTGGCGGTGAACTCCAGCACGCGCCCGCGATCGCCACCAATGTCGACCAGCAGCCCGGGGCGGACTATCTGACGCAGATGCCGCGTGGCGATCAGGTTTTCCACCAGCGGCCTCGCCCCCAGTCCGAAAGCCAGCGAGAAGCCGGCCAGCAGCGTGCCGAAGACGATGGCGAACAGGATGATCAGGAAACTGACATCGACCCCCACCTGCCCGAGGCCAATCACCACGCCAATAGTCAGGAAAGAGGACTGCGCGATTTGCCCGAACAAGCCGGCCTGGGCGATATCGGCGGCGGCCGAGGCATGGCTCACCAGATGCCGCGCCACGGTGCCGAGAATATAGGCGACGATGACAATCAGCCCGCCCGACACCAGCGACGGCAGATACACCACCAGCCTGTCCAGCCAGGCCGCCGCCGCCGAGAAACCCACCACCCGCACTGCAACGGTGATGAAGATGAGGATAGTGGTCCAGAAAATCAGGAAGCCGAGCAGTTTCTCGGTGGCCGTGGAGATGCGGAAGAAGCGCAGCGTCGAGCCGTGGAACTGCCCATCAAGGAAGCGGTTGAGCGCCTGGATCAGACGTGTGATGACCATGCGCAGGAAGCGCGCCAGCAGCCAGCCCGCCAGCACCAGCATCAGGCCGCCAAGCGCATTGGGAAGATGGGCGATAAGCGTGGTCAGCACATCCAGGGTCTGCTGGCGTATCGATTCGAGCATGGGGCGTGTCCTTGTTGTGTTGGTTCCGAGGTCTCGCACTGAGCGAGCAGCGCAGAGGCCACGATCATCGCATCTTACCGGCCCGGTTTGAAATACCGGCAGACGATCACCAGCTCTTCACCATCACGTAGTCATCCATCACGAAGCCATTGCCGATGTCGAACACCGCCTCTTCGCGCACGCTGAATCCCGCACGGCGATAGACGGCGATGGCGTCGGTGTTGCCCTTGTTCACCGTCAGCATCAGCGCGGTGCAACCACGCGTGCGGGCCTGAGTCTCCACATGCTGCAGCATGACACTGCCGAGACCGCGGCCACGATGTGCGGGCAACAGATAAAGCTCCTGCAGTTTCATTTCCTGCGGCGTGTCTGTCAGGGCGTAGCTGCAATAGCCGACGGGCGCGCCGTCCACCGTGAGCAACTGCAGCCAACAGTCATCGGCAGCCAGATAGCGCTGCAGGCGCTCGGGCGTGTAGCGCCCGGCCAGCATGAATTCGATCTGCGCCATGCTGATCATGGATGGGTAATGCGTGCGCCAGATGGTCTCGGCGAGCGCGGCGACGGTGCCGAAATCGGCGGAAGTCAGTGGTGAGAGAAGGACTCGCGCAGTCATGTTTCACAACCGGATGAAGTAGGGCACGGCAATGAGCGCCGCACACAGCAGTACCATCACCATGACGCTGGTGATGAAGTAGGGAATGATCATCAGCGCCAGGCCGCACACCAGCGGGATTGTCGCGTTCTGCTTTTTGCCATATATGAAGTAGCCAAGGCCGATGGAGCTGAACAGCACTCCCCACAGCAGCAATGATGCACTCATGCCTCGTCCTCCCGTCCGCTCAGCGCATGCTCTTCGCGCGCGGCCTCGTAGACCTCGCGAGCCGCATCCAGATTCATGAAGAAAATGCCGACGCCCACCACCAGATCCGGCCATGGAGAAACTGTGATGGCCGTTACCAGGCCGGCTCCGATGATCGCCACATTCGCCAGCGCATCATTGCGCGCCGAATAGAAGGCGGCCTTGGTCAGACTGCCACTCTGGTGACGAAAGCGCGCGAGGATGAAGGCGCAACTTAGGTTGATGAGCAGCGCACCGGCGCCAGTCAGCGACAGCAGCGTGGGGTCGGGTGCCACCGGCAGATTCAGCTTCTGCCAGGCCGCCCACACGGTGGCGATACTGGGCACCAGCAGCACGAGCGCCAGCAGCATCCCCACCTGGGCGCGACGCTTCATGCTCCAGCCGAGCGCGAAAAAAATCAGCAGATTGACGAAGGTGTCTTCGAGAAAATCGATGGAGTCCGCAAACAATGACACAGAGTGGATCGCAATGGCGACGCCGAACTCGGTCCCGAAGTAGGAGAGATTGAGGACTGCGACCAGCAATACGGCGCGGCGCAGGGCGGAGTCGCGCGCGGCGGCCTGTTCGGGGACTTGCGACATTCTTCACCTCGCTGTGCCAGACCCGGCAGATAGTACAGCACAAATCCCCGCCCAATGGCAGACGGCGTCGAGGCGATAGGAGTGGTGGAGTTCAATGTACTGCTATCCGACGACCGCACTTTACCCGCCCAGCTCAACGCGGAAAAAACTCCGCCAGCTTCTCGGCGGTGAGTATTCCGCTGTGAGCCTTGAAGGTATGGTCCGCAGCGTAGAAATAACTGCGCGGCAGCTCACCATGCCACGTGGGATCGATGCTGAAACGCAGGCGTTCGATGAAAGCGTCGGCGAACATCCACGAGGGAATGGATTCGAGGCCGTATTCTTCCAGAATGTAGACCGCCTCTTCGCGCTTCTCGATGGCGTCGGTGGAGATCAGCAGCAATGGAAATTCCGGATCTTCTTTCTTCAATTCACCCAGCAACTCCAACTCGACGCGGCACGGCAGGCAGTCGACGGACCACAGGCTGACCACGAAGGGTTTGCCTTCGAAACCAGCCTTGAGTTCGGCAAAGGTGCCGGTGCCCAATGGCTGGATGCTGTCGGCGAATGCCGCTGTAGACACGAGCAACCCAATGCAAAGGGCGGCAGCCGCGCGCAGAAGTCTATTGCTTTTCATCACTACTGATCTCCGTAAACAGATAGCCAAATTCCTCACTGGACCAGCTCAGAAATACGCCATGCGGCGCCGTGACCAGCAGCGGATGATCGCTGGCCTGCTCCGTATTGAACAGCGTCTGCGGCGCGCTCCAGGTTGCGCCATCATCCTGCGAGCGCATCAGCTGCAGTTGTGACGCCATGCCATCGAAGCCCTTCCAGACCATATAGAGCGTGTTGTCATAGCGGGCCAGATACGGATGGCCTGCACCCGGCGTGCCATCAACCTGGATGATGTTTTCCGTGACGCCGGT
>JACCEA011182702.1_pt1 | contig 13465 bp, 9 predicted proteins | sample 7449851 | NCBI WGS metagenome assembly JACCEA01 (sample SAMN15323453, study PRJNA562643) | freshwater metagenome | isolation source: river surface water | place: USA:Blue River Watershed | collected 2017-08-18 | reverse complement strand
GTGCGCCAGCGGAGCAGGCGGGTGTTGCGGTAGGGCGAGCCGACCGGGAAGAGCGTGGTGCTGAAGTTCAGCGGCTCCTCGAGGTTCGACTGCTTGGCGCCGTCGTCGAGCATCTGGTTTTCGCGCTCGCCGCGGAAGAAGGAGAGCGTGCCGACGAGTTTGCCGTCGAGCTGGGACAGCTTGGCGCCGAATTCCCAGTTCATGCCTTCCTCGTTCTTGATGACGTCGTAGACGCCGCGGCTGCCGAGGACCTGCTGGAATTGCTGCAGGGACGTGATCGTCTGGCCGAGGTAGCTGAAGGACTGGCCGGGCGTGCCGCCGGCGCCGAAGGCACGGGCCTCGTTATACCAGAGCACTTCGTCGCCCACGAAGAGACCGCCGACGCGGCCGCTGTTGAACTTGAACGTCTTCGAGTTGGAGACGTAGACGCTGAGTTCCTTGGTGATCGCGTAGGACGCGCCGCCCATCCAGGAGTTGCCTTCCTGGTCGGTGGAGAGGCCGCGCTGGTAGTTGATCGAGTGGCCCAGACATCCTCGGGATAGGCCGTCGGATTCAGGTGCATATCCGGGAAGTAGATGAACCACGGGTAATTGTTCGGCTGATACTGACCGCGGGCCCAGCGGCGCTCCTTGCGGTAGCCGCCGAGCAGGGTGAGGCGGTCGTCGAGCAAGGTCGCCTGGTAGTTCAGGTAGACCGAGTGCTGCTTGTCCTTGTAGCCGTCGAGGGCATTGCGGTCCGACTGGTGGTAGACCGAGATGTCGGGATAAATTTCGTAGCCCGGATCGAAGTTCGAGTAGATCTGGCGGACGGGTTTGATGTTCCCGGCGCGGTCGCGGATGACCTGGTTGACCGGGACGTTGCCGTGATTGTAGATGCCCACGTTGGTGCCGCGGTAGTCGGGATTCGACGTGGTGTTGCGGGCGCCGGGGAGGAAGGCCCACTGCGCGTCCGTGGCGAGCTGGCCGCCGAGGAATTGCTGGTAGGGGCTGATGCGCTGGAAGCCGGTGAGCAGTTTGCTCTTCACGCCGAACTTGTCGAACTTCAGCACGGTGTCGATGTTGTGGGTCTGGGCGTAGCGGTAGTAGCCGGAGAGGTTGCCGGTGCCCATGTTCCAGTTCACGCCGTTGGCGTAGGGCTGGAGGATCGCGCCGCCCTGGCCGACCGAGTAGTTCTCGGACTTCTCGTTGAAGTAGTTGTAGCGGACGTCGAGCCAGCTGAAGGGGCTCATGTCCGCCGTCAGCGAGACGTTGTCGATCGTGTTCTGGAAGTTCGCGCCGCGGCTGGTGTAGTTGAACGCCTCGTCGTAGACGAAGTTGCCGGACGCGTTGGTGTAGTAGGCGCCGCGCTTCACGCTGGTGTAGGCGGGGAGCGACCAGTCGCCGGTGGCGGTGCGCTTGTTGTTGATGTAGGTCGCGTAGGCGAGCGTCGGAGTCGACGTGCCCTGGACGACATTGGCGGTGAGGCCGTTGCCGGTGTTGGCGACGATGGTGTTGGCCAGGGTCGCGGTGGAGGAACCGTATTGGCCGGTGAGGGCGGCGTTCTTCCAGCCGGAGAAGTCGCTCCAGATCCAGTCGAAGTCGTTCCAGCTGAATTTCTCGCGGATGAACTCGGCTTCGGCGGTGATCTTCACCTTGCCGCTGTCGAAGGGCACGAGGGAGATCGAGGGATTGACGCTGTTGGAGCGGCGAAACTCGAAGCGGCGTTCGCCCTGGGTGTCTTCCCAGGTGCCGACGACGCGCAGCGCGGCCTTCTTGCCGAGGGCAGCGTTGTGGTCGAGGTTCACCTTCTGGCCGGAGTTGCTGTTGATGGCGTAATCGAGGCCGGTGGCGTTCTGGCCGAGCTGCGGGAGCTTGCTGATGTAGTTGATGACGCCGCCGGGGTAGCCTTGGCCGAAGAAGACGGCGGCGGGGCCCTTAACGATTTCGACGCGCTCGATATTCTCGGTGTTGTAGGACGTGTAGCGGAACACGCCGTTGCGCATGAGGCTGTTCACGACGAAGCCGCGCATGGTGAACGAGCCTTGCGGCGTCGCGGAGTTGGCGGGCACGCGCATCGCGAAGCGGGTGTCGCCGGAAGCGGCGGCGGAATAGCGGAAGAGGTCCGTGAGCGAACGCGAGTTGGTGTCGTCGAGAAACTCGCGCGACATGACCGAGATGTTCAGCGGGATGTTCTGGATCTCCATCGCCAGCTTGGTCGCGGTCGCGGCGTTGGTCTTCAGGTAGCCGTAGTCCTTGTCCGATTTGACCTCGAAGGGCGTGAGCACCTGGACGCCTTCATCCGTGTTGAGGCGGGAGGCCGAACCGGCGGAGGCCGCGGCGGGTCGGGCGCCGGCGGGGGTGGCGGGCGTCGCCGCGGGTTGGATCGCGGGAGCGCTCGACGACTTGGCCTGGATTTCGGCGAGCTGCTTGCGCAGCGCGGCGTTTTCTTCCTGAAGCCGGCGGAGGGCTGCGGCGTCGCCGGCTTGCGCTTGCGCAAACGGGGCGATGCTCAGCACCGCCAGCGTAGTCGCCAGGGCGCGCCTGGCGGGGTGGGCTGGTGTGGTCATGGCAGTTTTCATCATCGATGGGGTTTGGGACTCTTCCGGGACTCGGAAAAAAGCGGGGTGGGGTGGGGCGGGGTGGAAAGCGAGGGGGCGGCGGCTCAGGCCGGCGAGGCCGATTCGGCGCCGTGGTGCGGCGGGATCAAGGTCGGCGAGACGGTGACGCCGATGCGGCCCGGGGTGCCGCGGTTTTCCATCCGCCAGAAGAGGTGGTCGACGACCTTGCGCACGAGCGTGGGCAGGTTGATGTCGATGGCGGCGGGGAAGTGATCGAGGTTGTGGTAGATGACGGGATTGTAGTTCCCGAGGACGGCTTCGAAGTCGCGGCCGGGCTTCTTGCCGGCCTCCCGCAGGGCCCGGAAAAACGACCCGCAGAAGTGGTCGACGGGAATGTAGAGGCCGGTGGCGCGCGGCGTGGCGGCGAGCAACTGGCGGACGAGCGTGTCGCTCTCGCCGTGCACCGGGGCGATCTCCAGATAGCTGACGCCGGGGTTGGATTTGCCGAGAATGGAGTGGACGGTGAGCTTCAGCTCGGCGGCACGCTCGAGGAAGGCGCGCACGCGGCGGGAGACGGCGCTGTAATCGGGGTCCGTGCTGATGACGGCGGCGGCTTTGTGGCCTTTTTCGGCGAGGTAGTCGGCGGCGAGGCGCCCGTTCTCCTCGTTGTTGGGTTCGACGTAGTCGCCGGGAAACGTCGGCGAGCGGCGGGTCATGAACCAGACGTGCGGCAGGTCGCGCAACTTGGCGAGGCACGCGGCGGCCGGCTCCATGCCCTGGATGATCAAGCCGTCGAGTTTCTCGCCGGCGAGCCCGGCGGGGAGTTCCTCGGGTGTATTGGAAAACAGGACACGCAGGTCGACCCGGTGGCGGGTGTCGGTCGACTGCACGTGGATCAGCTGGTCCTGGAACCAGTTCAGGCTCGGGTTGTTGGCGCGGGCGCCGACGAACCAGACCCCGATGCGGCGCTGGTCGGCGGAGCGCACCTTGGGGCCGCGGCGCCGGGCGAGCGGCGCGGGCACGTAATTGTGCTTCTCCATCACCGACCGGATGCGGGCGAGGCTTTCGGGCGCGACGATCTGCGGCTGGTTGATCGCGCGCGACACGGTCGCGGGCGACACCTTCGCTTTCTTCGCGATTTCGGTGATCAGCATGGGGTGGGGTGACGGACTTGCTGAAATTTTCAGGAAACCGAATGAAAAACGATGGCGAACGGGTCAAGCGCTTTCAAGGTCCGGACGGAGTCGCCAACCGCTTGCGCGAGGCCGGGCGGCGGTCGCCGGGCGGGACTTCGACGACGATCGCGGGAAGGCGGGGGTGGTCACGCGGCGGACCGGGCAAGGGCACGTTTCCAGGCGCCGAGAATTTCCCGGCGGGCGCGGACCGCGTCGGGCCACGGGTGCGGGTGGGTGCTGAGATGGTAGCCGTGGCTCATGCCGAGCTCGGGGCAGACCCAGAGTTCGTTGCCGGGGCGCGGACCGGCGAGCCAGCACACGAAAAGGTCTTCGACGAAGCCGATGTAGTCGCGAAATTCCGGGGTGAGGGAGCCGCGGCCATTCGTGACGGGGACTTGGCAGTGCTGGCTGTTGAAGGGGCGCAGGTGAAACATCTGCGAGGCGCGGATCGACTTGGGCCAGGCGAGCAGGCGGCGGGCGTAGTCGGGGGGCAGCATGTGCTTGGAAACCGCGAAGTGGCTGTGGTCCCACGTGACGGGCAGTTCCTCCCCGGTGGCGCGCCGGTAGCGGCGGAGGATCTCGTCGAATTTTTCCGGCGTCTCGGTCGCGGTGTCGCGATGGGTTTCGATATGGACGGCGACACCGAGTTTCGCGGCGGCCCGGAGCAGGCCGACGGCGGCGCGGGCGGCGGCGGCGGGCGGGGTATCGTGGTTGAGCAGCTGGACGTTGATGAAGCGGACCCCGAGGTCGCGCTGGGCGCGGAGGCGCGGCAGGGCGTCGGCCACGCTCTTGGCGTCGAAACCGCTCATGAGGGCGAGGCCGCGGGTCGCGGCGCCGGCCTTGAGCTCGGGCGTGACGTAGGCGCAGACGCCGTCGAAGCCGGCGTCCGCGATGGCATCGAGTTTGCGGGCGAGCGACCACTCGCGGCCGGCCGACGGATACGCGATCATCGACCAAGTGGTGGCGCACATGACCAGGCGCGGGGCGGGGCGGGTATTTTTCATGGGGCTTCTGAAAAAACATGAAAACGGTTGTTGAATTTCAGGCCTGCGCGAGCTTATTCCGGGCGCTCGCGCCGCCGAGGTCCGGCGAGTCGCCCAACCCCGCGCATGCCCCTCCCGTTCGTCAACCACGCCTCGTGGATCTGGTCCGCCGAGGCTACCCACGCGGCGCCGCCGCCCGAGGGCGCGACCCCGTCGCACTACCAGGTGCGGTTGTTCCGGCGGGCGTTCGAGGTGACGGGCGCGCGGCGGGCGCGTCTGACCGTGCATGTCTCGGGCGACAGCCGGTATCTGTTTTTCTGCAACGGTCGGCTGATCGGGCGCGGGCCGGCCAAGGGCGACGTGAACCACCACTTCTACGAGACTTTCGACCTCGCCGCGGACTTGCGGGACGGGCGGAATGTGCTCGCGGCCCTGGTGCTCGACATGTCGCGGGTGGCGCATCGCCCGGCGTGGCTGGGGGCGCCTTGTTCGGTGATGACCTACGCGGGCGGCTTCGTGCTCGAAGGCGAGTTGGTCGAGTCCGACGAGGCGGCGGGGGCACCGGAGCGCCGCACCGATCTTTCGACCGACGGGCGCTGGAAGGTCGCGGTGGACCGCGCGCACCGGTTCCAAAACGAGGGGACGACGTTCGAGGGCTACCAGGGGTATTTCGAACACCGGATCTCCGCCGCCGGCCCGGGGCGTTGGACGGAGCCCGGCTTCGACGACGCGGGGTGGCCGGGTGCGACCGAGTTGTTCAAGGCGGAGCGCCATGAGAACCGGCGCGATCCGGCCAGTCCCTACGGGCTGGTGCCGCGCATGATCCCGGCCTTGGAGGAGGGCGAGCCCGAGGGGTTTGCGGACGCGTTTCTGCCGGGCGGCGCGGAGGCGCCGGCGAACTGGCGGGCCATGCTGGCGGGCGGGCACCCGGTATCGATCCCGGCGGGCGCGACCGTCGAGTTGATCGTGGATGCGGGCGTGCTCACGACGGCATATCCGCGTCTGGAAATCGAGGGCGGCGCCGGGGCGACGGTGCGCCTCACCTATGCGGAGGCGCTGCGCCTGCCGTGGTCTACCCCCGGGGCCAAGCTGCTCGGTCGGCAACAGCCGCTGGCCAATCTGGCGTCGCACTATGCGGACGAGAGCACGGGCTGGACCTTCGACCGGCGGGGAAAAATCACCGGTTGGCGCGACGTGTGGGAGCCGGCGGGGCCGGCGCAGGCCGGGCCGGACGGACGCGAGGTGTTCGAACCGCTGCACTGGCGGGCTTACCGCTACATCGGGCTGACGATCGCGGCGGGCGCGGCGCCGGTGGCGGTGCATGGCCTGCGGCAACGCTTCACGGCGTATCCGTATCGCGTGGACGCCACGTTCCGCTGCTCCGACGGGCGCCTGGAGAAAATCTGGACGGCGGCGATCCGCACCATGCGGCTGTGTTCGCACGAGACCTTCGAGGACTGCCCCTACTACGAGCAGATGCAGTATGCGGGGGACACGATGATCACCTCGAAAATCGCGATGCTGGCGACTGGGGATTACCGCCTCAGCCGCCAGGCGCTGCATCACTTCGACTGGTCGCGGCTGCCCGAGGGGCCGACCCAGAGCCGTTACCCGTCGCGCCTCGTGCAAGTAATCCCGTCGTGGTCGTTGCACTGGATCACAAACATCCGCGATTACGCCTATTGCTCCGGCGACCTGGCGACGGTGCGCGAGCTGCAGCCCGGCATGCGGGCCGCGCTGGACTGGTTCCGCCGGCACGGCGATGCGGACGGGCTGCCGGCCAAACTGCCGTTTTGGAACATCACGGACTGGTGCCCCTGGTGGCCGCGCGGCGTGGTGCCCGGGGCCGATACGGGGCCGACCTGCATCATCGCGGCGCAATACATCCTCGCGCTGGACGAGTTTGCGGACCTTTGCCGCCTTGTGGGCGATGCGCGCGAGGCGCGGGTCTGCGCGGGGGAGGCACGGGGGCTCCGGGCGAAAGTGGCGGCGCGGTTCTGGTCGGAGGCGGAGGGCCTGTTTTTCGACCGGCCGGGCGGGCCCGAAATCAGCCAATTCGGCAATGCCTGGGCCGTCGTCTGCGGGGCGGCGGGCCCGCGCGAGCGGACGCGGATGCTCGAGCGGTTCCCGCACGATCCGCAGCTGGCCCCGGGCTCGTTCTTCTGGTGGCACGCGGGCTTCCGCGCGCTGGCGGAGACGGGGGCCTACGACCGTATGCCCGATCAGCTTGCGGTGTGGCACGAGATGATCGACCGGGGGCTTTCCACCTTCGTCGAGGAAAACAGCTATTGGCGCTCGCTGTGCCATGCGTGGAGCGCGCACCCCGCGCTGGAGTTCATGCAGCGGATCCTCGGCGTGACGGCCCGGCGGCCGGGTTTCGCGGAGATCGACATTGTGCCGCATCGCGCCGGGCTGACGCATGCCGCCGGCTCGGTCTGCACGCCCCGGGGACCGGTGCGGGTTTCGTGGGAAATCACGCGCGGCCGGTTCGTGCTCGAGGGTGAAGCGCCGGCGGCGACGCCGGTGCACGTGAAACTGCCGGGCGCGGCGGGTTGGCGGCGGTTCGACGGGGGGGCGTTTTCGGCGCGAACGAAGGCGATATGAGCGGTCCCCTGCAACTGCGCGGCCCCGATGCCGGAGCGGTGACGATCGTCACCGCCGCCGGCGCGCCGCTGTTCCGGTATGTTTTCGCCCCGACGACCCCGGCCAACGAGTCCCGGCGGCCCTATGCGCATCCGGTGTATTCGATCGCCGGAGACCCGTTGACGAATTTCCGCCCGCACGACCATCCCTGGCACCATGCGCTGAGCCTGACCGTGACCAGCGTGGGCGGCGTCAACTTCTGGGGCGGGCCGTCGTATCGGGCGGAGGACGGATACGTGTGGCGGGACGATCACGGCGAGCAGCGGCACGAGGCCTGGCGCGAGCTGGCGGCCGAGCGCCTGGTGGAGGAACTCGGGTGGATCGAGGCCGGAACGGGCCGGGCGCTGCTGCGCGAGCGGCGCACGCTCGAGCCGCGGCTCGCCCCCGGCGGCTGGGCGCTGGGGTGGACGAGCGAATTGACGAACGTCACGGGCGGCGCACTCGCGCTGGACAATTACCATTCGCGCGGCGGGCTGGCGGGGTCGCACTACACCGGGCTGCAGTTCCGGGGGGCGCGAGATTTGCTCGACGAGCCCGGCGATCCGCTGGCCGCGGTGGTCGCCGCGGACGGACGGGCGGGCGAGACCGCGGTGCACGGCGCGGCGGCGGCGTGGATGGAGTGGTCCTGCCGGCACGACACCTCGCTGCGGCGGACGCGGATCCGTTTCGAGGGCGCCGGGGCGCCGCCGTGCTGGTTCGTGCGGGCGAAGAACCCCCTTGCGGCGTTCGCGTTCCACCGGGAACATCCGGTCACCCTGCCCCCGGGCGCCGCGCTGCGCCTCGAACACCGGTTAACGTTCACGACTCCATGAGCCTCGATCGTCGATCATTCCTGCGCCGCGCCGCGGCGGGTGCGGCCGGGTTGGCGGCGACCGCCGGCGGCCGGTCCGCCGAGCCGGTCCAACCTGGAACAGCCACCGCCGCGGCGGTCGCGTTGCCGCCCTTCGACGGGCGCGAGCCGGAGCGGTTCTGGTCGGCCGTGCGGGCGCACTACCCGCTGACGCCGAAGCTGGTGTATTTCAACACGGGAGGGCTCGGCCCGGCGTCGTCGCCGGCCCTCGAAAAGTCGGTCGCCGTCGCGCGCCAGTTGCACGAGCGGGCGGAGCACGGGCACGGGCTGCTCGCGGGCGCGCGCGCGACCGCGGCCCGGTTTCTGGGCGCGGAGCCGGCGGAGCTCGCGTTCGTGCGCAACGCCACGGAGGGCAACGCGACGGTCGCCGCCGGTCTGAAGCTGGGCCCCGGCGACGAGGTGATCTTCGAGACGCACGCGCACCCGGGCGGGTCGTTCCCCTGGCTGCAGCAGGCGCGCCTGCGCGGGGTGACGGTGAAGCAGTTCGAACCGGCGCTATCCGGGCCGGAGGAAAACGTGGCGCGCATCCGGAAACTCATTACACCGCGCACGCGCGTCGTGCAGGTGTCGCACGTGACGGCGCCGACCGGCATCGTGATGCCGGTCGACGCGATCGCGGCCCTGTGCCGCGCGGGCGGGATCTGGTTTCACATCGACGGGGCGCAGTCGGCCGGGATGTTGCCGTTTTCCCTGGGGTCGATCGGGTGCGAATCGTTCGCCACGAGCGGGCACAAGTGGCTGGGCGGGCCGCACGAGACGGGCCTGCTCTACGTGCGCCGCGAGCGGCTCGACGACGTGGCGCCGGTGCTCGCCGGCGCGTATTCGGGCGACATCGACGCGGTCACGGGCGAGTTCAAGCTGACGGACTCCGCCGTGCGCTACGAATACGGCACGCGCAACGCGGCGGCCGTCCTGGGCTTGGCGGAGGCGATGACCTTCCAGGAAGCGGTCGGTCGCGAGCGCATCGCGGCGCGCGGCCGCGAACTGGCGGCGCGGGTGCGGCGGGGCCTGGAGCGGATCCCGGGGGTGGAAATCCTCACGCCGGCGGCGCCGGACCTGACGGCCGCGATGGTCACCTTCCGCTGCGCGAAAGTGCCGCACGACGTGCTGTTCGGCCGGTTGCTCCGGGATCACCGGATCCGCTGCCGGCCGGTGACGGAGGAAAAGCTCAACGCGCTGCGCGTCTCGACGCACTGTTTCAACCTGCCGTCGGAATGCGACGCGCTCGCGGCGGGCGTGGCCGAAATCGTCAAATCCGCATGACCGACCCCGCGCGCGCCTTACTGGATCTCGACGATCATCTCGATCTCGACGGCGGCGTCGACGGGCAGGGCGGCCATGCCCAGCGCGGCGCGGGCGTGCTTGCCCTTGTCGCCGAAGACGGCGACCAGCAGGTCGGAACAGCCGTTCATGACCTGGGGCTGCTGGGTGAAATTCTCCGTGGAGTTGACGAAGCCGCTGACTTTCACGACGCGCTTCACCTTGGAGAGATCGCCGATCTCGTTTTTCAGGGTGGCGAGCATGGCCAGGGCGGTGTGGCGGGCGGCGGCGGCGCCCTGTTCGACCGTGAGATCGCGGCCGAGCTTGCCGGTGATGGTCTTGCCGTCGGCGCCGCGCGAGATGTGGCCGGCAAGAAAGACGAGATTGCCGGTGCGGACCGCGGGCACGTAGTTGGCGATCGGGGCGCTGGTCTTCGGCAGCGCGTGGCCGAGGGCGGCGAGTTTCGCCTCGGGCGTGGCGGGCGCGGGTTGGGCGCCGAGCGGGGCGAGAACGACGCAGGCGAGCAGGAGGGCGGGGAGGGCGGGGAAGCGCGGCATGGTGGACGGACGTTGAGTTTATGAACCTGGCACGACGACTATTTTCCGCCGTGATCGCACTGGCGGCCGCGGGCGCGGGAAGCGCGGCGGAACCGGCGCACGACCTCTACGCCTGTGTGAACCTGAGCGGGCAGGGGAGCGTGATGGGCCGGAGCGGCCCGGTGCGCAGCGGTCTCTATCGCAGCAGCGACCGGGAGAGCTTCGAGCATATCGGCCCCCACCACATCCGGACGTTTTCGCTGACGTATGATCCCGGCGATCCGGCGCGACTCTACGTGGCATTGCTGGAAGGGGTGCTGCGCACCCCGGACCGCGGCAAAACCTTCCGTATCGTGACAAGTTGGGACATGACGGAGGCGAAATCCGTCTCGGTCGACCGCCAGCGACCGGAGCATGTTTACGCGGGGCTTCCCGACGGCGTCGCGGTGTCGCATGATCGCGGGCAGACGTGGCACCGACGGAACGACGGCATCCGGCGTGCCTACACCGAGTCCGTGCTGGTGGACCGGACACGAAGCGGACGGGTTTTGGCGGGGACGGAACTCGGCATCTACCTCACGGAGGACGGGGCGAAATCGTGGCGGCTGGTGCAGCCGACCGCCAAGGTCACCTACAGCCTCCGGCAGTCGCCCCACGATCCGCAGGAGTTTTTGGCGGCAACCTCGGTCGACGGCGCGTTCCGTTCGCGGGACGGAGGCGCGACGTGGAGCCGGCTGACGTCCGTGCCGCGCGAGCGCACGTTGCACCACCTCGAGTTTGATCCGCGGGTCCCGCGGCGACTCGTTTACTGCGGTTGGGGCGCCGGGGTGCAGGTGTCGGACGACGGCGGCGAGACGTGGCAGGATCGCACGGCCGGCCTGCCCAAACGGGAAGTCTGGAAAATCGCCGTCGATCCCGACCTGCCCGACCGGCTCTATGCCGCGCCGTATCTGGAGTCCTTGTATGCGTCGGACGATTTCGGCCTGACCTGGAAAAAACTGCAGTGGGACAAGGCGACGGTGTTCGACCTCGTGTTTGTGCCGCGGAAATGACCATGAGAACCTATTCGAATTGCGTCCGGGGCCTGATGGCGGTGGCGGCGTGGGCCGCGTTGACGGCGGCGGCGCAGCCCGCGTTCACCGGGCCGCCGCCGTCGACCGCGCCGGTGGAGGATTCCGTGCAGCGGCGCGACCAATATCTCGCGCGCCGGCTGGAGTCGCTGCGGTGGCGGGCCGGACTGGCGACGCCGGGAGACCCGGCCAAGTTGGGGCTGGCGGAGATCGCCGCAAAGTTGGCGCTGCGCGAGGACGCGGAGGCGTGTTCGGCGCGCTTGGTGGAGCTGATGAAGACGCCCGCGGCGGACATGTTCTGGATGTTTCCGGTGACGTGCATCTCCTACCTCGGCCGCGATCAACTGACCCCCGCGGCCAAATCGGCGATCCGCGAGGCGTGGCGAACCTACTATCCGCTGCGCGGGGATACGGAAAACCATTGGGTGATGTATTACACGACCATGCACCTGATGGCCGACCTCTGGCCCGGGGAAGGGGAAGACCGGTGGTTCAACGGCAAATCGTCCGCGGAAATCTCCGCCGAGTCCCGCGCGTGGCTGCTCCACTGGATGGACCTCGCGACGACCATCGGGCAGGGGGAATACGACTGCACGCACTACCTCGGCGAATATTCGATCCCGATGCTGTTTCTCTCCGTCTGGGCCAAAGATCCGGAGATGAGGCTGCGCGGCCGCATGATGCTGGATTGGGTGATGGCCGACTTTGCGGTGGAGACCCTCGACGGCACCTACATCGGTTCGCACGCCCGGACGGATGACACGACCGTCTTGGAAAAATGGAACGCGCTTTCGTCGTATTTCGCGTGGCAGATGTTCGGCAACTGCCCGGCTCCGGCGAGCTACGGCGGCTGGGGAATCTACTTCGCCGCCGTGGCCGACCGCTATGAGTTGCCGGAAGTGATCTACCGCATCGCGACCGACCGGAGCGGCTCCTACACTCACACCGAGCGGAAACGCACGCGCCACCGCTGGCGCCACAGCGACGTGCGCAACGCGCCGGTTTACAAGACCGCCTACGTCACGGCGGATTATGCGCTGGGATCCGACCAAGGCGGCCTCCTGCAACCGATCCAGCAGCATTCGTGGGACCTCACGTGGGCGGTGCCCGACCCGCGCGGCGTCCACAATACCATCTTCTCGGTCCAACCCTACTACGGCGCCGACGAGCTCATGATGTATTTCACCGAAATGCCGGACTACATGCCGGCGGCGGTGACCTTCCAGGGCAAACCGACCTACATCGCCGAGAGCAAGCTGCTGGGCGGGTCTCCCTATGAGCAGATCTTTCAGCAGGACGACACGCTGGTCTCGCTCAGCGACATTCCACCGTCCGCTCCCTTCAAGCAGGTCAACGGCTTCTTCTCGAAAGACCTCTCGGTCATCGAGGAGGATCAATCCGGCTGGATCTTTGCGCAGGGCGGCAAGACCTACATCGCCTACCGGCCGCTGGCGCCCTACGAGTGGCGGCCGCTGGAGAAGGGTGGCAAACGACTGGTCTCACCCCACGCGAAGAACGGGACCTTGTTGCAGGCCGCGTCGGCCCGGGAGTTCGCGACATGGGACGCGTTCAAAGCCGCCATCCGTGCCTTGCCGCTGACGGTCACGTTGGAGCCTGCGCCCCGGGTGGTGTTCACGACGTTGCGAGGGAAGCAAATTGAAGCGGTCTACGGCTCGCCGCCGCGGGTGGACGGGCGCGCCATCGACCATGCCCGCGAGTGGAAACTCTTCGCGGGTCCCTATCTCAATGCCGAGGTTGGCGCGAGGGTCCTGACGATCACGCACGGAAAACTTCGACGGGTGTTGGATTTCAACACCCTGACCTTGTCCGATTCTGTCCGGACTCCCTGACCGCGTCCGATCCGGCTTGCGATCAGGGCAGATGAGGCGCGCGCAGTTCCCCTGCAATCGGTCGGTCGGCGTTCGCGATGGGAAGCGAGGGCGATGTCCGCTGGGTCACTTTTACTCCGCCGCACCGCCCGAGTTTACTGCGGCAGACTCGATCGGAGTGCCGTGCCGCGCCGGAGCAGAGAAATAAATTCCGCTTGTAAATCCAAGTGCGCCACCCATGGTCGTAATCCCTCCCGCCAAAAACCGATTGTAGAGCCTAGCTCCAGTCGGTTTTACGCCCGCTCTTCGGAGCGGGCGTTTTTTTTTGCCGGATTTCAATGGTCCCGCGATTGGACGGATCGGCGTAGGTATCGACCAGCGACGCCAATTCTCGACGTCGCGGACGCGGTTTTCCCCTCCTCGTTGGGCGGCCGATTCATCGTCACGGCGTGGTGATGACACTTTTTCCCAGAAAGAGCTTGCCCCGTCTCTCTCTCAAAGTAGCGTCTCGCCCTTTTCGTCACTTTCCACTCGCAAGTTCTACATCTCGTATGCCGACCATCAACCAACTCGTGCGCAAAGG
>JACCEA011183779.1_pt1 | contig 13472 bp, 16 predicted proteins | sample 7449851 | NCBI WGS metagenome assembly JACCEA01 (sample SAMN15323453, study PRJNA562643) | freshwater metagenome | isolation source: river surface water | place: USA:Blue River Watershed | collected 2017-08-18 | reverse complement strand
CTATAACTTGAGGAATGACTTGAATAAGTCCTTGCACTAGAGCTGTGATTAACTTCACTCCTGCATCAATAAGTTGAGGTAGAGCAGCAATTAAAGCTCCAACCAGTGCTACTAGAATCTGAATAATAGCTTCAATTATTGCGGGAAGCATCTGAATCAATCCTTCAATCAAAGCCATGATAATTTGAATACCTGCATCAATTAGCAGAGGCAGAGCTTGAATCAAGGCGCCTACGAGAGCTATAATTATCTGAATAATTGCTTCAATGATTGCAGGAAGCATTTGGATAATTCCTTGGATTAAAGCCATAAGAATTTGAATACCTGCCTCAATAATCTGAGGAAGAGCAATTATAAGAGCTTGAACTAATGCTTGAATGATTTGTAATCCTGCAGCGAGTAGCGTAGGAAGTGCTTGTACGATAGCATTGAGCAATCCTTGCATAATAGAGATAGCTGCTTGAACTATGCTAGGAAGAGCTTGAGTAATTCCTTGAATCAAAGATATTAATATCTGAGTCCCTGCTTGAATGAGCTGAGGAAGTACCGTTATTAGAGTTTGAGTGATTGAGTTAATGACCTCACTTATTTTAGCAGTCATTGCTGGAATTTGAGCAGTGATTCCTTCAATCAATCTTAATAATATCTCAGTTCCTTTTTGGACAAATATAGGCAAGTAAGTTGAAATCATATCCGCAGCACTGCTAATAGTATTAGTCAAGTTATCAAATACTTGAGTCAATCCATCTGCATTAATTTCTCCAGTTCTAATCCATGCCGAAACTAGAGAGATTATCAGATTAATCACGAATCCTATAGGTCCTGAAATTCCTATCATAGCCAATCCTACTTTAGTAAAGATAGATACTGCTATAGCTACGACTCCTCCGACTTTGTCGAATGCTCCGCCTAATCGTTCCAGTCCTCCGCTTATGAACTCGCCGACCGAAGTTCCTGCCTTTCCGATAGAACTCATGAAAGAATCCCATGATGCTGACATCCTATCTCCGATAGCTCTTCCAAATTCATCTGCGACTTGACCTGCTTTTTGAAGCCATTCCCAAAGCGCCTTCAATTTCTCAACAGTCCATTCTATTGCGACCGCTAATCCTTCTTTCAGACTCGGGACTAACTTATCAATAAAATTTCTGAAAGTTTCTGATTTAGTATAAGCTATCATGAATACTGCTATTAGAGCATATAGGATTCCTATTACTATTCCTATAGTTCCTGCGGTTCCCATGAAAGCAGTACCTAAGAATTCTATAGCAATTTTCATCTTAGCAAATAAAGTAATAGCAGTTCCGACTATAAGCAATAGAGGACCTAACGCTGCTACTAATCCCGCAAAGATGACTATCATTTTCTGTCCTATAGGTGACATATTGACAAAGGCTTCAATCAAGCGAGTAATTCCGCCGACTACTTTCGTCAGCATAGGCTCTAGGATTTGCTGAATAATGATTCCAGCTGATTCCATAGCTCCGAACATTTGCTCAATTTTAGAGGCTAAATTATCTTGCATAGTCGCAGCCATTTGAGCAGCAGCTCCGTCACTATTGATAAGAGATTGAGTCATCTTATCTAGTTTTTCAGGACCTGCATCAAGAAGTGCTAACATTCCCGAAAGTGATTCTTGTCCATAGAGCGTTACTAAATGTCGGTTTCTCTCTTCCTGAGTCAATCCAGCGGTAGCTGATTGCAACTGACTGATTTGCTCACGAAGTGGAATCATATTCCCATTTGCATCATAGAATGAAATTCCCAAGTCTTCCATACTCTTAGTCACAGCTTTAGTAGGTTTAGCAATACGCGAGAGTGCTCCTCGTAAAGTCGTACCTGCTTGAGAGCCTTTGATACCTGCATCAGACATAATCCCGATGGAAGCGGCAGTTTCTTCTAGGCTCAATCCCATGGCATGAGCAACTGGAGCTATATACTTCATAGCTTCTGCCATATCGCCAGTTTCTGCATTAGTATCTGCTGCTGCTCTTGCGAATACATCCGCTACGTGACCTGCTTGAGTAGCTTCTAATCCAAAAGCCCTCAGTGAGCTAGCCATAGATTCAGAACTTGCTGCTACATCTCCTCCCGAAACTGCGGCAAGGTCGAGAACTCCAGGCATAGCGTCCATTATCTCATTTACTAAGAATCCCGCGGAAGCAAGATTTTCCATACCTTGAGCAGCTTCTTTAGCACTAAATGCTGTCTGGGCTCCGAGCTGAATAGCTTGGTCTTTCATCTTAATCAATTGTTCAGTAGTAGCTCCAGAAATAGCTTGAACTCGGGACATTTGAGCCTGAAATTCATTCCCGACTTTTACAGAAGCAGCAGCTATTCCCATCAAAGGAACGGTAAGTCCTACTGTCAAAGCTTTTCCCATCTTAGTCATAGCTTCCCCGGTATTGAATAGCTTAGACTTCTTCTGCGCAAGTTTCTGAGCCTGAGATTGAGCTAGATTTAATTGAGATGCAAAGTTGGAGATGTCGAGAGTCATCTTGGACGCTATTGTTCCAAAATTCATGTAATCTCCTTTCTTTTATAATAAAAGGGATAACGAAGTCGTTATCCCAGAAGTGTTTGAAGTCCAGGATTCTTTTTCTCATCTCCTGGAAATCTAGGAGTCTTTTTATCCTCCAAATACCTAATATAAGCTACAGATGCTACATCAAAGCAATAGCAAGCGATGTCAGATTCAAGTCCTAATACTTGACTAGGCTTTTGATGAAATTGCTCAGCTATTGCTAAAACGTTCATCATTTCTTTACTAATTACGAAAGGATTCTACTTCCGTGACCTCGCCATACATTGCTGAAAAGATTGCCATAAGTTGGTCATCTGTCATGTATTCCTTGACTTCATCATAGCTAGGATTGACCATAGCTGCTGAAGCAAAAACTCTTAAAAGTTCAGCCATATCCTGAATCCCTGAATCAGATTTAGTCAATTTATCCAAAGCTTCCTGCCTTTGAGCGGAAGTAATATCAGTAGTAGGAATTGAATCCTTTTCTACTTTTGAATTATCTCCGAAAAGCTCAGTTACTTTTCCTAACAAGGTATTAGGAATTCGTCCATTGGCTAATAGATTCATAATACCTGTTGATTTAATCTGAATGTAAATCGGTTCAGCAAATTGACCGAATCCTGGAATAGGAATAATTCTATGAGCTTTACTCTTAAATTGTTCTACTGAAATAATGTTTGGTGATGTCATGGTAAGTTCTCCTCTAAATAATTAATATGATTATGCAGGTAAGTTAGTTACATATTCCATGCTCTTGATAGGCAATGAAGCTTTAGTAGCTTCCCGAGCTTTAACATTAAACTCAGGAGCAAAGAACTCTTTTCCTAAGTTCATGCTTGGAGCAGTTCCTGTACAATTATTAAGCACGATTTTAACGTAATTGATAATTGAATCACCTACATAGTTCGGTACATATAAAGTCATTCGGAATGGCTTCATATTAGTAGCTCCTGATGAAAGCATTGGAGAATCATAGCCAGTAATAGCTCCAGTACCTCCTCCAGATTTCTTAACAGTTCCTCCCTCAACGAGAGCCATAATTTCAGGGTCAAAAGTATTGTCCTTGAAAGTCAAATTATAGCCATAAAGCAAATCAGGCGTACGTACGATAGCTAGAATACGAGTATCATTACGTTTTACATCTTCAGTTCCCTCTGATGTAATAGCCTCTAGTTCGGCAGTTTCAGCAGTATCTACTCTGAATTTTGCTCCACTTACTTTTGGCAACTGAGTCGTAGGGTCAAGCTCTTCAATTTCTACGAGCTTGATTCCGTACAAAATATCTTTACTCATTTAAGCAATTCCTCCTTGCGGTATTCTATATTCAATTTCAAGTCGATAGCGAGAAAGAGCGGAGTCATAATAATCACCTACTTCAGCGTAAGTAACTTCATATCCAACTGACTGAATAAGTCTACGTACTCTGGCTCCATATTCATCTATCGGGATGATTGAATTTGAGTGAACATATATCTTGACCTTCCAATAGGCAAAGCTAGCGAGACTATTAGTCGCACTCGGCATTCTATGACTATATGCAAGAATTATGTAATTGTCAGGTCTATCAGGCTCATTTTGAGTAAAAGCAAGACCTGGAATAGATGGAGCAGGATTTGGTTGAAAGGTAGGAAGGATTTCCTTCAATCTGTCCATCATGCTAGTTCGTTTAGTTTGCATCTTAATCTCCTATCTCAGTAATCGCTTAATTGCTCTGAAAAGCTCTTCAACATTCTGCTCAATACTTTCCTCTAGGATAGCATATTCTCTATCATGAGCAAGTTCTAGCCAATATCCATAATACATATGATGACTGACTGCTATCATGATTTTATCGCTACTAATCCATTCCGCTTGACCTTTCAAGTTTTGACGAGCATTACCTGTTCGGTCAGTCCAAGGCGCTTCATTCTTAGCGTACTCTTCCATTTTCATAGCGGATATTTGACAAAGTATTAAAACTGATGCTTCAAACTTATTTCTAAACTGAATACAGGAGTCTATAAACTCGCTTGCGTCCCAAGTTAAATCAATATCGTAATCACTCATATTAATCCCTCAACTCTAGTTTGATTTCCAATAGTAGATTCTGCTCCAGAATATTATTCACGGCGGATACTATATAGAATTGATTAGCTTGAATCACTTCTACTTCATCTCCTCTACATATATCTACTTCAGGCTCCCAGAGTACGAAAAGTCTAATAGAAGGCTGAGTTATTTTTCTTCCTGCTTCACTAACTGAGGTATCTAGGTCAGGTAAAGATGAATTATCTAAAAGAACTTTGAGTCCTGAATGTATAGTCTCTGATTCTATCTTAATTCGTCTACCTCCATAACCATCTTCCTCATAGATAGTTCTAGTCGTATTGACTAGAGTAGGAGCGGTATCAATTATTCGGGATATTTGTGAGCGAAAGTAAGCAACATCGTAAGTCATGTCCCATCAGCTCTCTGCATGAAAATCGTAGAGCCTGAACTAGCCTTCTCTAATTCAGCTTGCTTTTCCTGCTCATATTCAGTGAGATATAGGTTAGCAAGATTCTTCCAATAATCTGCATTACTCTTTAAACTAATAGGTCCGAGAGAAATTGCATCATTGCTACTTTTCAGCAAACAAATTTTATAACTGACATAAGCAACTGAGCCGTGAGCATTCAAAAGAGCTTCAACTTGCTCGTCAGTGATTACAGTACTAGATATTCCAGCTGTATTCGCCTTTACTAAGTCGATTTGCTCTTTCGTAGTCATTACTCTGCTCCTTCTAATTCTGCTGCAACTAGAGCATCAATTAGTTTCTCTTTGCTAATACGACCTGGGACATTCAAGCCGATAGCTTTTGCTGTTTCTATGAGTTCCTCTTTTTCGAGGTTCTCATAGTCAGCCCGAATCTCTGCCTCACTAGGGCCAAGCTCTGCCTCACGAGGGTCAAGCTCTGGCTCCTGATTCTCATTGCTTGGAGCATTCAAGCCTTCAGGAGTCAAGGGAATGGCTTCCTTGAGGTTAGAAGCAAATCCACGGGATATTAGAGAATCGCCGAGAGAATCGGGACACTCAAAGGTTTCTCCAGCAGGAATGACTTTCCCGGCTAGAATAAGGTTAGTTTCTGATTTCAAGATTGCCATTGTGACCTCCTTAGTTTACAGAGAGTACGCCGACATGTTCAATTCCTTCAAAGGATGGAATCATTACGGCAGATACTACAGTAACTACGTTAACTGGATGAGTTTCTTTGTAAGTAGTGATAGTAGGTCCGCCTGAAAGTACTTGAACTTGAGCATCAGTTCCGCCAGTAGCTAAATCGAATGCTTCAGGAGTAGTTCCATACCAAGTATGGCCGACTGATTCGCTAGGAAGCAAGATTACTTTTTCATCTTCTACTAATTTGTAGTGAGCTACATTGTCAGGAGTCGGAAGTTTATCTGCATCAGCAAATTTTGCAATCTGTTTAGAATATACTGCGATTTGCAAGCCAGTTTGAGCGGTTACGAATTGTTCAGCTTGAGTAGGCAGAATCATGAAGTTTTGCCATTCGCCAGTTACTCCAATCATGAGAGCCTTCTTGATTGAATCGCTTGCTACCATATTGTTATAAGTTTCACGATTCATCACCATCCGAGAAGGACGAACGCCTGTGCGATTTTCAATATCATTCAAAGCTGCTAAAATATCTTTCACTGGGTCAGATGTTTTAGGGACATTCCACGCAGCAGCTGCGATATACTTTTGATTAGATGACATATTATAATCGTAAGTATATTGAGCTTCACCATTTGTAGAGGTAACAGTAAATTTACCATGCTGAAGTAATTGCATACGCATATATTCTGCTTGAGCTTCTACGCCATCAACTAGATTTTTAGTGTCATTGAATAATTGAGTGATAATAGGTTGAGCAAGACCGAGATTTTGATTAAGCAGCATTTGCAATTGTTGACGGTCTTTTTCGCCGAGTCGCATAGACTCACGGAAGAAAGCCATTTCAGTAGCTTGCTTGCTAAATCCAGCACGCTCACGGAGACTTGCTTTAGCATCATAATTAGATGGTTGAATAGTGACTGGAAGATTTGAGCCTCCTTTAAGCCAGCTAATATCAGTACCTGATTGTTGAGCATTCGGGAATAATTGAGACCCTAAATATTGAATGGAATTTGAAGGAAGCGATTCAATATAGCTTGCGACTTCTCCCGCATTTAGATAATCATATAGATTCATTTTCTTCCTCCTATTTCATTACTAGAATCATTGGATTCTTAGATGTTGGAACTTTAGAATCCACTTTTTGGATAGCTCCATATTTCACGAATCCATGAACTAAAACAGTTACAGTGACCTTTGTCTCGCCTTCAAATACTTCCTGGTCAGCGAAAATCAAGCCGTCGAATTGCTCATCTAGTGCAGCAACAGTCAATCCTGTTTTCCGTCCTTCAAGAGTAGTAGCATTAGTCACTGGAGTTCCTGCAAGAATATATTTCTTGCCGTCGATAATTTTTGCTGCAGTTGCCGGGATTTGTGCTGACAATGCAACATAGTGGTCAGGAATCGCTACGATACTTCGCATATTGTTAGTATAGCTAGTTCCTGAAACTCGAACATTAGGCATATAAGTTCTCCTTATCTAAAAAAGTTAGGCTGTTCATCGTTAGTTTTTCGACTAGCGACTGCCTGAGCGATTTGCTTTCCAAAAGCTCCGACTTCTTTAGGAGGTTTAGCTCCAGCTCCTAATCGTCCAGGATTTCCAGGATTCCCTGTTCCTGCTCCGAATTGAGAATTGGAATTATCCTCGCCTCCTTCTTCTCCGGTAGATTTGAAAAGATATGAACGGGTATCCCGAACTGACTTCAACTGCTCCTCAATACCTGAAACGGTTCCATCTTCATTGACTAGAATCTTTTCAATATCCATAAAGCCTAATAGGTCAGTAACGGGAGCGATTGAATCTTTCACTAATGTATGTAATCTAGTTTCAATTGTAGCTCGTTTTGCTAGCTCAGTTTGAGCAGCGAGTTTAGTTTTCAAATCGTTTACAGTAGTTTCGGCTTTAGTTCCAGCTTCGACTTGCTTTCCTAACTCCTCGATTTGAGCTTGGTAGTCTTTAATAGATGAGTTAGCCGAATCCCTCTGGTTAACGACTTCATCAAATCGAGCATGGGGAACGTAATGCTCGCCATCTCCATCAATGAATAGTTTTGCATCTAATTCCTTAGCCTTGCCTTTAATAGTTTCTTCTACCTTTGAGATAGTCGAACTATCAAGGCCTTCTAGTAACTGACTTAATTCGATTGCCATAGTGAAATCCTCCTGCGTTTACGCTCGCCAGCTGAATCTTCGGTTTTTCATTAGATACCGTGAAACTAATTATTCGAGGCGTGAAGTGCCAAGCTCCTTTAGCTTAATTATATAATATTTTCGGTAAATTTATAAGGTATTATGAGACATAAGTATTGAGTAATTTTATAGTAAAAAGAAAAGAGGCCGAAACCTCTTTATTCTTTATTTAATTGACTATACCATTCATCTAGCTTTTCATTAGAACCGCCTTTTGCCCAATCCTTAAGTTCGTCGGCGATAGATTCCAAATCCTTATCATAGTATACCGTCTGATAGCAAAGTCCATTAGGATGGTCAAAAGGACATTTGTCAATATCAAAAATTTGTCCATCTAAATCTATACAGATTTGACAAGTTCTTCCGGGAGCATGAACTGAATGCCATTCGACTTTTCTAGCGTAAGGATTTATCTTTCCCCATTGCCGAACTGAAGCAGTAGCAGAATGACCAATAGTAGTTCGAGCAAGTCTTAGAGCATTGTATTCTAAATTCTCAAATTTTCGGGCAGTAGATTTTCCTAGAATAGACTCTACTTTAGCATTATCCCAGAATCGTCTAGCTTTCGGCTTTACATATTCTTCTAATATCTTTGCTATATCTACTGCCGATTGTCCTGATGATAATCCTTGCTGAACTACTTCCTGTATCGTCCTTCCAGCATTATTAGATACTTTCCAAATACGACTAGATAGTCCGACTCCGTCTTTATAGATATTTCCTTTAGCTACTAATTCAGCGACTTGCCGAGAATAGACTGCAGTAGCTTGACGGATTCCCGATTCGTAAAGAGAGGCAGTAGCATTTCCATCAGCTCCTAAAGATTTTAGAATAAAGAACATTTGAGCGTCAAGAGTTTCCTCAATTACTTTTTTGGAATAATCTCCTATGATGCCGTCAAGAGTTCGGTACAAATCGTAAGCGTAATCTTTGTAAATCTTATGAGGAATGAATCCAGCTCGTGACTTACTAATCTTCTTAATTAATTCCGACATGGAATCGTTGAAGGCTTTCAATACTAATCTTTCTTGTTCGGCAGTTAATTTAGCATTAGTAGCATGAATGGCTTTTTCCCATCCATTAATGTACGAATTCCTTTTCACGCTCATCTATTTTCCACTCCTTCTTGAGTTGACGAGTTCGCCGGTCTATTTTCTTTGCTTCCTCAGAATCCGCTTGTTGATTTTCCCAATAGACTTTTTGATTAAGGTTTTCACCTTTTGCTAATTCATCTTGAATTGCTTTTCTATATAGATTTCTACGAGCGATTCCTTTTTCTACTCGCTTATCGCCAATATAGGTGGTATATCGTAGAGAGCATTCGGGACATTCAAAGAATCTCCATTCTACATCTCCGCCGAGAAACTCTGTCTTAATAGCTCCTAAATATAGCTCAAAGTGATGGTCACAATTATCACATTTTAGCTTCAAGCGTTTAGGCTCCTGATTCTCCAGCTCCACTCGGTTCGGATTCTGTAGTGCTTTCATCTTATTCGGTTTTATCTTCTTCGTTTTGCTCATTTTCGGCATCCTCCATTTGTGATTCATTTTCAGCTAATTGTAACATTGCTCCTGCACTTAATTCCTCGAGTTGAGCAGCTTCTTCCAAAATTCTATTCCATTCATCCTCAGCATTTTCATTTCGGCTAAATTCTTCAATATAACTTTGGTGACTTCGGACATTAGTTTGAACTTCTTGCATAGCAATTTGTCGTTTGGCTTGCTCATCTGACGGCAATGGATAGCTGTGATTGATAGTCAAAGTAGTTATTTCTTGCGCAGCTGATTTTAGATTATCAGGAAGAGGCTCAATATTTACTCTAACTTTTTCTAAAATTTCTTCAACCATTGATACTAACCATTCAATCGCTGAATCCCATTCTACCCATTTACCATCACATCTTGACATGAGGTCATAGAATAGAAATTGCATAGCGACTCCAGAAGGAGCGGATTGAACTTTCTCTGGAAGAGGCTGGTCCATAAGCTCATACATACTTCTTTTAGCTTCATCTAAATAATATTGTACTGACGGCAGAAAGTTAAAGCTAGAACTGATAGAAGTAACTGCTGCTTGCCTTCCTCCTCCTGCTCCAATACTAGCAGAAGTATCAGTCTTCAAATCCACTACCGCATTAGGAGCAATCTTCATTCCTTGCAATGATTTAGTAGAGCCATCAATAATAACCGGTTGCTCAAACATTCTAAATCGTAAAGCATCTCGTAAATCACTAATAGTTCTATTAGTATTATCAGCAATAGTTATCAAATCTTTAACATCGCTATTTCCATAGACATCATTAGTTAAAGGTTCATTGAGGATTACTCTTGCCGGGATTTGAGATAATCCTGTAGGAGCTGATTCTTTTACCGCCAAAGGTACTTGAATCGTATTTCCTAGATTATCTTCAATATCTACTAATTTTGCTGAAGTTTCTTTTATAGTAGTTTCGCCGTCTTCAGTAATATAGATTTGATTCGATTCGCCGTCAGTCAAGACATAAGTTAGCCAGCATTCCTCTTCCTTATCTTCCAGCGCTGTAGTGATTCCTGATTCACTAGCTCCCGCTTTCATCTCATAGCGATAATGATGCCATAGTTGAGCTTCCTTATCCATTCCTCGAGTTCGCTCATCTTGATAGACTATATCGACTACTAATAATTTTGAGCTATCTTTAGGGTCAACTATATAACTAAATTGAGGCATAGGGTAAAAGCGAACATCAATGGATTCTCCTTCATTCCCTAATACAGTCATGAGTACGCGTTTCCCTACTGTAGCATCAGTTAGAGCATTAGTAGCTTTAGTCCAAAACTTAGACTGCCGCAAGATAGAATCAAAGAGAATCCGCTTCTGTTCAGCTTGCTTTTCTCTTCCCTCAGCAACTGGATTGAATACTAATTCAGGCTCCTGACTCATCATGAATCGGGATTGTTTCTTGATAAGTTGTCTAACATGATTCCTAATTTCCCGAGTAGGTACGTAGTCGAGTTTATCCTCATCAATCTTCCAAGTCTGTCCATAATCGCTGTTCATATCAGTTATATCAAAGCCATCAAAGAACTCATAGTATTTCTGAACTTCTTCTAGCTCTTTCTTGAACTTCACATTTTGAGCAAGCGGACTATCAAAGGATTGTGAAAGGATTTCATCAGTATGAGAAACTGCTTTTGATTTTTTAGCCATTTTATAAATTCCTCCTTAATATTATTATACACTAAATTTCGTATATTTGACTACCTTGCGCCTTTTCCTGATAAGATTTGTATTTCAAAACCAAATTCATCATTGATAAGCGCATCAGTCAAGCAAGCATAGCGATTTCTATCCATGCAATGGTCATTATCTTTCACTACCTGGTCAACTCCTCGCTCACTTGCTTTAGCATCCCAAGAGTAAGAAAAGTACTCATCAATATCATGAGTATTAGAAGGGTCAAGAGTGAATCTTCCTTCAGTCAATAATTCGGCATGAAATGAAATCCCTAAAGTAACATCATTCCTTGCTGGAATTATCGGGATTTGTTTTCGGACAATGTAGGGATGTTTCTGCAATTCCACTATCATTGCTGCAGCAGACGGGTCGAGGATAATATATTCAATAGTTTGTCCTCGAATCATATTCACTAAATCGTTAGCATATTCTTTAGTAGTCTTTTGTAGAACTGAGCTGAAAGTTTGACCTGAATCTAAATCAGCCTCAGTCAGTTGACTTTCTGCTTCTCGTCCTGAATGATAATATGATTTGATAAGATGATACTTTTTCTCTCTCCGGGTAAATCCATAAAGACCGAAAGTAGTGGCATTATAAATACCGAAGTCACCGGCAATAAATAGTCGGTCATAATCCGCATTATGTTCTTCCACATGCTTCTCAGGGTCGAACATTGAATAGACTAACCCATCCGCTGTCACCCAAAGTCCTAGAATAAATCTTTTTCTAAATACTCCCGCGTACATATTCTCGTAACGCTTTTTAATATTTTCCGAAAGTGATGGATTATCTTCCATAGTGAAATGTAGATATAATATTCTTTTTTCCACCGCCTTATCAATCCAACCCTTTTTGAAATAATGATTAGGATTAGAAGGGTTACAAGAAAACCACATTTTAGAGCCAGTAACTGAACATCGTCCAGTCGCTTGGTTTACGAATGATTCAGGCATAAGAGCGACCTCATCACAGAATATACCTGCTAAAGTAATACCTTGAATTAAGTCTTGACTTCCTTCATCTTTTCCGCCGAATATGTAGAAATAATTGACTACTTCTTTTCCATTTTCCTTATGACTAATAATCAGTAGATTCTCATTCCTCACATCCCGAATCTCATATCCTCTACTCGCCACCATCTGCTTCAATGGCTGAATAACGTTACGTCGAGCAGAATGGATAGTCTTTCCGCAGATAGCAAAATTCTGCATATTGAATGAACTCATAGCCCATAATGTAAATGACAGAGCCATTGATACTGTCTTTCCTGAACGAATTGACCCATCTGCTATCACTATATCAAAATTAGATACGGGAGAATTATCCACCCACCAGGTAAGTAGTTGTAATTGCTTTCGGCTGAAAGGAACAAAGTTGAATTTAGGAACTTTCTTCCTAATATTTAGCATTCAATTTCCTCCTTTTCTGAATTAGATACTTCTTTAATATAAGCTCCTGTTTCTTCGGCGAATCCTTGCCATACTGCTTTTGCTGCTTCATCCAGAGCGGCTACGAAGTTATCTTTGATTTCATCTACGCCATCTCCTTCCCCTAAGTTAGCTCTTAGTAGGGTGATTTTTTCTCTTTCAATTTCAAGGCGGTATCTAACTTCAGCAGGAATCAACCCATTGGCTCTTTCTTGACCTAATTGTGCTCTATCTATAATAGAAGCTAATACGTCCAAAGCTCCCCATCGCAATGAGCCATCTTTATTCATTAAATATCTATCGGGATTATCTAACGCCATTTCTATAATATTCATGAGCTTTTCCCATGCTGCGTGATATTTGATATTTACTGATACTTTAAATCCTGCATACATCTGAGTCAGAGTGTCATTAGTGACTAAGGATTTCTCATCATCAAATTTCTTTTTTTGTTCCACCCATCTATTTTTAGACCTAAGTAATTCTACAGTCTGCTTAGATACTCCATAACGCTGAGCGATTTCTCCTACTGTCATGCCGCGGATAAATTCTAATTTCATTCGCTCATTACGTTCCTGCTTACTTAATTTGATTCCTTTATAATCAAACTCTATAGCTTCATCTACTTCTACTCTTGATTTGACTTTTACTTTCTTTTTGCCTTCTTTATTATTACGCTTAGGTTGTCGAGTAGCTTTCTTAATTTTCGACGCTTTTTCCTCCTTAGACATAGGCTCCTCCTTTATTATTAAATCATCTATATTATATCCTATATTTAGCTTAAAGTTATTATACCGCTAATGAGACTTTTTATGGGATTCTATATTCTCATCACCTTGACCTCCCAATAGTTATTTCTAATAAAGCTCAAGGTCGCCTTAAATTCACCCTAGATTCGGGATAATTCAACTATCGGTATGATTCACCCTAGATTCGGGATAATTCAACTATCGGTATGATTCACCCTAGATTCGGGATAATT
>JACCEA010880355.1_pt1 | contig 13474 bp, 25 predicted proteins | sample 7449851 | NCBI WGS metagenome assembly JACCEA01 (sample SAMN15323453, study PRJNA562643) | freshwater metagenome | isolation source: river surface water | place: USA:Blue River Watershed | collected 2017-08-18 | reverse complement strand
CGATGAGTTCTTTGTAGTATGCCTGTGCAGATGACATACAATCAAACAGTTGAAGGGAATTAAAGTTTTCTCCTTCATTATACAGACCGCCGATGACTGCGTAGATTTTCATTTGTTCCATTTTCAGTCCAGTTCATCAAAGATACCAGTTTCTTCTGCGATTCGCAGAATGTCATCAGAACCAATCCAACGACCAGATTTAGTATAGAAACAGTAGGAAGAATCAAGACCACTGCGACTATTAATAGATGCAGTGTGAATCTCCATCATCTTACCAGTCATCACATCCTCACGGAATTGATCGCACAACCAATCCCAAATGCTACTATGGCCATTCGATTCTTCACTGTCACACTCAATCAGAACATTAGAGGCAAGTTCCCGAACATAATTCTCAAGAATGTTCAGAACATCATCATGGTCATAATCACCAAGTTCGTTGGCAATGTCTTCGGGCAAATCATCAATGTGATTCGTAACAAAATCAGTCAGGGAAGTGAGGTATTCTTTGAGGTTGAAGTCAGTAGGAACCTGACACTTGGCAGTGGCAATGAATTGAATGGTGGACATAGTGGTGCCTCAGGAACAAATGTAATGTAGAACAGAATGGGGGGCATAGCAACCCCCTTGTGCCACTTAGGCAACTGTCAGAGTATTTGCTCCAAGTTTAGTCAACTGCAAAAATGACATTTGCATTGGTTCACCACCACAATAAAAGAACACATAGTAAGGATGAACCTCAATGCTACCGTCTACAGATGACAAATCAACATAATCATCACCATCATTGTCGGCAATGTAAGGATTGTCATCTACATCATACCCTACAAAATACAGGGTATCATTAACCGAAACGGCATAAGAATCTGCCAGAAGATTGTGGAACTGTTGAAGAGTAATCTCTTTAGGAGTGTATTCAGTGAGAGACATGATTCAGGAAAGAACGTGACGATAATCAATGGACTTGATGCACCAACCTGTAGCACAGGTGATCTCTTCTACGAGATCCTCTTCATCATCAACCTCCCAGATTTGGCCGATGGTATCTTCAATGATGGGTTTTTGAAACTCTTCAGGTAGAATACCTTCAGAATCCTCAAAATCAAACTCTATTGCAGTAACCTGGAAAATCATCAGATAGCCTGTGCGAAAGGAATAACATTATAAAAAGATTTAACTTCTTTATAACACTCAACAACAAAAGGAATCAAAACATCACACACCCAATTATAAACTTTAATTGCAGTTTCCTTAATAGTTACTGCCGCGATCTGAAGGCGAGTGCTGCAATCATACTCAACCCATTTGACTCGGGAAACAGTGTAGACAACTGCAATGATAGCGCAGAAAATCTCAACGCCATCCATGAATTGATTATAATGTTTTTTATAATCAATTTGCTTAAGGAACCTGATAAGGTGGTCGATGGGCGGGAAGGAAGTCATGGGGTGGATCCCTGAACTACCCCCATAGAATACGGCTTGCAGCCGCCTGTGTCAACCCTCAGGGTCATTAGCAATGCTTATCGGTCAAAGGGTCGCATGGAGCTGCTGGTGTGCTAGACTGTATTCAACAAACAAGGGAAGCGGAAGGCCGCTAAAACATAAATCTGGTCACTCATCCTGCAATAAAATAATAAAAATAATAAAAAGAAGAGAGGATTAGATCCTCTCTTTATACAATCAGACCTTCACTTTCTGGGTTTTCTTACTGTAACCAACAAACTGATTGTTCTTCTTACGGGCACTAATCGCCTTACGCCATTCACTACCAGCAGGCTGATTGCCATGAACAAGTAGAGCAAACGGACCATCTTGTTTATAGCAATGGGTATCATCATGGTCAACTTCCAGACCCATTGCATCAGCTTCCTCCTCATTCTTCACCACAACAGAATAGCGCGGGAAGTGACCTTCTTCAATCAGGTAATCAAACTTACCACCTTTTGATGCGGTAAGATAGAAGTTTTTCGGAAGCATGTCCATACCATACTCAAGAATCATAGGAAGATTCTTTGAATAAGCATAAAAAGTGAGATCAGGAATAAGCCGACAAACATGCATCCAAACTGCAAAATAATCAGCGGAGTAAAAATCACCCGATTCATGAATACGCACCAATTTAGTGGACTTTTTACGAACAGATTGAATATCATCAGCGAGCATTTTTCCTGCCTTACCAACCCCATAGGTTGCAATAAGGTTCATAATTGTTTTCCAATTATAATCACGAGAATCATAAACAGCAGGATATTGTGCCTCAGAACATGCAGCAAAGCAACGGAATTCCATGTTAGGACCATTAACAAGCATACGCTTGCCGTCAACGTCCTTGGCAAATGCCAGACACTTATCAGCCCCAGGGCAAGTCTTACCAGCAGGAAGATTAAAGATTAGAGTATCTTTGTTCAACTTACCGTTGCCGAAAGAGTAGTTAAACAGGGTCATGGGGTGAATCCCGACTGCCCCCATACAATACCATCACCCCCACCCCATCACAACCATTCAACGATAAGCATCACTTATGTAACAGATAAGCAACACTGATCCTAAATCTCCCCCATACCTGCTAGACTATTCTCAGATACGGGCAAAAGCCTATGAATGTCTAAACTAAAACTTAACTAACGCGGGGGCGTAATAATATAAAACTGGTCATTTACCCTGCAAATTTATATTATAAAAAATAAAGAAAAGAGAGAATTATGTCTCTCTTTTTTATACTTATGGCCTCCAAACATCAGGCCAAATGTCTTTAATATAATTATGAATGTTTTTTTGTTCTTTATAATCTTCTATTTCATCATAAGAATTCCACCATTCTTCACTAATAAAAGGAAGATTATCTGGTGTAAAGAAGTATTCATGTTCTCCTTCTGAATAATAAACAATTTTTTCCAAAATGTTATTTTCAATTTCTTTACAACAATTTACATAATCATCATGATTGTAAATACTTCTTACATAATTGCAGCACTGTGCAATAAACTCATCAGCAAGAATAGGGACAGTCATAATAATCAAATGATTACAAAATTGACAATAGCAGACAGAACTTCAGTTGTCAAGCATTGTTACAGATAATTACAATTCAAACTCCCACAAGATTTTCCATTGCATAAACAACTACTTTTTTACGATTTTCTTTATAATCAATAATAAGATCGTAAATTTCCTGCAATTCTTCCATAGACATATTAGACTCTTCCATAAGAGTCATCATGATAATGAAAATTTCTTTATTATTTTCAAACAAATAATCACGGATTTCATCCAGTTCAAGATAATGATCTATAGTTTCTTCCGTTACTTTATAACCAATCTCAGACAGATAACCAAGGCCACCGAGACGTTCCAGGGCACCTACAACCCAGATAATACGATTTTGCTCAAGACTGTAGTTCATAACGAAGAATTTTGAATTCCCCCATAGAATACCACAGACGGCACCCCCCTGTCAACCCCTTTTCAATTTTTCATAAATTTCACGAAAAAGAAGAGCCTCATAAGGATTTTTTTCTCTTTCGTAATTCATTATTTCTTTATAGACCAACGCTCTCAATTCTCTTAATTCCCTCTCTGTGAATTTCATATTAAGTTTCTTATCGGCATAAGAACCATAACACTAAAATAAAGATTTGTCAAGATTCATAGTACAATTTTTAGATTGTCACAAGATCACTTGATTTTTTAACGAAGTATGTCTAGGATCGGTTTGTCGGTTTTGAAGGACTTGTATATCTAATAAAATATAATATACGGAATTTTTTATACAAATAAAACCACTTGACAGATACTGGTTTTTATGGTACGATAATCACATACTTATCGGCAAAATAAGTTTAACGAACGTAGTGAGTAATTCCCCAGAGGGGAATTAATTTAGATTTTATAATAATTATAAACAGATACGAGAAAATCCCCTAAAGATTTTGTAATTTCTTACAACTGAGGCAAACCTTTTATTCAATTAAATTATAGAATAATATACGTCTTTTTTTATTATACTCTTTAATGCTTTATCCCGTAGGAGCAACTAAGAGGAGTATGATAAACTAAAGATAATTCTTTTTTATTTTGGGGATTTATCCGAACATAAAATGTTCCTGGGATCCTTATTCATAAAAAGAATTGTTCACTGAATTATTTAGTAAAAAATGTTTTTACAACGGTGGTAAAGATCATCCCCACCACTGTATAAAACATAAATCGACTGATGTAATTCATTTGATTTTTCTTTTATTTTTACCTCTATAAGTAGGAGTTTTTGAGTGACAATTTGGACACAAAACTCTTAAATTTTCTATCTTATTGTTAAGACTATCCCCATTAATATGATCTAACTCTAATGGTATAGGTTCACCTAACCATTCAGTTAATCCACAACATTCACACTTATATTCTTTTATCCCTTCTTGTATTAATCTATTTTTTAATCTATGTGATTGATAATAAAAATTCTCTACTAAAATTTCTTCTAGTGGTTTTTTATTATAATCATGATTTTTTCCTTTTAGATGGCCTTGTCCAGTAAAATGAGAAGTATCAATGTTATAAAGTTTTTGAAATTTTTTAAAAACCCTATAATTCCCACCTTTTGGGGATAATCCAAGTTTTACAAGAACTTGAGCTATAGAATAACTTTCTTTTACAGCTGTAGTAAATTCTTCTATGGTATAAGAACACTTCATAATGATAAACTTATTTAATAATTATTTATGTAAGTCTATCAGTTTTTTATGTCGGTAGCCGGATTTGAACCGGCAAGGCATAAGCCGACGCATTTTCTTACCACTATAGTTTTCACTACCAATCATAAAGATTGTTTGTGGTCTGGAGCACACCTTAACCATATCCAAAAAGGAGTTAGGTTTCCACCGTCTGCTCTCTACACCTTCAAGATTTCTCTTGCTTGGCTCGGGATTGCCATATCCAAAAAGGATTTAGGTTTCCCCGAATTTGATGGACTTCACCCATAAAGTTTCCTAAATGGGGCTCAAATTGTTTAAGTGCGTTGTGTTTACCAATTTCACCATACCGACGTTTATGGTTCTTTATAGAACCAATAGGGACGATGGGGTATGATCCCATAACCTCACGCTTATAAGGCGTGTGCTCTAACCGATTGAGCTACGTCCCCAATAAAAGGAAACTCATAAAGAATCTCCTTGGTAATCCACTATGCATTGTTATTTAACCATGAACCAATGTGATCTCTCGACCACCCTTATAAGATAACAGGGTTTTCAGAAAAAAGTTCGATCAGTGGACGGTTTTTGAATTGACCCCTGGTGATTATGGTGCCGCGTGGAATCTATCGACTGGATCCCCGGAGGCACCTTACAGCGGCTCCTGGGCCTCTCTGGTGGCGTTCTTGTTTATGGGGTTTATGGGGGTTTTCTGGGATTTTTTCTTTTTTATTTCTTTTTCTTTTTTTGTTTATAACTTGCGGGCCAATATTACTATAAAAATTACATAAAAATTACATAAAAAACACACAAAAAAGAATAAAAAAAGAATAAAAAACACACAAAAAAGAATAAAAAAAAGAATAAAAAACACATAAAAAAGAATACAAATTACATAAAAAATTCAGATAATCTTCAGACAATTTTCAGATAAAATTCAGATAATCTTCAAATAAAATTCAGATAAAATTCAGGTAATCTTCAGACAATTTTCAGGTAATCTTCAGATAAAACTACTATTTAACATTTAAATTTTAATATAAATAAATCTTGTAAAGGTGTAACTAGATACAAAATGTTAAATCTAGATGTTCCTTATAAACAAATATCCAAAATAGAAGGATACGAAGATTTTGAGGATTATTATATTGACATAAACAGTAATGTTTATTCAGTTAAAAAAAACAGAGTAAGAAAAATAAAACACTGTTACTTTGGACCTAAAGGAAGCAAGTATTGTAGTGTTTTCTTATACAGTAAAAAAAGAAACACTTCTGCTTATGTTCATATTTTAATGGTGAGGGCTTTTATACCTGCATCAAAAAGAAAAAAATATATTTACCATAAATCAGGAGATAAACAGGATAATCGTCTAGAGAATCTGGTGACAACAGATAAAAAAAGAGGTTATTGTGTTCATAGACCAGGAAGACCAAAAAAAGATAAAAAAGAAAAAGAGCTTATAAAAGAAATAGAAAGAGAGGCTCTTATAAGTGATGATGCGATCAATAAAATAAAACTTGTTCATTTGGCAGCAATAAAAAAAGGACTCCATGTTTCGGAATCCTTTGCGTTTCTTGATGAAATTATTGAAGAATTGTTAGATGAGTATTGTTCAAGGAAAGGTCTAAAAAAGATTCTTCATCAATTAAAATCAGTCGAATCTTGAAATGTAAGGAGAACGGCGATTTCTTTTGGCTCTTTGCATTTTAAGATATTTTCCTGGTTTTTCTGGTGTGGCATACATTCCACCTGGCTGGTCTAGGTATCTTGTTTGTTTTGTTCCTCTTAAATGAGGGTTTTGTCCACCAGAATAAGATGTGGTTCTTTTTCCTTCTTTTTGCCTTGCTCTTTCTTTACCAGTAGGAGGTAAACCTTCTCTGTCTTCTCTTCTGGATTCTTTGATTTGTACTTTACTTAAATCGGTTGTTCTTTTCTTTGCTTTTTTATAACCAGTTTCAGTTGGTTGTATTGAGGACTTGGATCCGTATAGGCGTTCACGAATTTTTGCCAAGGCTTCTTGATCTGCTGCTGGTAGGGGTTCTCCTCCTTTATAGGCATAAGCCTCAAGAATTGAATCCATCCATTCATCTGACATTGATTCGATGATTTTAATGGAATTTGATCTGGTTTCTGCAAAGCCATTCTCTATAAGGTAAAAGACAATAAGATCCATGGGATTTTTGATATTTTTAACTATTTATTTGCATAAAAAAACGACGCTTGTTGGCGTCGTTTGGTTGAAATTAGAAGTTGGTAAATCCTGTCAGATATTTGTGAGAAGATTGACCACTGGCTTGTTTGTTCAAGGAAACAGTCGATCCTGCGGAAGATCCGGCAAATGCACCATCCCCAGATCCAGAAGAGATCGTTTTTGCTTTTCCAAACTTTCTTTTTGCAAGAGCATCTTTTGTGAACTTTGCATGTTCATGCTCTTTTTCTTTCATTTCAATCAGTCGTTCTTGAACATTTTCTACAAATGCAAGACGAAAATTATGTTTGAAAGACTTAGTTGGGGAATTGCTGCCAGTCAGATCAGCAAGGACTTTTTCACCCAAGAGAGCCTTCTCGGCCTCTTTTTCCATTACCTCATAAAGATATTCATAATAAAGCCTGGTCTGAATGATCTGGGCCTCGGATCCGATGATATTCAGGGATTTTCCGTCTTTTCTGGAAATATAGGCACAAGCATCATAATACTTTGCCACTGCATTAAGAAGCATGGCAGCAGCAGAATTCATTTTTTTGAATTCTTGGAAAATCTCATCAAGAATCTCAGGATTGTTGACAGTATCAAGATTGATCCCATGCTGTTTGCACAGCTTGTCAATCAGGGCAGCAGCAGCGGCGGCTTCTCCTTCAAAATCGGTTGATTCTTGAAGTGCCAGCATGGCCTTGATCTTGCTGATGATTGCCTGGCGGTCCATGGTGGTTGGTTGAACTGAAGTCAGTATAGGGGCAGACATGGGGTGCCAGGACCAGTCGGTGGACAGTTCAATAAGTGTCCATTATGAAATTCTGATCCTGTTTTTTGTGTCTATCTTCCTTGATTTTTGATAATGTGAAAGATTTCCAGGATTTGCTATAAATCCAGTCTCGGTGCATTGCCATTTTTGATTAGTCGTGATTTGGCCTCCTTTTCTGCCTCCTTTTCTACCAGCCTCACTTAATTTTTCTGGTGATAATCCATGAATTCCTATTCCTTTTTCCAATGTTATTTGACCTCCCTTTTTACCAGCCTCACTCAATTCTTCTTTAGTCATTGCATGGACGCCTATTCCTTTTTCAACTGTTTTTTGACCTCCTACTTTACATGCCTCTAAAGAAACAATACCACCACATGCCTCATTGAGACAATAATCATCAATCATAAAAACAGATTTGATTAGATCAGACTCATAATTCTGGGCCTCGATCCAACCATCATCAGTATAAGGAAATTCTTTGATAATTTCTTTTTTAGGTGTATATTGATCCCAATAGTGTTTGTGAGTTACTGGAGAACCCCAGTAGTCTTCATTATAATTTTTTTCTTTGTGAACCCCATAATAATAATGAGGAACTTCTTCAAAAGTAATTTTATAAGTGTATATTCTTGGATTCATTTTGTTTTTAAAGAACAATAGAAAAAAAGAGCACTTTTGTGCTCTTAGATGATATTTATTTTTTATAATCAAATATCATAACAAAGATACTGCTTCATTTCTTTCCTGAACAATTTATAATCAGGTTCCTCTGGGTTCCTAAAATTCAACAAGAAAGAATAATGTTCGACCCATTCCATGCACATTTTTGAAACAAAGTCGTGACGCTCAACAATGTTGTTGTTATAAAAATCAGATGCAATCAGCATTGAATCGCCTCCATAATTTCATCGAATTGGAGAAACACAATCTCCTTGAAAGTAAAGTGTTTAATCAAGACACTCATGATCTCATCAAACGAAAGACCTGAAATTTGCGTTGCTTTTTCCAGGGCGCTCATGTTTAGTTGAAGCTGTAAGTGAATCCGTTTGCAGTGATGCTAACAATGCGATTTACATCAAACGATCTCCATGCTCCTTGACCTTGATTTTTTGCGATCTTGAAGTCACGAACTCGGATAATGTTAGGATCCTGAGTGGAAGGACCAAACCCTTTGATCTCATTGCGATCTTTGGGATTGAACTGGATCTTACGAAGGGTTCCATCCTTTTTCATAAATTGCACACTAACAATAGTGGAGCCAGAAATTTCAAGGAAGTTGCGAATCGTGGTAGCTTTGTCCATGGTAAAATCAGTAAAAAACTTTTTCGGGGGGACTCATTTCCCTCCGATGCACATAATATGGCACCCTGAGGGAGCAGTGGGGGTGACTAGTAGACACTTTTAAAACTGTCTACTAGTCATAGATTCCCCAATTCGCCTGAACATAATCAAGGAATTTGGGAATTATATTATCATTATAAAAAGGATCAAATTTACCTTCGTTGACAATTTTAAGTGTTAAATTTGGTTGGTAATTCGACAGTGAATTCAGATAAACCTGACCCCACCGACAATTAGGATAATTATCATCATAAAAATTGATAACATCCTTTAGATATTTTGTAAAGTTAGTTTTCATTTCGTATTACTCTCGGATTCTTTTCTATATATTGCTGCCCACTCCCAAGATGGAAGAATTTTTGTATTTTCACCATCATTTTTTGCAAACATAATTTTTTGTGTCTCAATGTCAGAGCAAATTGAAAGAGTTTCAGACATGATAAAAAAGAACCAAAAGGGAAACAATAGAAATTAAAGTAGAAACAATTTCAGGTGTCATTAGCAATAATAAGGACGTTCTTCGGGATAAAATTTTGCAAAATTCTCCTCAAAACAACTACTAAAAGAATTATCTTCATAATAACCCGTTGGCTCATCAGATTCAGGCATGAAAGTATAACCACCGTATCCCGTATCTTTAGGAGTTGCAGGATTTCCTTTTGTATAATTATAGGTTGTCTGCCTCAGTAGATCCATTCTATAATCATAATCAGTTTTTTCAAGCCATTCTTCAAGATCCTCATCGGAAATTAGAATGGATTGAACAGGTTCTCCACACTCATACCACCATCCGCCTTCCTCTGGTCCGCCATAGGCTTGCCAGGTTTCATAGGTGTTTAGATAAACAGCCATTGAGGCCCTCCTGTGCTTGACTCCTGAATCATAAGGCAAGACCTCCCCTAGGTCAAGCCAGAGGAGGTCAGTGTTACAAGACTTTACATGAATTCTTCAATATAATAATCGACACAAATTTCATTCTCTTCGCAGAACTTTTCTACATCATCTGGAAGCTCCGTAATAAGTTTTGAATTTGCAAATTTTGCCCAGAGATCGTAAAACTGTTCTTCAGAAAGAGACATAATCAATCCCAAGAAATGTTTTCAACAAGAATACCTGGCATCACATAAGTGTGAGGCGTAGAAGATTCTGGAATGTTTCCAGTTTTATATTCCCACTTATAGGTGAATTTATTATGGGAATCCCAGGTAAGATAACCTTGTTTAGGATCAAATCGACCTTTGATTGTTAGACCAAATCGATTTGAATAAATGTTTCGGGTTTTGAGTGCTCCCCCTTTTTCTCTGGTTTCTACGACAGTACAAACATCAAACTGATACCCTTCTTGAGTTTCAAGATAGCAGTTTGTTTTGTATTTAAAGAAAGGATTTGCTAGTGCGGGAAGAGGAATAAAAAGAAGAACAAAAAGAAGTTTTTTCATTGATCTTGTAAATAATCAATTTGTTTTTGGTAGTAATTAATGTCGTCTTGAATTGATTCTATCCATTGAATAGGATATTGGGGATTATTATCCCTTTCTTTTTTAAGTTTTTGTATTTGCTGTTTAAGCAGTTCGATTTCTTCGTTCATCACCATGAAGCCCGATAGATAAATTCTTGACCCTCATCAAAAGTAGCGATAATTTTTTCGATCAAATTTTTAGTATATTCCAAGGATTCAAAATACCACTCATCATAATAAGTCAATCCAAAGAAAAATCCACTGGTTGTAGGAAGCAATTCGATTGATCTGAGAGGTGAACTGAAATGAGTATAGCCCCCTGAAACAGGAGGCTAGTGGTGTTAGTGGACGGGTTTTAAAGTGTCACCCGACCACTCGCCAGCAAACAGTTGCGTTACCCTTCGATGTAGATTCGATGTGGGCAAATGCAGCATAAGAAAGATCAATGTCGGCATGAGAGTATGGACCTCGATCGTTAATACGAACGATTACCTGTTTGCCATTTCGTTGGTTTGTTACCCGAAGTTTCGTTCCCATAGGAAGATATGGATGTGCTGCGGTCCAATTATAAGCATTGAACCTTTCTCCATTTGCAGTAATTCGCCCATGGAATCCATCACCCATTCCATAGAAAGTGGAAACCCCACAAGTAAGACCTGCAATCAGTGTTTCAATCATAATGAAAAAAAGATTTAAGGTTGAACATTTTGTACTCATAAAGAGTACAATCTCCCCAGAAAGACTTGAACTTTCATGGATTTCTCCGGGAGTTTTTGAGACTCCTGCGTCTACCTTTTCGCCATGGGGAGGTAAAAGATTCTTGCTTCTTCTCAAGAATCTTATGGTTTCTTAAATCATTCTCTGTCTGCCTGCACTGCCACACAGAGAATGTTTAAGAGAAGAGATTTACGATCTCTTTTTATGTTTCAGTTTATTTAGTTGTAATTGTTTTACATAACCCCTTTATGTAAAACAGTGTTGAGTTTAAACGGAAGACGGAATCCAAAAATAACCCTCAACAAATTAAAGATAGCATAATATCTTTTAATGTTGAGGGTTAATGTGCCACTTTTAGAAGTGGATCAAATAAAGTTCAGTTTTTTCATCTGAACTGCAATGTCATAAGCAATAGATCCACACTCTTCACAGGCAGAAGAATACTTCATCTCCGATTTATAAGTGGATTTATTCCCCTTAAAATTGGAGGAAACTTCTTCCGAAAGTTTATAGCGATAAACAGCAGAGCAGAACTTAATCAGTTGCCGCATCTCCAGATTATCCCTGAATTTAGCATAAGCTGTTGACATGCGCTGAAAATCATTTTTCTTGGCCGAAAGGCGCAAGAAATCCATAATAATTTCAGTATTCTCTTGTCCAATCTTATTGGTCAGGAGAACCTCAAAGACGGCATCGATATAAGCAAGACACCTTGCTTTTTTAGTTTCTTCTTTATACTTGTTGATTTTGGAAGAAATTTTTTCCTTGAAGACAGTTTTAACCTGTTCTTCTGTAACTTCTTTGAGGCTAAGGGAAAGAATCTGCTCTTTTTTCTGTTGCAGAATTTTGATCTGCTCTTCGATTTCGGTCGCAGTCAGCATCAGCATTGGAGTTCTCCTAATCAGTTGAAGATTTCGGTCTGTTGAAAATCAGCAAGAATTTGCTGATACTTTACCTTATCCATCGTTTTTAGATAGATGCTCCTATCATTAAGAACATTACGACGATAGAACGATGCAAGGAAGGAAATCATTCCATTGTCAACATCTACATTTTTATCATTGTAGATTTGCTGGAGAAGTTTCCAGTTATGGCTGCGAGAACAAAGTTCAAAGCATTTAAGCATTTTATCGGAAAATTCTTTTCCGAGATGCTTTTCGGAAACAACCTTAAAGGCAGTTTTTTCCTTAAGGTCTTTAGAGATCTTTTTAATGGAAGAGATAAGATCTTGCTTCAGATTATTTTTGTAATTACTCCAATTTTGTTTTTGGAGATTACTAATCTGATCTGAAATGGGCAGTTCAGTTTGTTGCTGTTTTTCAAGCTGTTGCTTCAGCTTCTCAATCTCCTGGTCAATTTGCTCTGGAGTGAGCTGATGAACGTTTCGCATTGATGAGTGTCTTGCGGACAAATGAATTATGCCTGATATGGAGGAGGTCAGGGGGAACAGCGGGACACTTTTGAAACTGTCTACCAACTGGACAAAAAGAAAAAAGCTCCCCCTAAGGAGAGCCTAAAAATTTACAAACTCGGCAAAAATGTTATTTTTTCTATAATTTGCGATTGCTTTTTGTGCTTCTTGTATGTCAAAAAAAGCTCTAAAAACAAAAGAATTCCCAGATAGATAGCGAATTGTAATCATGAGTAAATTTAATTACTCTCATATAATAAAGGTAGAACCTAATTTTGACTTGATCTAGTAGACACTTTTAAAAGTGTCACTGATTAGAGGCAATGGATTTGATTTTTTCTTTTATTTCCTTTGCTCTATTAAAATCTTTATTTTTAAGAGCATCTTCTAATGATTTTTGTAATGAAACTATTGCTGCCGATGATGCTTCTTCTTCCAAATCTTTAATCCATTGATCTGAACCGTTTTCTAATGCCTCTAGTGCTAATTCTTCTGATCTATAAAGTCCAGATTCCATTAGGAGATCTAAAATTTGTTTTGCTACTTCTTCTTGCATTTTCATAAATATTTTTTTAACTATTTATCAATTATGACTCAAGATGTATTGATAGGATTTTGTGTGATATTAACATCCACAATCTCTTTATTGTTAATTAAGATTTCTAGTTCCCATGAACTTTAATTTCTTTGACTTGTTGTTGAGTCATGTTTAGTTCTTTACCCAAAAGAAAAGCTCTTTTTTTCCAAGTAGTCACTGCTTTTACTAGCTGATTAACTTTAGATTGATTGAGAAAATGGGCTCGTCTCTTGGCTACAATAAACATAGTATTAATAGCTTTTGTTTCGTAAATTAGATCTTCATAAATCTCGTCTGAATATTCTTTTTTTGGAATT
>JACCEA010383385.1_pt1 | contig 13476 bp, 12 predicted proteins | sample 7449851 | NCBI WGS metagenome assembly JACCEA01 (sample SAMN15323453, study PRJNA562643) | freshwater metagenome | isolation source: river surface water | place: USA:Blue River Watershed | collected 2017-08-18 | reverse complement strand
TCAACTGGTATCAGCAAAGAAACATCAATAGCTATTAATGTTTACCCTAATCCCGCAACTGAAATTCTAAACTTCAATTTAACTGAAAAGCAAGCTATAGCAAAAGTAATTATTAGCGATTTATCAGGTAGAGTTGTAGTAGAAAATGAAATTGATTTATCAAATACAAATTCCATAAACGTTCAAGAATTAACTAATGGCTATTACATTTTAAACATTGAAACTGCCGACAAAAAATACCACCAAAAATTCATCAAGAAATAGCATTATGTAACTAGTAACTAGTTACTAGTTACTAGTTACGCTTTTTTGGGAATCTTCAATATCATCCCCGCCTTCAAGCTCTCATTATCTTTTATGCCATTCAATAATTTAATATTTTCAACAGTTATACCTGCATATTTTTTAGCGATTGCCCAAAGTGTATCACCAATTTCTACTTTGTGAAAAACAAATTTGTTTTCATCATCATTACGCTCTGGTACTTTTTCAACTTTCGCTGAAGCGATAGCTTCTTCAGTGCTTTCGTCGGTTTTAGTAACTTTTACTGGTATTGTTTTCGCAACTTTTACGCTTTGCGTGGTCTTGATGTTTAATGACTGTCCGGCCATTAATTTACTCGACTTTAACTTATTCCATTTCTTAATATCAGCAACCTCTACTTCGTATTTATTAGCAATTAATCCGAGGTTTTCACCACGTTTAACTTTATGTTTTTTAGTGATATTTTTTACTTGGTATTCGTAAATAACTTTCGTAGTTGGTTCAACTTTGTTTTCTACTTTAGCTTCAGTTTTAACTTCGGTATTTGAAGTTGCATTTACTGCTAACTTAGTTTCTTCGGTGCTTTCAGGTTTTTTGTTTTTGGCAATTACCGGACTGCTTTGAACAGCAGGAATTTCTTTTTTGATTTTGATTCTTTGTCCGGCAACTATCGTCGACCTTCTCATATTATTCCACTTCTTAATATCAGCAACGCTAACATTATACTTCGATGAAATTCTACCCAATGATTCACCACGTTTAACAACGTGAGTCTTATAAACGACTTTTGATTTAGCCATTGGATCGGTGTTTAATACAAATTCATTTTCAGAATTTGTATTAGGGAATAGAGCATATAAAGAATCAATGTTAGCAGCTACTAAATCTTTACGAGTAGCTGGTACTTTGATAATATATTTCTGATTGTATGCTGGTATGAAGTCTTTTTTGAAAATCGGATTTAAGACTTTCAATTCTTCTAAATTCACACCACATAATTTATTGACATCGTTAAATCTAACCGGACGAGTGATGTGTACTGTATCAGTTAAGAAAGAAAAATTAGGGTATGTAGGGTAAATATTATGCGATTCAGCACAATTCATAATATAGGTTGCTGCAATGTAAGCAGGAACATAACCACGAGTTTCTTGTGGTAGATATTGACGAATTTCCCAGAATGTTTTTTTACCACCACCTGCTTTTCTGATTGCTTTATTCACGTTACCAGGTCCGCAGTTATACGCCGCTATCACCAATAACCAATCACCATATCTACGATACATGTCAACAAAATATTTTGCAGCGGCATGAGTAGCAAGATAAGGGTCTCTACGTTCATCGACATGTGAGGTAATCTCTAAGTCATACATTTTAGCAGTAGTAAACATAAACTGCCACATACCAGTTGCGCCAACATAAGAGACAGCGTAAGGGTTGAGGGCAGATTCAACGATTGCTAAATATTTAAATTCAGTTGGGATATTGTATTCTTTAAATACTTTCTCAACCATCGGGAAATAATACTCCGAAAGTCCGAGCATGCGCTCAACCTGTTCACGTTTACGGTAAGCATATAAATCGATATAGGCTTGCACATAATTATTATAGTCGAGAGGAATTTGCTTTGTAAGAGAGTCTAATCTTTTTTGATAGACTTCATTTTTATAACGCGGTGGGGCGTTCAAAATAGAAAGGTCAACTTCGGGTACTACGAAGGTAGTATCTTCGACAGGTTTTGCGAAAGTGTTGCTAATTGCAAGAATTAAAACCAACACTAGGCAGAAGATCTGAGTTCTTTTCATTCCTGCAAAATATAAAAAAATCGTTAAAATGTTTGATTTCTTACGCCTTTTGTTCTAAAAAGTTCGCAAATTTCAATAAATCTGTCTCTTTAAAGTGCTTTCCGATGATTTGAATTCCCATAGAAAGCTTGTTCGAATGCGTTTTACCAGGTATTGAAATAGCTGGCAATCCGGCTAAAGGAGCTTGAACAGTGAATATATCGGCCAAGTACATTTGTATAGGGTCTTTGCTTTTAGCACCCATTTCAAATGCAGTACTTGGGGCAGTAGGCAGAATGATTAAGTCGTATTGAGAGAGAATTTCTTCTGACTTTTCTTTAATTAATCGACGCACTTTTTGAGCTTTAGCATAATAAGCATCGTAGTAACCAGCACTTAACACGAAGGTGCCAAGCATAATTCTACGTTTCACTTCTTCGCCAAAGCCTTCTGATCTTGATAGTTTATAAGTTGACTCTAAGTCAGTAGCATTTTTACTTCTATATCCGAAATGCACACCATCATATCTCGATAAGTTAGATGATGCTTCGGCAGTTGTTAATACATAATAAGTTGGCACTGCATATTTCAAAAGAGGGAACTCTACTTCTTCAACAGTAAAACCTTGAGCTCTTAATGAATCGATTTTTTCGATCATCATTTGACGAACTTCCGGGTCGATACCATCCGAATTAATAGCCTCAGCTAAATAAGCAATTTTAGGTTTATCAGTTAAAGTAAGATCTTTTGAATATTCTTCAACAGGCTTCGATGATGCAGTAGAATCGTATTCATCTTTACCAGCGATAACTTCTAAAAGTAAGGCAGCATCTTGAACTGAATGCGTAATCGGACCTACCTGATCGAATGAAGAAGCATATGCAATAATACCCCAACGTGACACACGACCATAAGTGGGTTTAAGTCCGACCACCCCACAAAAACTCGCAGGCTGTCTTACTGAACCACCGGTATCGGTACCTAATGAAGCAAGGCATAAATCAGCTTGCACTGAAACTGCCGAACCACCAGACGAACCACCGGGTACTGAATTAGGGTTATCAAAATGATGAACATTGCCGTAATAAGAAGTTTCATTTGAAGCGCCCATTGCAAACTCGTCGCAATTCACACGTCCAATGATGATGGCATCTTCAGCCAATATACGTTCAACTACAGTAGATGAAAAAATAGATTCGAAACCTTCTAAAATTTTCGACGAGGCAGAGACTTTATGATTCTTATAACAAATCATGTCTTTGATACTGATGACCATGCCCGCCAATTTCCCAGCTTTGCCAGCCTTCATCTTTTGCTCAACTTCAATAGCTCTAGCTTTTGCTTCATCAGCAAAAACTTCAATGAAAGCATTTAGATTTTTATGCTCTTCAATTCTGTCTAAGTAATATTGAGTTAATTGCGGTAATGTAATATTACCCGCGTTGATGTCTGCACGTACCTCTGCTAGGGAAAGATATTTTTTCAATTTCAATCGCTATTAAAAACGTAGATTATTTACCTGAATTTAACTTCTCTGAATCTTTAGCTTCCATGCTATCTTCGATGTCTCTTTTCACACCGTTAGAAGCGTCTTTGAATTCTCTGATACCTTTGCCTAAGCCTCTCATTAATTCAGGAATTTTTTTACCACCGAATAATAATAAAGCTAAAACAACAATCAGAATAACTTCCTGACCGCCTAAATTCAATAATAATAAGTTGGAACTTAACATGTCTTTCTTTCTAATATTAGGCTACAAAGGTAGTAAAAATAAGTTGATTTTAGCGGGCTAACCACTCTGTAGGGTTCAATTTATTGATACCCTTCCAAATTTGTAGTTCCATAGAGGCAATATCTTCTTCAGTAGCCACAGTACCAATGCTTTGCTTCGTACTCACGCTCTGTCCCATTTTCACATTTACCGACTTCAAATTCGAATAAACCGTAGTGTATTCACCATGTCTTACCAAGACTGCATTTAATCCGCCTGGTATCTGAATTACCCCCGATACAGTACCATTAAATATAGCTCTAGCGCTTGCACCAGTGCTCGTTTTGATGTCAATACCGTTGTTTTGTATCATTACCCCTTTTAGCTGCGGATGTTCATGCGTTCCGAAATACTCAATAATAGTACCCTTTTCAACCGGCCAAGGCAATCTACCTTTATTCGCATTAAACTGATTTGATAATGCCTTTGCTTCAGGTGTTAGGGTTAAGTTCGAAGAAGAATTTTTATCACCACTAACTGTTTGACCTTTTGCTTTCGCTTCTGCCTCTGCCTTTTTACGTGCAGCCTCTATCTCTTTCTTAATGATTGCTTGAATCTGATTATCTAATTTTCTCGATTGAGCTTGCTTCGCTTGTAACTGCTTACGTAATGTCGACTCTTTAGCAGATAGCTGCTTAGCCATCTTCTCTTGCTGCGATTTTTCTTTACCGAGTGTGACCTTCTCTTCTTGCTCTTCAATTAATAATCCGTTTTTCTCTTTCTTATTAACCTCTAACTCTTCTCTCTTTATCTCCAATTTCTTTTGTGCCTCTTCAATGTATTTAGCTTGACGCTGGCGATATTCTGAGAATTGTTGTAAATATTTTAATCGCTTATAAGCTTGATTGAAATTTTGTGCAGCGAACACAAACATCAACTTATTATAAGAGCTCTGATTTCTAAATGCGAAGCGAATCATTGCCGCATATTCTTTCTTTAGTTGTTCTAATTCAGCTTGTAATTGATCGATCTCTGAATTCGTATTACCAATTTGGCCTTCTAAATTTTTGATCTCTGAACTTATAGTGTTGATGAGCCTTTCACGCATTAATATTTGCTTACGTAAAGCATCTAATTGCGCAAGTGTTGCTTTTTTATTCTTCTGTGTTTCTTTTAAAATCTTAGATGTTTGAGCAATTTCATTTGCTAATTGCTGCTTCTTTTTTTGAAGATCTTCTTTGGTTTGTGATTGAGCATAGAGGTTCGATATGCCTAAAAGCATGCAAAAAATAATCGCAAGAAATAAACTTTTTTTACTCAAACCTTTTCGGAACATTGAATGGGAACTCTAAACTATTTAACTTTTCTACCTTCGTATATTGAACATTCAATTTTAATGATTCTTTTTGAGAACTCGCAATAGAATTTATCAAGAATGGGAAATTATTGTTCTCTACTAATCGATAATCTGAATAATTTACTCGGATGTTACGTTTCAATTCAGTGTCTTCTTCTAAGCTAAACGCGCTCAACTTAGCATCTTCTTTTCTGAATGAGTAATTCGTTAGTACTTCTGCCAACTTAGAGCTTAGTTGATAATTTTGTTCATCTTGTTTCAATACCAATGATTCAGCATTAGCGAAAATGGGTGCATTGCCTAACATTAAATTTTGAATCATGTAAAAATCTACATTCGTATTTAACATACCCGATAAAAACTCAAAATCTTTTACCAAATATTGATTATTGATTCTGTCTATAATACGAACACTGTCTTTTGAAATTAATATTCTTGCTACTTCAATACTTCCGATGGCGTTTACAGAGATCCATATTTTCTGATCTTTCTGCATACGTACATTAAAGTTCAAAGAGTAATCTTTGTCTTTAACATTCGCTTGCACTTTTGCCTTTGCTTGTAAAAAATTAAAATCAAAATTAGTACTTGATATTTTTGAGATAATCGATTGCTTCAATAATTCCTCCTCAGAAACCACCATTTTATTATTAGGCGTATCTGACAAAAACTGTCGAGATTTACAAGCAGATACTAATAAGCTAACACTCAATAAAACAAATACGATGTATTTATTCTTCATACAATTTCTTCTCTTTAATTTTTTTATTCAGTAGTTCAGAATTCTCTCCTAATGACTTCGCACGTTCCCATTCTGCTACTGCTTCATCTTTCTTACCTAACTTATATAATATATCTCCTAAATGCTCTGCAATTGTTGGTGTAATCGTTGCACTGTATTTCTTTGCCTCTAACATCCACATATATGCATCTTCATACTTGCCTAACTTATAAAATATCCAAGCATAGGTATCTAAAAACGATGCATTATTTTTTTGCAATTCATTCGATTTTTTCGACATCTCTAATGCCTTCTCTAAATTTTCATTTCGCAATGAAAGGTAGTAAGCATAATTATTTAGTACGTATGGATCTTCTGGTTTTAATTTCAAAGCTTGTTCATAAGAAGCATCTGATTTTACATGATTCTTTAATGAATGATAGGCATCACCTAAGCCAGCATAAATTTGTGCTTCTAACTCTTTATTGTTTACCAAAAGATTTAATGCCATTTGATATGAAACTACTGCTCCTTCAAAATCTTTTGTTTGAGCTTTTGCAACAGCATTCATATAATGCACTAATTGATTCGTTGGGTATAATTCTATTGCATCGTTCGTTGACTTTAACAATGCTGCGTAGTCATTCTGTTCTGCTTCAATAAACATTAAGTTCTGCCATACTGCGAAAACTTTTTTATCGAGCGAGATAGTTTTAACATAAGCCTCTTTTGCTTCTTTCAACTTTTGCATTTGGTACAAGAAGTCGCCATATATTGCAAATGCTTTGGCTTCTTCAGGATGTGTGCTCGTAGCAATCTTCGATAATTCTAATGCATGTTTCATTTGCACCGAATCATTTAACAAGCCGAAGTATGGTGCTAATATTCTAACCTTCTGATCTATGTTGATAGTTGTATTGGCAAATGCACTTTTTAATATTTCGTACGATTTTGTTAAATCATTTTTCTGGCGATAATAGTCTGCCAATGCTAATTGTGCAAAGCCATTGTTTTCATCAATAGCTATTAATTCATTCAAAGCTTTGTAAGCATCATCTTGTAAATTATTAGCCATGTACAACTCTACCAACATCATTCTATACCTTGGCTCGTTTGGTTGTGAGTTAATTAGTTTCGTTACTTCTTCAGCCGCTTTTTCTACATTACCTAATTTCAACCAAATTTTTTCTTTCTGAATTACGATATCGTCGTTTAGTCCGATCTTCTTTTCAATTTGATCATATACCTTTATCGCATCTTTTAATTCATTGCGATATAATTTCATAGAAGCTACATCGAATAGATAATTCACTTTTGAGGGATATGATTTTGCTAATTTCTCGTAAATGATTTCAGCATCTTCAAATTTTGTTAGCTTCTCTTTTGTCTTTGCTTTTTGCAAAAGGTACCATTCATTACTTGGGTCAAGCTCTGCAGCTTTATCAAATGCAATCTCTGCTTGTGACCATAAATTTTTATGGCTAAAAGCCAATCCCATTTCATAATAACTTGCAGCATGATTAGGGTCTATATCTAAAATCTTTCTCAGATTAGAAATAGCTGCATCTTCATTACCTTGATTTTTTTGACTTAAGGCTGTAAAAAACAAAGTGTTAATTCTTTCTTTTTGATCAGCACTTAACTCTGTTTTTTTATCAGACTTTTTCGATTTCTTTTTATCGTTTTCAATCTCTTGAGCATTTACAATCGAACTAAATAAAACGAGAAAAAGGAGTGACAAGCTTATTAGGCTTGTACTCCTTTTTAAGAATATATTGTTAATGTTATTAACCTTTAATTGTTGAGTAGTCACTGATGCTATATGATCCATTACTTTTTGTTAGTTCTGCAAAATGTCCAATCATTGAATTATCTATTGAAGAACTTTCAACTTTTACATTTGTTTGTAATATACTATTTGTAATAACGGAATCAGATACTTTAGTATTGTTACCGAGAGAAACATGCGGACCAATTTTTGAGTTTTCGATGTGAACACCTTCACCAATATAGCATGGTTCAATGATCTCAGAATTAATGATTTTAGCACTTGCAGCCACTAAATTCTCTGAGTCTTTTACATTTTCTAATACACGTTGATTAGTATAAACTGTAGCGTCTTTGTTACCACAATCTAACCATTCTATTACCTGTCCGGGTGAAAAACGAATACCTTTTTGCTTCATATTTTCTAAAGCATTGGTTAATTGATATTCACCTTTTTCTCTGATATCATTATCTAATAAATACTTGATTTCATTTCTCAAGTTATCACCATCCTTAAAATAATAAATACCTATGATGGCAAGGTCAGAAACGAATTCTTGTGGCTTCTCAACGAAGTCAGTGATAATATTATCTGCGTTAACTTTGATTACACCGAATTGACGAGGGTCAGGTATTTGTTGTACCCAAATAATTCCGTCTTTGTCTGCATCGAGTGTGAAATCTGCTCTGAAAAGAGTGTCAGCAAATGCAACAACAACCGGACCGCTTAAACTATCTTTAGCGCAATAAATAGCATGAGCTGTACCTAATGCTTCATCTTGATAATAGATACTTCCTTTTGCTCCAAGATTTTCAGCAATTTGCACTAAATTATCTTCAGCTTCTTTGCCAAAACGACCTATAATATATGCTATCTCTTCTACTTTCTGTCCGCAAACTTTTGTAATATCTTCTACTAATCTTTGTACAATTGATTTACCAGCTACTGGTATTAATGGTTTAGGAGTAGTTAAAGTATGGGGGCGCATTCTCTTGCCCATGCCCGCCATCGGAACGATTATTCTCATATCTTCTCTGCTTCGTATTTAATTTCTGCAAATATATTAATATTTAATAAATCGATAATTTATCTAATTTTAGATCATGAACATACCTGTAATAAATCAATCGAGGCATGCATTGCCGAAATATGAGACTATTGCTTCGGCCGGACTTGATTTGAGGGCGAATATAGAAGAGGCGGTACAGATAGAGCCATTGCAAAGGGCATTGATACCTACCGGATTATTTATTGAATTACCTATTGGTTATGAAGCGCAAATTAGACCTCGATCTGGCTTAGCCTTTAAGCATGGTATAACGGTGCTAAATTCACCAGGAACTATTGATGCAGACTACAGAGGAGAAATAAAAATTTTGCTAATAAATCTCTCTAATGAAAGTTTTATTGTAAATGATGGAGAACGTATTGCACAGATGATCATCGCTAAGCATGAGCAAATTGATTGGCAAGTGGTAGAGAAATTAAGTGATACTGATAGAGGTGCTGGTGGATATGGCCATACAGGCAAATAGTCTATGCCTTCGCTCCTTTGAATTGCATAAGTGCATATACTGCAAATATTACGAATACAAATGACTGTAATATTTGCTTTAGTACGATGCTGCTAATAAAATAATCGTTGATAGATTTTGAAACGATATACAAAATCAAGGCCATGCTGATATATGAAAAAATAGTCTTCAAATTATAAGGCACAGCAAAATATTTTTGTCCGGCAAGGTAAGCTACAACTGTCATCACAAAATAACAAATTAGTGTAGCATATGCAGAACCTATGTAACCAAATACAGGTATCCAGATTATATTTAATAATATCGTAAGCACTGCTCCTACTAAGGTGATATAAAAACCGTAAATAGTTTTATCAACTAATTTATACCACATAGATAAATTAAGATATACTCCTAAAAATAAATTTGCCATTAATAAAATAGGTACTACCTCTAATCCGTAGCGATATCTCTCACCTAATAAATAAGAGAGCAAATTCAAATGTGTACTCACTCCTAAAAATATAAGGGCACAAACTAACACGAAATAATTCATCACTTTAGCATAAATGATTTTAGAATCAGTGTTCTTGTTAATACTAAAGAAATAAGGCTCTGCAGCCATTCTAAATGCCTGAATAGCCAAGGTCATGAAAATAGAAAGCTTATAAGCTGCATTATAAATACCTATTTGTGATAATCTTTCTTCGAGAGTGCCAGGCAAATAATATTTCAACAATATTCTATCAAGAGTTTCATTTGTCATACCAGCTAAACCAGCGAACATTAAAGGTATAGCGTAAATGTAGAGTGGTTTCATCTCTACCCAAATAAATCTAATTTTAACTAAAATTAGTTCTTGATATAAGAATATTAAAGTTGCAATACTTGCAATTAAATTACTTAATAAAATATAAAATACTGAATCATCAGCTGTATAGAAAGAAAGTTTTAGAATTGGAGCAAGTACTAAGAAAAAAACATTTAGTAAAACGTAGATGCTAATGTTTGCGATTTTAATTGCAGCAAACTTATTCGGTCTGTTATCTAATCTAATTTTTGCAAAAGGTATGGCTGCAATCGAATCGAAAGCAAGTATTAATGCAAAAATATACAAATACTCAATTCTATATAAATTTGTAGTAATGCCAATACTTAAAAAGTTATTTATAGTAGGTGCAAACAAGAAAATTGTTGCTGTAAAAAGTACACTACTGAATAAAACACTCGTAAAAGTTTTATTGTAAATATTATTATCTAATTTATTTTCTGAGGCGAATCTAAAGAAAGTAGTTTCTAGGCCGTATAAGAAAATAATATTTAAAAAGGTAACATAAGAATAGAGTTCACCTATGATACCATAATCTTGTTGATTGGTTAAAACCCTTGTGTGCAAAGGCACTAGAGCATAATTGAGCATTCTTCCTAAGATGCTACTTATGCCATAATAAGCTGTTTGCGATGCAAGTTTTTTAAAGGTGCTCAAATTATTTTTTAACAATAAAGTTTGTAAAGTTTTGCAATTCAGCTTCAGAAGTCTCTACACTTTCTACTACTGCTCTATCTGGACCGTCATTGCACCACATTAAGAAGTTTTGCATCATCATTTCTGTTGATTCAGCTTCAATATATACTGAACCATCTTTTTCATTTCTCACCCAGCCAGTTACTCCTAATTGATCAGCAACTGCTTTAGTACCTTGACGAAAAAACACACCTTGCACTTTCCCTTTTACAATAATATTTAAATGTATTTTTTTCATTAAAGATTGAAATTTGAAACTTCTGCTTGTGCAATTCTATATTCGTGTAAAATATTTTCTACTATTTGATGCGCTGGTAAAACATCATGTATTAAGCCTGATACTTGTCCGATCTCTAATTCCCCTTCTACCATATCACCTTCGAACATCCCCTTTTTAGCGCGAGCTCTACCCAATATTTCAGCGAGTTCATGACGTGGAGCACCGCGTTCTTCAGCTGCTGCTACTTGTTGATAGAATTCATTTTTAATCAAACGCACTGGTACCAATTTTTTCATTGATAATTGTGTTTGACCTTCTGTAATTTCTACAATTTTATTTTTAAAATTCTGATGTGCTGATGATTCTTCTGAAGCTGCAAATCTAGATCCAATTTGTACTCCTTCTGCACCTAAAATCATACAAGCTAACATTGCTCTACCTGTAGCGATACCACCTGCAGCTATTAATGGCAAATCAACTGCTTCTCTAATCATTGGTATCAAACACAATGTCGTTGTTTCTTCTTTACCATTATGTCCGCCTGCCTCAAAACCCTCGGCCACTATAGCGTCTACGCCTGCCTCTTTACCTTTTAATGCAAACTTTACATTTGCTATAACATGCACAACGGTAATACCATGATCTTTCAAATGTTTTGTCCAGGTCATCGGATTACCAGCAGAAGTAAAAACAATTTTCACTCCTTCTTCAATAATTATTTGAATATGTTTTTCAATATCGGGGTAAAGTAATGGTAAGTTAACTGCAAAGGGTTTATTGGTTGCAGCTTTACATTTTTGAATATGCTCACGCAAAACATCTGGGTACATTGAACCAGCACCGATAATACCTAAGCCACCAGCATTTGAAACTGCTGATGCTAATCGCCAACCAGAACACCAAATCATTCCCGCTTGAATAATCGGGTATTGAATTCCGAATAATTGAGTGATGCGATTATTATTCATAATTATTTTTTAGGTTCAAATTTAAATGCCATGTAATAGGTATGCGAAATTTCTTGTTGACGACGTGCTGGTATAAATCTTGGCAGTAATTTAATTACTCTTAGCACTTCATCATCACAACCATAACCAAGGCCTTTAATAATTTTCGGATTCTCAGGGTAACCAGTTTCTCTCAAGTTGAAACTTACAATCACATTACCTTTGATATTATTTTCTTTAGCAATCGTAGGGTAACGTAAATTGGCTGCGATAAAATCATTGTACTCTATTGCACCACCAATAAACACGGGTGCTTGCGAGAGTGCTGCATAAAAATTAGTGTCAACACCTGCTAACTTCAAAAAATATTTCGACAAGGTATCGGGTTTTGAAAACAAGACCATACCTGTTGTATAATTATATTTAAAACTCACCTTGCTACTATCATCATAAAACGTCCAGACACCAGTGCGTTGATTATTCGCGAATGAACCTGTCTTTATTAGTTTTGCAGTTTGGTGATTATATCTTGCATAGTAGCCTACTTTAAAGGTACTAGTTGAATCTTTAGCATCGTATTCTTCCACTAAATTTTTAGTGGCTTTATGAATAATTTTTCTTCTATAAGGTGATTGACTAAATACGTTTTGTACTGAAATTAAAATAAGTAATACAAATAATAATTTTTTCATTCTATGTAATTGTTGTTTTATGTTTTTCTTAATGTCCGGCAGAGAAGTTAATTTCTGTACTATCTCCTAAATTCAAGCTTTGCGTTAATCCTTTTAATGAAGCATCGTTACCTACTAAAGAGTCACGTAATACAACATCTTCTAATTGAGAGTAAGAACCGATAATGGAGTTTTTTAGTATTGAATGATCTACGTAGGTGTTTTCGCCGATAGAGACATTCGGACCAATAATCGAATTCTGAATTCTACAAGAAGCAGGTATACTCACAGGGTGAATGATGATGGTATTTTCAAAAGCTGGTGAATCAGTTTTTTGCATTCTACTTAATAACATTGCATTAGTTGCAAGAAGCACTTCCTTTTTACCACAATCGTACCACTCTTCTACTTTAAAAGATTTCAATTTCAATCCTTCATTAACCATATGCATTAAGGCATCGGTTAATTGGAATTCATTATGTGTACGAGTATCAGTCTCTATTAAATGGTTTAGGGCGTTCATCAAAGATTTAGCTTCGATGATTTTATAGATACCCACCATAGCCATGTTTGATTTTGGGATGTTCGGTTTTTCAACTAATCTAGTGATATAACCATCTTCTCCCATTTCTACCACACCAAAATTTCTCGGATCTTCCACTTTTTTAAGTCCGACCGCCGAATATGGCAACGATATCACCTCTTTCAAATTCACATCAAAAATGGTATCGCCCAAAACGATTAATACTTCATCTTGATCATTGATTAAATCTCTGGCTGTCCAGATGGCATGCCCTATACCCTCTTTCTGAGCTTGCACCACAAAACTTTTAGTTAAATGCGGATAAGTTTCGGTGACATAAGATTGAATTTTATCACCTAAATATCCGATCACAAAAATGAATTCAGAGATACCAACTTCAGTAATACTATCGATAATATGCCCTAAAATAGGCTTACCAGCAACAGGCACCAATGCTTTGGGCTGAGTAT
>JACCEA012152498.1_pt1 | contig 13486 bp, 16 predicted proteins | sample 7449851 | NCBI WGS metagenome assembly JACCEA01 (sample SAMN15323453, study PRJNA562643) | freshwater metagenome | isolation source: river surface water | place: USA:Blue River Watershed | collected 2017-08-18 | reverse complement strand
TCTTAACGGATCGATACGGATGGTTGGTAGTACCTACCTATACGGGCATGTTATTACCAACTTTCGGGTCGCAAAAAACGGAGTAGCTAGACTGAATAGGACGCCTCGGTTCGAACCTTGTTCGGACGAGAATGATCCACCAGTTCGAACTACTCCGACCTTTTTTTTCGCCATACACGATAAATCTTAACGGATCGATACGGATGGTTGGTAGTACCTACCTATACGGGCATGTTATTACCAACTTTCGGGTCGCAAAAAACGGAGTAGCTAGACTGAATAGGACGCCTCTCAGTTCAGCCAACAATGTCTTGATATGCATACGTGTACGTTCGTGATATTTACTCGAGTTTGATTGATGTGAAAAAAATAGAATAAATTCAACAAAAAGGGGCGGGGAGCCCGACAATTCGAACATTCACGCACCCAATCCTCCCGTTCACGCACATTACCACCTCTCCTCAATGAGGGTGCAACCCCTCCGAAGGATCTCGAATACGGTCTTTCGGATCTCGGATTTGTCAACAATCAAATGCTCGCGTCCGAACGACAGTTGTTCGATGTACGGCTCGTGGAAATTACCGATCGAAGTCCCACGTGCAAGTCCAACATTCTCCACATTCGGACGCGGGCGCAAGAAATCGGGAATTTTCTTCCACCCCTTGTTCGCGGAGATCTCGTACAGCCCGAATTGGTTACGCATCATCCGGAAAGTGGTCGGGAAATCGCTCATTATTTCGGTTGTTTATTTGGATATGTGTCGAGACAAAAAATACCAAAATCCGGACGGACACGGTCTACAACCAAGACCCAAGACTGTCTCATTCTTCATAAGCGGGCTCTCCCGTAGAAAAGTCAGGATTGCCAAACGCATTCAGCGCGACACGAACGCCGTGCGTAAGCCAATACATATTACCTTCATTTGTACAGGCTAAAACACGGGGGAGACTCAGTCCATCCTCCTCACGACGCCTTATCCACTCCTCCGCATTCTCGATCGAACTAAACAACTTCGCGTCAACAACCTCCTCATCACACACGAACCACTCAGGTGCAGTGCCAACGTATGTCCAGAACAATGTCTCGGTCTTCTTGTAAGGGATAGGACGACGTGACATTTTTTCTTCGAGTTGTGTGAGCTTGTTGAGGGTAAATGGCAAATTTGGCCCGAGGGGGGGGGTGACAGTCCCCGTGCACACCGAATGTTCTCGAACAAAAGGACCGTCCGTAATTAGACAGGCCATGAACGGGTTTCCGAAAGACCCCCCCCCATCACCCTATTTTCACATAATTCACTCATCTCGACCAACAAACCAAACCAAAATGCAGCAAGTAAACGTCCCGTTACAGGTCGGTAAGCTCGTGCGTGAGATCGATTTGTACTGCCGTGAGAACACGAAGATGATTAACGACCAAGAGGATCCTACGTACTTTGGCGACATGACGGTGTCTCTGGCAAGAGACGGGTTTGTGATTGCACACATGGCAGCGGTGGAAGTGTACAGGCGGGAGTTGAACAGGTTGTGCGAGAACGTAGGCAGGGATTCCCGCCTGCTAGCGCAGATCTTTCTTGCGAGGGGTATGCTCGATGCGTACGAGATCAAGATACGCGAGGAGCTGGTGCCGGAGATGTTTTTGCACGATGCCGAGGAAGCGTCTGGCAGAACGAATATGGACGGTACCGTCTACAACGGAGAGACCGTTCCTGGAGTTCCCATGGTCATGTTCAACGTGTCCACCTGGGAGCAGTTCTTCAACATGTTCGACAACGCCGGAGAGATGGATGTGGACCCAGACCTTCGAGAACTCCTGACGACCGTGACACTCACTCCCCCGCGTCCTGACGAATCCGTAAGCGTGATCCACATGAGGTACACGATCGGTACGGGTGCATTCACGTGGACGCAGATCGACATGGAGACGGGGCGGAAGACGGAGCGTGCAATCTTCTGCGCGACAGGCAAGGATGAGATTGACCAGCGTGTCTGGCCGCAGTTCGTCAATCAAACTCGGAAGAAAACGCCTCGCACCTGTGTCGCGTGGGACATGGTTCTGCGCACCCGGACCGCACGCGTTGTTGACTGGCATGACGAGTCAAGCGGTCGCACATGGCAGCTCGTCGATGTTGGCGATTGGGCGGGAGTTGGAGTTGATGCGGGTGCGGGTGCGGGTGCGGGTGCTAATAGAGATGAGAAGGAGGAGCCCGTGCGCAAACGCATCGCCCCCTCCGCGTGAGTACGCGTGAATGTGTCCGTCGTTTGTATAAAACAAGGAATCCCAAGACAGTTTAGACACAAAAAATATAGTTGTTAAAATTAAAAATAAAGTAATGGGAAATACTCAATCCCCTCCTCCTCCCCCTCCTTGCCCGGCTCCGTCAATAAAAAGTTTTATCGTACAAGGTGGTACAATCACACTGTACGACTCCGAGACAGATCCTACTCAGAAGCTGTATTCGAAACCCTATCTTTTCACGTGTTTTTTCGATCGTATTGAGAAGGTGGGGTATGTAGACGGCTACACAATTTACTACCAAAATAAACGAATGGGTTCTTTAATGTATACCGACTATGACAACCGATTGTTCTTTAATGGAGTTGATTATCATTCAAGTTTTGGTATGAATATATCCCAAGAATTATGGAATCGGATGAAGACTGAGCTTGATAAGCACGTAACCGTTTCACGGTTCGGAAGTCCTCGAACTACCAAAAGAAAAAACTCACGTGGCCGTCGTTAATTGTGCATTCGTTTTTAATAAAGTGACAAGGACTGTGAATCGCCACGTCCGGACTACGGACGATCAGCTCTTACGCTGCAAGAATATCATACGCGATTTTCTTGCCAGCATCATGGTAATTCAAGTCGACACGGTATTTTATGGAAGTTCGATGAATAAGTGCTCTTATCTCACATACTTCTTAAATAATCTTCGGCGTTGGGCGTTTTTGTTCCTCATAACCATCTTTTTCAAGTACTCAATTTGGGACACGTTAGGAATTCCACCCGATCCTGACTTTTTGACGTCACTCAAACCTTTAAGCGTGGTTGCATCCTTTTTACGCAGACGATATACCATTCGCTGCTCGCGTGATAACTTTCGCCAGGCATTCAAAATCACACCATGATGACGGCTTGGATGTATCGTTGAAAATACTTCGTACGACGTGTACCCGTCGTAAATTTTAGGCCTCTTGCGTTTTTCTAAAAACGTATGGTACTCCCGTTGCCAAGCTGAAAACTGTCGTAACCGTTTCTTGTATGTAAAATAATTGAAAACAAACTTGTACACATTTTGCTTCGTGTATGCTGGAAAGTTCTCCTCTCCTCTGCGCATATTGGCAAGCAAATCAATGAGTTCGTCCCAAGATCCAGGTCCGTCGGGACCATACGGCGAATACCCTTTCGGACCGTCGAACGTAATAGGGCGAAATTCCACCTTCCCAGTTGTTGCGCTTCGAACTTTAAACATTCTTTTATCTCTGGTCAGCTAGATATTTTTTAACAATTGCTACTAACGTGGGGTAACCGGCTCTTCGGAGATACATCATTAACTCGACCAGCTCCTCGTTGTTCAAATTTTCAATCACTTTTTTGAATTGATTCATGTCGTTTCGAGCATCAAGTGTTAAACCGGTGAGGTAATAATGCCGAAGGTGTTTGGGCGGCAGCGCTTCCAATTCTCGTTGGGCAATCGGATTCTTTTTTTGCAACATCAAAGCCACTCGTTTGATTTCGTCGTCTTCCATCACCGAAAGATCACGAACATGCTTTAAAAAAATACTCACCATAGTTAGAGACCTCTGTGCGATCGGGCTCGCCAACGCCTGCAAAACCCGCTGGCCACGTTCGGAAAGCGGAATAGTAATCTGCGGTTGTTGTACCTTTTTGGGTTTCTTTTCCGTTCGTTTCAATGCAGTGTTTTCAGTTGTTTTCACTGCAGCAGCTCTCCACCGATCAAACCTTCGTTTCCTTTCGGGGTACTCGAAGAAATCGTCAACCGCTTCAAATACGGCGTCGCGAAACCTACGGCTATCCTCGAACTCGCTGAAGAGTTCTTTTAGTTTCTTTCGTAACTGCGTCGTTGTACGGGGACCTTTAGGTCCATGTTCCGGATCGATACGGCCGCCGGGTGGACGAATAACACGATTTGACATTTTTATTTTAGCATAACATCATATTTTTATTAGGCGTGAAAAAAGACAACTTGAATGCTACAAATCAAATGCAGCAGCAACCATCATCATCCGGAAATGCAAGTCTGAAGCATCCATCTCCGTACGACTCCAAAGCATAGCCCCCGTGCCCGCGTCCGTTAAGTGCAGGCCGCGTACCTTTGTGGTAATTCATATATACTTGAATCTATTTATCTATAAGGTCCGTTTAATTGAATGAATATACACCCACCCACACACCCACGCACACCCACACTTCACGCCACGATCTTGCGGCCTGCGGGGCGCGCACGCACAGTCAGGTTCCGGCCGGCGATACGTGCCGCCGGGGTGTATGCACGGCGCAGTGCGTCGCCACGCTCGGTGTTGAGCATCAGCTCACCGTCCTCGTACACCGCCCGATGGTGATGCAGGAGGGTCCAGAGCACCCAACCGGCTCCGCGTGCGGACTTCTTCATCCGCATGGAACGCTTGACATCCACCAGGTCCGCCCAGCACCGACCGTTAGCCAGCACGTCCACCTTCTGCCCGCCCAGCTCGACAGTGAAACGGCCATCCGCCATGCCGAAGCGCATGCACAAAGAGGTCCCGTAAGCGACCGCACGGGGCGCATACGTCAGCGCCAGGAGCACGTCACGCACCTCCGCGGTCACGTCCGCGTACTGCACGTCCTCGTCGAACAGGCACACGAACCCGTTCCAGTCCGACACGAACACCTCCGCCTCAAACGGGGTGATCGACATGGGCTTGCTCGCGCCCGGTGCCGTGAGGTAACGCGCGGCTGCTCGCAGGACCGACTTGCTGTCATACGCACCTCTCATGATCGCCGCGAAGGCCGCGTGCTTCGCGTTGAACTGCTCGAATGCAAGTTCCAGGTCTGCCATGTCCATCGGATCGCGCTGCACGGTCAGCGCCGTGCAGAGTTTTCCGTTCAGCTCCGAACGGGCAGCCAGGTACTCGTCTGCGTCGCCAATCTTCCGGTCAGTGATCTCGTCGACCTGCTTGCGTATGGTAGCGATGGTGAAGGCCATTTTGGTTGTGCGTTGTTGCGTCTTTCCTCGAAATTCGGCCGATCGGGGGGTAGGGGGGGGTCTTGCGGAAACCACAACCGGGACCTGTCCACGCGGCCGTTCGAGAACGTTCGCTGTAGCTAGCCGTTGGAGAGAACGTTCGACCGGGACTGTCTGGGATGCGGAAGCCTGTTCACGTGACACATGCACTCGGGGCAGAAAAGGGGTGGAGGGTGAGGCGCACGGGCGGGGTTCGAACCCACCCAACCGGTGTAGAGGCGCACGGACTATCCACTCGGCTATGCTCTCTCCTATACTAACTTACCTCGCACACGAGAGACATGACGTACTAGCTGTATATGAAGCACACGGTCGAACCACCAACCACGCAAAAAGCACACGAGAATCCCGTTCTGTTAGCGAATTCGGGTCACACAACCTCAACTTCGTCTTCAACCCTACTTCAACTGTATTATATTTAAGATCCAACGCGGATGACAGAGCACACATAACACACATTACACAAAAAAGAATCTCACACAAGCGAACCCTCAACCCACCACACCACACAACCCCACTGCGCGCCCCGCTACTACATCTACTGGGGAGTGGTGCACACCTTCTTCTCATCACCACCACCCCCGTCCTCACACTTGCGCTTCCCCGTCACGCCCGCCCCCGTCAACTCGGCCACCGCCTCGGCCACCGCCTCAGCCGCTTCCCTGGCATACACATCATACTCCGCTGCACCCGCACCCGCACCCGCACCCGCACCCGCACCCGCACCCACACCCGCATCCGCATCCTCCTCGATCACGACCACCCGGCCTGTGCACACGACGGACCCATCCTCAGCCACCTCAACCGTCTCGAACCTCTGACGCAACGCGCCAAGGCAACGCTCGGCAAACGTCAGAGCCTCATCCGGGCCACGTGCCTGTTCGGGCTCCGCAAATGCACCCCACGCACACCCGCCCCGGTGAAATACGGGCAACCACTCGGGGTCATCCAGGGGATGATCGCGAGACCACAACATCTCGCCTGTCTCGTAGTCACACTTCACCACGAGACAGTGGACATCGAACTCACGCTCCAGCCGTGTGGCCGAATCCCTATCGAACCCCTTGACCATCAACATCCGGTCGCACAACACACGCAACTCATCATCCAGGTGCAGCGACACCTCACGTGGGAACAAGGCCTCCAGGTCGAACCTCGACTCAATCGAGGTCATCGAGCACATCGACCCATCCCACGCGAAACCAGTCGACACGCACTCACACACGGTGGCCCAGGGGAAATCAATGCGACCACCGGAGCACACCACAGTCTCGCAAAAATTCAAACGCAGCCACGCACGCTCCTTCTCCCGCACGTCGACGCTCTCGTCCTCATCCACGGCCAGCAACGCAGCGCGTGCCTCATCCACCTCAGCGCGCCACTTGACAATCGCGCGGGCCAAATTTGCACCGTTACCACCACGGAACGGGCCGTCAATCACCCACCAAGGATGACGCGCCTCTGCGCTCTTGAAGAAGGACTCACCGATGTCGTTGAACAGAGTGTTGATCTTGTCGCACATTTTCGTGTTCTCTGTAGCTGTGAGCAGTATGGGGTGAAAATAGGAAATCGTCCGGGGAGGGGGGTGACAGTCTCAGTGAGTCCTGGCGCTGTCCGATAGGGTCGTTCGAGAACGTTCGGTAGGGACGTTCTCGAATGTTCGATGCTCACGTTACAGGGACGTACTTTCTCCGAACAGGTTGTCTGAGCGCCGAAATGGGGGAAATCGTCCGGGGAGGGGGGGTCCGTCCGGGCGCTGTCCGGTAGGTCGTTCGAGAATGTTCGGTATGTTCGATACAATGACACTTATATACGTGTACGTGGTAGTCATGTCTGAAGCCTGAACAGCAGTTAGTACAGGAGCCGGAGAGGATACAAGTCCTAAGATACACCATGCCGTGGCGAGTTCGAACCCGAAGGTACGCAACTTTTCTATGTTAGTACGGCCGCCGTGCCGATCTGTCGGACAGTCCCGGACGAATTCCCGTTCGGCCACTTACCTTCACAAACGGACACCGAACCTTCACGAACGACATATTGGACAGCTCCCGGAACGGTTTCCGAAAGACCCCCCCCCCTACCCCCCGATCCCGGACGATTTGGGGAATTACCACCACAACAAGAGCCCGAAAAGCAAAAATGTTCACCGACGCTGAAAACCAGTTCGCCCAGCCCCGCAGCCCCCTTGTGGACTTGGACGATCATGTAGAGGAGGAACACTCCTTCGAGGGCGCGCTCGACCTTCGCCCCCCTCGTGCGGAGTCTGACGTAGCGGGTGCAACAGGTGCGTCGGCGGCCGCCGCCATGCCCGTCTTCCAGTTCGAGCGCCCCGTGCGGTTCACTCGCAAGGGTCCTCACCGTCTCGACGATGACCTTGTGTCGAAGATGGCGGAGGCGTGTGTCAAGAACCGTCCAAGTGCTGCTCTGGCACCGGAGGAGGTCATCGCGGCGGCCTTTACCGTCATCGATCACCAGGAGGAGCTCGAATACGCCGAGCTTCGCGCCGCGACGGGTGGTGCACTGGCGGCGAAGCCCCCCACGGCCGTCGAGGATCGCCTACGTTTCCAGGCGAAGGCGCGCAACTTCGACGCGATGCTCGACCGACTGTTGCGCATATACGTCCTCGTGTGCATGCGCGCCAAGGACGCAGAAGGCTTTGCGGCGGCAGAAAAGGCGCGGGAGGAGGCCGTGCGCGACGCGAACGGCCGCAGGAGGCTGCCGATCCACATGGGGATTGCCGACGGCATGTACGAGGCCATGATTAACAACGAGTGGGCCGCGTTCGACAACATGCACCTCCTGCCGGAGACGGGAAATCGTGCGTAAGTGGGGTGTGTGCATGTGCATGATATAATATATGTAGAGATGAATACAAACGAGTAGATACGGTCCGAAAGGGCTCGGACGAGTGTCACGTGCTTCCCGAACGGCCCCTACCGAATGTTCCCGAACACTCGGACCGTCTGAGACTGTCACCCCCCCCTCCCGGACGATTTGGGGAATTACCATCACAACAAGAGCCCGAAAAGCAAAAATGTTTCCCCCTCGCATGAACACAACCTCGGCCGGTGAGACGGTGCGCGATGCACTGCGCCACTTGAGAACGCACCTTCGTGGCACTACGGTTCTCCGTCCGGAGACTTCGACCTGTTCGAGCGTGGACGATGGGTACGTCACCATCCATGGTGTCAACGTGGTGGTTGACACCACCGGCATGACTGTGCTCTCGCCGACGTCGTGTGCGGACATGACGGATTCGTGCAACTTTCTCCTGGATGAGCACAATGCGGTGCGTGGCGTCACATACCTGATCGTGAGCGCGGACAACAGCAAGGTGGAGATGCGTCTGCGCACCCGAGCGGAAGACCGTGCGGTGGCGCGCGCGGTCGAGCGGTTCAACGAGCAGTTCAACCAACCCTGAACGGACGGGCGGCGGTGTGTGGGTGCGTGTGCATGTTTAGATGATTTGTAGACGTATATAATAAAAAATGGAAAATCAAACCGAAGATGAGCAGACGACGCCAGTACCCGCTGCACGTAAGGGCGGACGGAAACGTGTGTATACGGATGAAGAACGAAAGGCCGCCGCACGGGCCGCGAGGATCAAGTACGAAGCGAAACGTGGTGAGAGACTACAAGAAAAGAAACGAGAACGGGCGAGGATCTTTGCCGAAAGCTATCATAACGAATCGCTTCCATTGGTTGAGAGCCAAGAAGTCCCCGGCAAGTACCTTTGTACCGTATGTTCGAGCATCATCGGGTCACATTACAACTTTAAGTCGCATGCGAAATCAAAGAAGCATGTTGCAGCTCTTGCAACTCCATCTTGATTGTTTTGTTCATATTGATTGATCTTTGAGAGTGGGGGGGTGCCCAAAATATTTCGCGCGCGCGACTATAATATCAACCAAATATCAACAGCATGTGTTTATACCCTGTAATACAACGGTTCGTCATATATGATGGCGAACCTTTGTCATCTTTTGAAAAAACCGACAACCAAATGTCAACCAAATATCAACCTATAAAAAAGATCAACATATATATAAATAAAATAAAATGTCGTCGCACGATATTTATTACATCACTGTGACGGACACAACAGGGTTTGAAAGCAAAACTATAGCAATCGGCGATGACATACTTGGTGTTCTTCGACATATTTTCGGCACAACGCGTGTTGACAAACTTGGAGACAATGTTGTAACGATTCAAAGCGGCATGCACGGTCCTATAGACGTTAACAAACTCCAGATAGCTCGGGACGCAATTCCTGGTGTCGTCATTACAACTACTCCTCCGATCGATACAGGTGTGCAATTGGTAGACATCGACGATGACAGCCTCGCGTCTATTGACTATAAGATCGACGACCGACTCATCTACCTACACATCGAATCAAAAGACCCTTCACCAGAAATGCAACGGTTTTTTGTCGACTTCCTTGGTCGAAGTAGGCAAAGTGAGGAATCCGGAGAAATCGTAGTGCTTGGAAGGTCGGGAACTTCAGTGTGCGGATTCTATGGTGTATTGCCACCATCCGGCGGCGATATTAATAAAGAAAAACTCTTGCACCGGATCCGAGCGAGATTGCAGAAGAGAAAATTACTAGCCATGGAAGACGTCAAACACCTATCGATTCGTGAAAAGTACTTGACGGACCACAACATAATTCGAACAACCGTCCTAAAAGACTACAATACTTTCCTGTCCAAAGCGGGTGAATGCGTGCTGACGTCTGCCCAAGGAATCAGTCTCGAAAAGATTCTTCAGTGTCTGCGTTCCAATAACCCTAATTACACTGAACCCAGTATCATCGCAGCAGCTGTCTCGGCAGCACCTTCGCTCCGTACTGCACGGTCAGCATCAACCCGCAAGACTGCCGAAGAAGTCGACGCGGATGTAAGAGCGAAGAGTGTCGAAATTGTTGAGAGAATCAATCACTTCTTATCCATTGAAGAACAGGTACGGACCAAGTTCAAACTTGATGGAGACACGATCAACGAGCTGGTCGCAAAACGCGTGTTCATGACTTCCGAACGGGCATTTGTGAGATCGAACCGTCATCTGATCCAGAGTATGATCGAACAACAAATCAGTCAGTTCAAAGAGTCCGAACCGGTCGAAGCGAAGGCCAAACGCCTCAAGACGGTGGAGGACGAACGACGAGCGCTTGCCCAATCGTACGTACAGAAGATCAAAGAATACTGCGACGAGAGGGTGGACGAGCATGGCTTCTGCAATTTAAAGAATGTGTACACGTACAAAATCCTGGCAAAACTCGTCGGAGACGATATTATAACGGCCAGAGAAAGTGTCGAAGCCGAATCTGTCCAATACGAGATAGACGAACTCCTCGAGGACGCTCGGACGAAGAATGCTCAACGCAACAAGGGTGATCTTGCTAAGGCCAAACAACTTGCTAGGCGTCTGCTCGAAATATTCTTGTTCGAGTTCGAGCGATTCGATGATGACGAATTTGGTAACTTTATTTCCGACCCGCGCGAGTATGTCTATCGAAACGTGTATGACAGCAATTATGATTTCGGAGCGACCGATCGAGCACTGTTTGGTGGTGTTCATCATGACATGATCATTTCAACCGTACGGGCAGAGTACGAAAAAGTGAAACAAGCCGGACAGATGTTTGTCGATGCCGAAAAACTCAGACGGTCCGCGGAAGTCGAAGACACGGAACGTGAAACATTCGAAGCATTACAACGCATCAGACGCGAAGCAAACGACGACATTATGTCGGTTCTTCCAAGTCTAGAGGCTCTTCAGACCAGTGAAAACGGAGGTTGGTTTGGAGGCTTTCTCGGGAACTCGTTCAAAGAAAAGTATAAACAGTACAAACGGGATCCGTCCGGGTTCACTCCTGAGCAGATCGCTGTATTCAAGGAAGAGGAAAGACTTGCTCCAATTCGAAAACGGCTTTACGAAAAATACAACGCTCAGACCGTTGAAGAGCTTAAGGCACGAATCCGTCCATTGGAAGAGTACGTGCGCGATCTCGAACCGTTCGAACCCACGGCGGAAGAAGTCCGCGAGTACATCCGCACGAATTTCACAACTATATGCGAGAATTAATCTAGTATTTTTCTACGGACATATCGTATTTACACACCCACACTCACACGCACACACATCTCACGCACGCATGTCGCCCCGGCACATGGGGCACGTCCAGCCACTGCGGCGGACGTGCTCCTCGATACAGTGGATGCACGCCTCCTCGTTGCGGCAGCACCGGAGCCACGTGAACACCGGCGGGCTCTGGCAGCACGCGGCGATGCAGCACACCTCCTGGCCCGCCCCCTCACCGCCCTCACCCTCTCCGCTCGTCTCCCCCTCCTCGTCCGAATCTCCCGCAGCCAGGTTAATGATCGGCACCAACTCGTCCGCCACCGTCATGTCGATCACCTCCTCCTCCCCATCTGCACCACCGCCCCCCTCCTCCTCGTCCCCCCCATCCCCTGCACCACTGTCACCGGCCGGACGACGGCGGCGGCGAGCGATCCCCCACGCCTCCAGGTCGTCCGCGTCCAGGCCGCGGTACATACCCCTGCCGCGCCTCCTCCTCCGCCGCCTCTCACCGCCCTCGGCTGCCGCCCTCTCCTCCTCCACTGCTTGCTCGTGCAACATCACGTGCAGGTCATCCCGGATGTACCTGCGGACCCGGCGTCCCCTCCGCGGCCCCGCACCCACCCGGGGTGCACCCGCTCCGGCTCCACCCGCTCCGGCTCCACCCGCTCCGGCTCCACCCGCCACCCCCTCGCCTCCGTTACCACGCGCCAGCGATGCCAGGAAGTTGGCGACTTCCCTGTCGAACTGGTTGATGAGGTGCTGGATTCCGTTAGAGTTCTCCATATTATCTCTTTTGTTGCTGCTTGTTGGCGTCCTTCCTCGAAATTCGGCCGAGGGGGGGGTCTTTCGGAAACCACGACCGGGAGCTGTCCGGCAGGCGTTCGAGAACGTTCGGTAGGGACCTTCTGGAACGTTCGGTGTTCACGTGACTCGCGCAGCGTCGGGGGCAGAAAATAGCCCGCGTCGCCGTGTCCGCACCACCGAGCCCCTTTTTGCACCACCCCGGGGGGATCGAACCCAACCAGCCGTGCCCCAGAAGCGCACGGGCTACCCACTCGACCAACCCGTACCTCCTATACCGACTCCCCTCGCGCGACTGTAGATATGGTGTGATGGTTCTATATAAACGACGTGTCGACCTCACGTTCGCCCTTACCCAGGAGGTTGACCTTCATACACGATTAACGGTCATTTATATACGACCAGCACCCTACAACTCGCGTGTCGGTGCTGTAAAGGTAGGTTAAGTTTGTATGCCACCCGCACGAGGTTTAACGGTTATGCTGTACTCCGCTCACGTCGTCTACATGGTATCAATCCCGCGCGGCCCGCGCACACTTTTTCTGCCCGCACCGGGTCCGCACTCATGTCCGCTAACGTGAACATCGAAGCACTATCGAATGTCGCCAGGACAGGTCCCGGTTGTGGTTTCCGAAAGACCCCCCCCCTCTGGGCCATTTTATGGATTCTCCTCATCACTAGCGTAAAATGTTCTCATATTTCATCATCACCCACTCGGAGGACGAAGCAGTGCCCTCCTGGACCGATGCTACCTACAAACGCTGGGTCCGTACGCGCATCAAGAGTGTGTTGAGCGTGCAGCTGGTCTTGTCGGCTTGGGGACGGAGGGTCCGCGTGGGTAAGAGTGATGAGTTCCTGGAGCGGGCCGTGGATAAGGTAATCGGTGGGGCGTTTGGGAACACCGCCGACGCGGATTTCGACGTGGACGTCTTAAACGCGTACGTCCGCGGCATGACGCGTGCACAAGTCGACCAGCACTTCAATGAGGCCTGGGCGTCGATGCGAGTGCGTCCATCTCGTCGTCGCGCGGCGAGCATCTGAGTGGTGTGTGTGAGTGAGTGGACGTGTGTATATATCGAACCGTTAATACCCTTAATTTAGATAAGAGAGAGGGTAGAAAGGTGTGTGGAAGAACCCCGAACCCCCCGAAATTTCCAAATACACCCTCTTCAGCGATGTATCCGTTAGGGTTTCGTACGGGGTTCATCCCCACTAACACGATGCACCCTAACCCCCGCGTAATTACACTACATAAAAAAAATTCTCATAGCCGTTAGAATAGGATTCCGAAATTTGAATTCAAAAAGTTCCTTAAGAATTTTTTACAGACAGTCACAAGTGCAAAAAACTATA
>JACCEA011304360.1_pt1 | contig 13488 bp, 16 predicted proteins | sample 7449851 | NCBI WGS metagenome assembly JACCEA01 (sample SAMN15323453, study PRJNA562643) | freshwater metagenome | isolation source: river surface water | place: USA:Blue River Watershed | collected 2017-08-18 | reverse complement strand
TGCAGCTTATCCATGTAAAACAAGTCTGGGAATATATATATTCTGGAGAATACTACCACTCCATCAAGTTAAATGACAATCAAACATTAAAACTCAATCTTGGAGATAGCATGAAGAACAGCTCTACCACCAATTTCTTCAATACGTTGCAATACATCTCCTTCCAATACATTGCCTGTCAATCTATTTGCAATGATAATAGCAGCAGCGGTGGCCTTTATAGGAATCTGACTACACTTCGCAAGTTGTAGCATGATAAATGTCTCCATTTCCATACTGGTAGCATTGGGATATTGCCGCTTAATCTCCTCTACGAGATTGTGATTATCATCTGCGAAACGACAATCTTGTCTCCCCTGCGAAGAGTAAAAGCTATCTGCAGTAACATTAACACCTTCAACATAGCTGTCATCGCCAAGATCTTCAGCAAGAGTCTTCTTTATTAAATCAGATAAAGAAGCATCAGAAGGGCAAGTATCAAAAAAGAAATATGGATTTTCATTCTTGTGTTTGGCACCAGCATCATAAAGATGAGTAAATGCATTTGGGTTGCGAACAACATAGCCTGATCCTCCAGTAGCAATAGCAACCTTCCCAGGCAAGGCAATTTCACTCAAGCCTCCACAAGTTCCATATCTTACGATTGCCATTGGACCGTCTACCACTGCTCTTGATTCACGAACGAAGAAGTCCATCATGGCTGGGCCCTAGAAGATAATATTAAATACCACTCACCCCAAATATATCATACTTACCATTCCAATCGCGACGATGGAGCAATAAACACCTTGATAATAGCCAGAAAATGTCGTGAACTCTCTACTTGAGTGAAAAGTATTGACCGGTTTATCTGCATCGAAATGCTTCGCGATCAACTTGGCTCTACCAACCGAACCAACAGTGATTACGCGATTGGCCAAATCTCCGCGACCTAACTAGTATTCATTCATGAAAATATTGATGGTAATGGGTATAACTTACTTCCATATGCAATGTTTTGTGATTATACATTGGAACACCGTTTGCGTCTTCCATGACAGCAACATGACCAGAAACTGGATGCGACATTGTTTGTTGCTCTGATTGTTCGGGAAGTGGCTAATTGTGATTGATTTGACTCATGGAAGTTCTTTCCAATACACATTCTCGATTCCACATTCTGCAACCTTACCTTTGCACATCTTTGACACATCCTCGGAGTTGAATATGTCCGTGACGCCGGTGAGCCCTATTGGCTAAAGCGGTTAGTTTTATCGGTTTGGTTTTTCCATCAACATTGGTTGGCTAGTATTATAGCTTGCTCACTTGCTTTTTTGGTGCTAACAAGATTCATTGAACAGAAAGGCTCATCAGGATGTCAGTCAACGATCATCGAACAGCGCCAGCAACAGACTTGTTCTCAGTTCAAAATGGTTCATCGGACTGCAGTGCTACATTCATTTTCGGAAACGAGGACCACACATTGGGAAATGCTCTTCGTCATTTGCTAATCGTCCGTCCGGAGACTGACTTTTGTGGTTATTCTGTACCTCACCCTTATGAACCAAAGATGCATATTAGATTGCAGACCCACCAAATACCTGCATTGCAGGTTCTAAGGTCATCGTTGAAAGATTTGGAAGAGACTGCAAACATTCTTGATGACAAGTTCCTTGCAGCGTTGGAGCAATTTAAGAACAAAAAGTCCCACAAGAAATCTCACCACTAACAATTTTGCTGCTGCTTTGTATTTGTAGATAAGGAGAGATATGCAGTTAGAACATTTTGTTTATATTGTTAGCTTGTTCTGCTGCATTGGGAATGTATCATAAGATTATGTATTTTTTGATTGTAATAGTTTAATACTTAGAGTTTGGTTACTTACATAAAGAATATTCTGTTCCACGAATTCATAATTACTTATTTCAGACATCAAACAAGTCATCCACACCAACATTGTCATAGTTCTTTTTACTTTGCGGTTTGTAATTTTTGTCCCTACAAGAAAATTTTGGAATAGGATGCTATATTATATCACGGAAATACGAACATCTCAAAATCATACCGCTTGGTTGCTCCACTGCTCACACTGATATCAAGAACTTTGGGGTCCTTTTTGGCTAGTTCAGAACCACTGGCTTGCAGGGTGTCCTTTCCATGTATTCTTTGCATCAACTGGGTAACAAAATCTCGCAAAACTTCTCTCTGCTTTCCCTTGCTCTTTTTTGTGGCCTACATAGTGATTGCAGTGAATAAACCCATACGCTAGACAACGTACCACCTTACAGTATTTGATTGTATTAACTGTTTCTTTAGGTCATCGATTTCTTGTTCAGTTGTGGCTCCAGTACTCAATAAAATCTTACGTTTGATCAAGATTAGAATAAATAATTCTAGTCCTCAAACCAAGAGGAACAACATGACAATTTACCTGAAAGCATCCATCGATCGATCCGTTGCTTTTGATAGAATGACTATTACTTTTTGGTTTTGGTCCACACCAAGTATCCATCTTTTTATTGCTTCCTCCGCTTTTGTTGCTACCCACTGGTACATCTACGTGACTCAAATCGTGAATTTTGATTGCTTCAAGAAGATATTCAACAAAATCCCACTCCATTCCTTGAGACCAAGACTCCTAAAAATGCAATAATCCATTAAATAAGTATCAAATTCCACAGAATTATATACCATGTGAATTAAATTCTTCAGAATGATCTTGAAACAATCAAATGCTGCAAAAGATTGCAAATGCATAAACTCCGATTCTGATTTTCTCAGTAATACATTCATAATTAATAAAATTTGACGTACAGCGACACCATCAGGGACAGAAAGTAGTGACGAAAGTAGTAATCTGATTGCTTCGATTAATCCATTTCCATCTTCACTATTTCCAAAATATAATGACCACAAAAAGTTTCTTCGTGCTTCTACATAATTTGCGACTGGATTGATTCCTCCAGAGATTGTAGCATTCCCACTTGAAGCCAAATCGCCTTTGATTCCGAAAATTATGCACAAAGTATCGACCACTACATTTGTGGTTTCTCGAATTATGGCTTCTCTAACCATTAAAATTTGATCAGCTGAAAATTGAGGTGCTTCTTGTGTTTGACCACTAGAGTTCAAACATAAACCAACCGATTCTGATTGTATTGAACAATGATGATACAAATTAAGAAAGTATTGGTTGCCTTCAGGTGTTGAGGTTGTAGAATATACACCAGGTCCTCCAGTCCAAGCAAATGTCAAACGCTTGTGAATCCCTTGTATTATTTCCGTAAGGAATGGTATAATGGCAGATCGGACTGAAGGAAAACTTGAAATACTCAAAGATTCAACCACATACTTCATAAACAATGAGAACATATTATGTTCTATAAAAGCTGCATTTGCGATCACTTGTTGAACTAATTGCTGCACATTACCACCAGTACTACTAAACAGCATCGGTTGGAGAATAAATTGCTTCCCTGCAACAGAGAAAGACTTGCAAAATATCCCAAAAACCAAATACAATTGATCTTTCAGGGCATGTTCGGCTTTCATTTCCGCAATGCGTGAATCATCGGCACTTAGAGCGGAGAAGAGTTTGCACTTCTTCAACCCTTCCATATGAGAAGGTCCAAAGATGGACCGCTTAACCGGTTCATAAGACGGGTTACTCGAAAGCATCGCATATATTCGTGGACTCCATAGCTGCTGCAACGATATCAATGCAGGGAGAATTTGACGAAACAATTCACTCCAATACATAGTAAACGCAAAGCCATTGCACAATTGATCCATCGTTGGAGTGTTATTAACCTTTTTACTATTTGGTATATGCTGTCCTCCTTTTCGTTTGTTATTTGTGCACATAGGTACTGAGTCTGGGAATATATCATCTGATGAAAAGTTTCCAATCGCTGTCTTTTCAACTTTGCTCATACTATTTAAAAATCCTTGAATAAGAACACGAAGTTTATTTGCTCGGTCAAGGAAAATAGTGCTCGTTGTGAGTTTTTGGGAAGTTGGATCAGCTGATAATGACTCTCCAGAATGAACCGGCGTAATAATTGCCTGTAATATTACCTCCGGGCTAACAAAAACTTCTGTCAGTATGTCGGAAATTTTGTTGATGAGCTCAATCAAAGCAATATCCAATATTTGCTTTTGAATGGTAGGGTTGGCAAGATACGTTGATAAAACCACTAAGGCGTCCCGCATTGATTCTTGAGAGTGATGAGTTGTTTGAGGACTGTTCATCATGTTTGCAATCTGCAGAAAATGAAATCAATGACCACAACAAGATAACAAATGTCAATAACCTTACGCTTTGTAACATTGGCATCAAGATATGGTCTTGACTGAAGACATTTGGACATTTCTGAATGAGCAATGATAAACAAGCAGCCGCATCATCCCTGGAATCAATCAACAAGAACTGCGATGACAACGCAATCATATCCGAGGATAATCCATTATTTGTGCAAAGTTGATCTCCATTTGACTTTTCTTGGCGTGTAGAATTTAAGATTGATATCAAAAGCTCAATGAATGCAAACAGAGGCTGTTGGTCTTTGTTGAACATAGGATAGCAATGTGCTAGAAGGCGCAACCTTTGACGGAAAGTATAGTTTCCCTTCGCATTCCAATTCCATAAGGCTTGGACCAACTGCATTGCATGAACAAGTTCGGCTTCCCGATTTACAGATAAAGCCTCAACTATATTTGAAAATGATTGCTGGAAAATGTGATGCAACAACCAGACTTGGCTTTTGAGCTCTAAGAACTTGGTACGTAATTCTTTGACGGCCCGTTGATTGCTTGCATTTGCTGTAATAGCGTTGACAAGCAAACTCTCATACTCACAAATTTGTTGAATCTTTTCGCCCAAGAATTGTATCGCCGCTATCGGAAACTTTTCACTGATTACTGTTGCCAACGTTAATGTTTGTGCGTTGATAGTGTTGTAAAATGAATGCCAGTCTTCCCGATCATCAAATTCAATTTCGAACCACTCTTCTTCATCAAGTTGCTCATCAACAATAAAAGAAGGTTTGAGTGCTTTCTCAAAAAATGCTACGGTAATTGTTTTCAAAAATCCTAATTAGAGGAATGGAGGGAAACCAATAGGGCTTTTACCTTCCAGAAGTAATTTTGATACCATTTCAATGGATTTGTACTTTACCGCAGATGGATGTTTAAAAACCTATGCCAAAAAGAACCAATAAGGCAGATACTATCTGTGATCACTATTCGAACCTTTAGCAAATCGGAAGCCACATCAGTAAATACACGACGCTGGGGCTGTTTCATAGAGGTCAGCAAATCTTGGAAAAGAGAATCTGCCTTTCCAGCCATTTTAGCATTCTCATGAAAAAGATTGTCAGTATTCAAGCTTAGAATACGAGATATTGTGTTGATATAACTATGAATGAATTGAATCCGATCACAAATGTCATTAGGCAAATATATTCTTTTTTCAGTAGAGTAAAGCAATTCAACTGCAGCGACTAGGTCATCAAACGCGATCGGACGATCAACAATTGCCTCAATACTTGAAATGCTTTGAACTTGAATCCCATCGATAGATAATCCCTTTATAGCTAGCCAAAGAAAATTTCTATTTGAGCGCAACAATGAGTCATTGGGCACTATTAAGGTCATCACCTGTAAGAACTTCAGCAACGATGAAACACACTTCTTTGCCTCCATAACTTGTGCTGGGATATAAGCATGAAGAGGATTTAAAAAGATAACTTTCGGCAATGGTATAACGATAACTTACATGGATTGCTGTGAGGCTCTACGGCTATTGCCATGTTGATCATAAAGTATTGAAAAGATATATCAAGAATATCATCCTGTGAAGATCTCAATCCATCTAAAATTTCTTCAGATCGCTTGGCTGATAATTGTGTATTAAAATCAGAATCTGTACAATCCTCTAAGACGAATTGCATAGTTTTCAGGATAATTTCCTGTTTGAATGCTGGACCTTGCATCCAAATAAGTTTTACATCAGAAATAAATGAGGGCCAATACTGAGGATATTGCCTTTCCACTAAATCTGCCAATAGCGCTGCTAATTTATTGCAGTAGCTAACGCTGTGAATCATATCTGTTGACTGTGACAATAGTTGAGAGCCAATTTGACGGATTTGATATTGATCTTGTTGGTTGATCGTGTTCCACCACTGTTTCATCCAATCATGCAATATTGATAAAGCCAGTACAAACATAGCCTCTAGTTCTTGTGTAGAAATACTATCGAATTTTTTCCTTGACAAAATATTACATAAAACAGCAGAGCATTCCTGACTCTCTTTCAATTGAATTAAAAACGCTTGAAAACTTTGGCGTTCATGATTGGATGCGATCGGGCTTATCATCCCATGCAAAGCGTTGACCGTATAGTTGAAAACGTCCATGATCAAGGTACCTTAGTTTTGTGAAGAAGAGACATTGTTCACAGAGTACCCGCCCGATACAATATGTTTAATTAATTCCAATTGTCTTCTGGTGCGAGCAGGTGTTTGGGAGAATTGTTCGCCCCGCCAAATTAGCGGGAACCGCTCCAAAGAAAAGCACCAAAATTGGTCATTTTGGATTTGTTGGCATTGTTATTGTATTGTACAACAAGATGTGGTATGGAATCCAGAATCCCGAATGGAATATTAACAAGCTACAACATAGAATTAAACATTCACGTAACCTCTAAAAATGTCCCACTCTGTCACTGGTCATGTTGCTGTTTATTCGAATCCCAACGGTTTTCCGTTGTCGGATGGAAAGACTCTGCATATGGAGGTAAAAATTAAACCCGAACAAATCTTCTAAAATGATTTCCATTTTTGTAGCTTGGCCATGGTGATCTTGCTAATCGTGTGGTAACCGTTGGTTCCGTAGGTAGAGCTGAGCTAATCGCTAAGAACTTCGACACAGATAGACCTGTCAAAACTTATCACTCCAACCGCGGTTTTACCACATTTACTGGATATTATCAAGGGGTGCTGTGTTCAATCGTTGCAATTGGCATGGTATGCTCTATCTGGATTGATATTCATATTCTAAATCTTATATTATTTAACATTCTAGGGACCATCCATGATGGACTTTTTTGTGAGAGAGTCCAGAGCGATTGTAGATGGCCCAATGGCGATTATCCGTTTTGGTACATGTGGTGGTACGAATGAGCATGCTGTTCCAGGCAAGGTTGGTATTGCCTCTGGTGGATCTGGATATGTTGTGCGTAATCCTGATGCATTCACACACATGTACGATAACTCCACCGACTCAAAGTCAGAACAGCCATACCATTTCTCGAAGGTGTGCCCTTCCGACCCAGCATTAAATGAAATACTTATTAGAGCTATCACAGAAGAACTTGGGTCTGATATTATTATTGAAGGTACTAATGTTACCGCAGATAGCTTTTATTCTTCTCAAGGTCGTATCGATGATCGCTTTGAGGACCACAATATCGATACTGTGGAGCAGATTATCAAGCAATATCCGCATGCTGTAACAATGGAAATGGAAACGTTCACTCTTTTACACCTCGCCAAATCTTGTCACGTCCCAATTAAAGCCACTGCTGCTGCTATTATCCTTGCCAATAGATTGAGTGCTAAGGTTGTTGAAGGTGATATTTTGAAGCACATCGAAGAAGTTGGCGGGAAAGCGGTTCTGCATGCTGTTGCAAAGGTCGCGCTTTAGTGCGCTCGGTATGCATTTTAATCGGTATTAATAGATTGCCATAGAAGTATTTTCTTGTCTGCATAAGATTATCTCCATGTAAGAGTCAAAAGTCCAAAATAGAAATTAAGTTGTGCTTCCTTTACAGTTACTTACCATACCATCCAGATTCTCTTCTACATTTTGAAAGAAGTCCCTATCACTGCAGTCTGCAGTCCGTTTCACCCCCAAACGCTTTTCAGATGCAGCTATCCTTGAGAACCGATGAAGGAAGTAATTTTCTATATTCGGTATGTTGATTGTACTCGGCAGCGTAATAGTCATCAATTTCCAGTGCTCCATACTAAGTCTCTATTGAAGGTACATCATTGCGGTATATGCTTGACATGAAACATCGCCCAAATCCGTTGATCAATGTCATAAAATGAACTTTCAGATGAGAATGCTGCTGTAGATACAATTGGTGTTCTCCAAGATATATCAACGCATTTGGTTGTAAGAGTTTTGAGCGTGGTTAGTCTTTCTTACCAGAACCTTTTTCATGGGTTCTTGAACCTACAAATAGCAAATCTATACACTTCAGAGGTATGCCCATCACAGCTGGCATTATCGACGGGATGAAACAATTGCTGTAAGGTTTTGCCTTGCAGTGGACAACAAACCCTTTAGTTCCAATTCAAAATTGCATATTTTTTATACTTTAGAATTAGTATACAAAATGCCACTATAAACGTGTCGTCGGCAAAAACTACATGCTCTATACTAAAATGAATTATTATTTCTTCCTGCGATGATTATTAGGAAATCTTAATAGCTAGTAAAACCTTCCGTACACTTACAAAACACGCAAAAGTTCGGCATGCTGTAAGCTGGTACCACGCATGATTAAGTTTATCCCCACAACGTTATTCTTAAGATCTCAAATGCTTGCTTATTTATCATTCATTGATACACCGGTATCTAAATAAATAGAGTAAAGTAACATATCCGAAACCTGGATTCGGGGAACTTCGAAAAGGACGACCACTTATTGTCCTCATTACGCGCTCAACATACAATATTTGTCGTATACTTCAATCAAGACTTGTCCAATAGTAATACTTAATATATAGACCTCGATCACTATAGATATCTGTGTGCATCCCATCGAAAAATGATTAAAATATAAAATTGTAATTTCAGTAAATTATACATAAACGAAAAAAACAGAGTAAAGTAACATATCCGAAATACAAGAGAACAAAGGTATTAACAGGTAACTTTGGGTGGAGTCACTTTCGACAAGCCACCAACCGCTTCCCAGCAAGGTGCACTACACAGTTCAATAAAAAGCATTAATTGTTAGAACAAAAAAATTCACACTATCTAACAACTTTCCAAAACCTCAAGACTAATTTTCCTACCACTTTTACTGCTTTGCACAGAAGAATTGCTTGGACGATACGATCGATCAAAATGGACATTGAAAATTCTTCATTAAAGTTATCTTGACCAAAGAAGAGCAAGAGATTCCTTGTCATTCGTGAATATTGCAAACCACACCACTGGATGAAAGGATTTCCAAAATAACTTCTTCGCTTGCTCTCCATTAGAAATAATAATTACACGAAGTATCCAACACATGCTAAGAACTGCATCCATCACATTCCCAATTCTCGATTCCAATCCTCATCCTTGAACTGAAGATTCAACAATTGAGTAATCTATGATTTTACTATAATACAATCTGTGCACAACGTGCTGGTGCATCATGAAATGGACCCACGGATAATCCTTCAGCATAGTCTTTGAAGCAAAAAAGATCTTAGAGTTGATTCAATAATCATTCCCTCAATTTTCCCTCTTTTCAAAACATATTGCTGATATCTCAACTAAATCATTCCTATAAAGCAACAAGTCAGCAACCCATAGTAATAAAATGATCCCACTCATGATGTGGCGCAAATAATAATAAGTGAGTGAAATGGCGATTTTGCAATCGATGAGCTACAATAGATCCTTCGAACTGGACCTAATACAAGCTGGTTTGGCAAATTGCCGGCAAATTTCTTCAGATGGGTTTATTGAAGCTTAGGATGGGAGTTATACGACTTTCAATACAATTTTATGTAGGGAAAAATGGGAGGAATCGAACAACGGCGTTGGATTTTTATAAAAGACCATATTTGTTGTGAAATTTAAATTCGATTGTTTGGACCAATTTTTCTTTCGTCTTTATAATTTTACAACACTGGATTCCTACAAATCCAACGACGCAGTTCGATGGAGAAGTCAATGCTCTTTCCCATTGTAATTTTTGATTTGTTCTTTCGTTGTTGGTTCCTTCAATAACCTCATTTTTCTCAAACGTCGTCTCGAGCCAGAATCTGTGCTTGTAGAGCCAATCGTGCTTTTTGGGCTGATTTTTTTGTCATTTACATTTACCTGCCACTTCATTTTTCAACTACTACTATTTGATTATTATACTTCCACATAATAATCATATTCATTCAATTCGATTTCACAACCTTACAAGCTCCATTACAAGGTAAGTTTCAATCAAAACGGATGAGTGGATCAAGAGAAAAGTTGAGCTAAAGTTTTTTGCCCTCTCTAGGCGAGACCAGCTTGTAATAATTATAAATAAATATGGTATAAAATTCAATCAACAACTTCAAGCCAATCCTAAAATTCAATTTGACTTCTTGGTGGAACGATAAGAATGTTGGTCATCACGCTTGAAGGATATGCTAAACAGTTTAAATGTCCAGTAGGTGAGGCAAAGATGAATGCACGAAATGGTTTGATGAAACGGCGAGATTGAGAGAAATGGCGAGGCCACCTACGGACGTAATTCAACAAGAAGGCGAAGGTATTGCTTATGTATTCGTAGGTGGTGAGAAGAATCAGAAGGCACCCCAATAAGGTAAGTGATTTCATTCTTTGATATTTTCCATTGCTTCCACTGACACTTCGCTTTTTTCTATTCTTTCGCGACTTCTAATCCTCTCCTGTAAGACAGCCAATCATCCAGCGCAGCCTTTCTATCAGATCCAACTACAGTTAGTAACTATTGGCTCATATGTAGTATTCTCTTCTGTCTCTCCTGCGGGTACGACAGCTTCAAAGGTAATATCGACGATGCAGCCCAAGCAGGAGTATTCCTGGGGTTCCTCTTAAATTTGTCTCAAGTCGTAATCTTCTATTACTTCACAATGGTCCTCAGTGGAATTATAAACCTATGCTGGAAAAAGAAAGTATTGCTCATTATTTTGCTGTCCTTGTTCTTCATTATGGTAGTATTAGAATAATTTATACTGTCATTTACAAAGGAGATTTGGAAAATTTTCGAAGCCATGGCATTTTTAATCTTTTTGGCTTTATTATTATACAGTGTACCCTTTGATAATTTCCTACTTTGCACTGAATATTTCTGCATATCGCAGCAGGTCGAGCGCCGGCGCAGAGGGCAGCGCCGCCTTTTTTTGCGCTGCTGCCTGCTGCATTTGCTTGGTTTTGTCATTCATCCACCAGTACGAAAGATATTCATCCATCTAAATTCTAATTCTTTTCACTCAAAGTATTCTCAGTAAAATGAAAAGTCGAAGAAGACGAACAAGCGCAGATGAAGGTGAACCGGATCGAGACCTCGAGAGTGACGAAGATATTATCCCTGCTTCTGCGCATAATAAGAATGTTTCGACTATCGAAATTCCACAATCCGTTCCTGCAAGTAGTTCGAAGTCACCAGTTATTGTAGCAAACAACGAACCTGGATCAAGGCAACCACGAGTTCCCCGTTCCGGGAAGTTTTTCCTTCATGATGACCGAAAAAGACAAGGCGGGAGCAGAGCAAGGTAAGGAAGGAGATTGTATGTTTCCATCATTAACTCACGCTGTTCAGATTCCCACACTCTGGTCTCAGTGCGCCAGACAGTGAATGGAAGCATGACAAGTATGAAGAAATAGTTATAAAAGAACTTCGTAAACCGCATGAACGAACGAAGCAACGTCACTTCCAGAGCAATCATGGCAAAGATGACCAACACCATAAGGAAACAAAGAAACCAAATGCAGAATCATCATCTGGAAAGAATATGACCCAACCAGCATCTACTGCAAATAAAGTCAATATTGCAATAGAAGAACCAAATGTTGCAAAGACAAAATTAAACCCAAAAGCAAAAGAGTTTCAGCCACATATTTACTCATTCATTCCGCAGCCTGTTTGTGAATCGCTTGACTTCCAACATCCAGTTGCACCGGGTCATTATCCTTGGGTGCCCCAGACAAATCATTTCCTCAGTTCAACACCTGTTCATTCGTTTGGAAATACTGTGCAATTCACGACGAAGCGCAAACCAATTGTGTCTGACAAACCACTTGGAATAAATGCAGCAATCGGAAATTCATTTTAATTTACTTTGGTTAACCGCTTAATTTGTCACGAAATGGCAGAAACTTCTAAATTCTCTCCTGAATGAACGGACGTGTCTAAAACAATTTTTGAGCTTCGGTTAAATCCACCAGAATCCTCTGCGAAGGAGATATTCGACCCATTAAGATTTTTACCAACATCAGGAGGAACCATTGGAACCTAGAAATGGTTAATCAATGACATTTTATATTCATCTTGGAGCTGCTTACCTTGAGCCTACATAAACTTTGAACATTTTTCCTTATGATATTCGGTACAAAGCCAAGTCGAATCTGTACTGCATTCAAGATCTCCTTTGCTTTACGTTCAATTTCACCTTTGATGTGCAATGTTTGCATGCATAGATTAATATTGGCCTCCCCCAATTGAGACGTTATCCGCTTCGATTTATCTAGTTCTTGTTCCAACAAGTTGATGGCTGTAAGAAGAGATTTATTTTTATATGATATGATTTCTATTTCCGCTTGAAGGGAGTCTACCCATTGCTGCTTCCTGGCAAGATTGTCGGAAAGGGATGCATGCAACCTCGATGCCTCTTCCTTCAGAAAGAGATTATCCGCTTTTAAAAGACTGAATTGTTTACTTCTTTCTGAATTAATTGTTACTAGTTCTAATTCTGCCAATAAATTCAATGAAAGTTGTGAGTACGCGGTTAACCTAAGAACAATAAATGAATATTATATAAACAAATAAAGCACATTATTGGCATCAATCAAAAATACGTACATATGGTTTCCGGTAGTAGTTTGTCTGTCCATTCTGTCCATAATTGTCTCCAGTTCTTGTCTTACTGATTGCTCCGCTCTGTGCTGGAGATGGAAGTCTGTTGCGCTTTTGTCATGTACGGTATCGTTGGTGTGAAGGGCTATGGTAACTTTCATAACCTTTATCAACGCTTCGTGAAGTATCGAGCGAAAATTCTCATCCGTAGATGAATTTGATACCGAAACTCTCGAAACTTTCAAGATAGAATCATCTCTTGGAGAACGAATATGAGACCTATGCTTTTGGTTGAAAAGATCAAATAACATTATTTTATGTCATACCTAACTTTTACGCTGTTGCTCATAGTGGGATGTCCCAACTTTTTCCTAACACTACCACTTGACTTCTCCATGCGTGTTGAGTCTCAATTATACTTCTATAATGCAAAAAGGAGTTTATTATTTTTTTTTTCTGGGCATGTGGTGTGAACCGTCAGTACCGCAGGCGCTGCCGTTACGCAGCCAGCAGAGCACGCCCCGCCGCAGCGGCGGGGAACTGTGTAAAAAAAGGAATTTAGGTCACCTATATCTATGTGACATAGGATAATCGTAAAGGGACGTATTTAGATCACAATCATTGATCAGCCTTGAGAGTATCCTTCCCATTAACAAGACAAGCACATGCGCTTCGTTCACAGCAGT
>JACCEA010294483.1_pt1 | contig 13488 bp, 9 predicted proteins | sample 7449851 | NCBI WGS metagenome assembly JACCEA01 (sample SAMN15323453, study PRJNA562643) | freshwater metagenome | isolation source: river surface water | place: USA:Blue River Watershed | collected 2017-08-18 | reverse complement strand
TCCACACATGAGTGTGATTGAAAACGTGGCGTTTGGTCTTCGTCAGCGCAAGCTCGCCGACCCGCTCGTGAAAGCCCAAGCTGCGCTGGATATGGTTGAGCTGGGTCACATGGCAGAGCGCCGACCAGCGCAGCTATCAGGTGGTCAGCAGCAGCGTGTTGCTCTGGCAAGAGCGCTAGTTAACAGGCCAGCACTTCTTTTGCTCGATGAGCCTTTGGGTGCGCTGGATTTAAAGCTCAGAAGACAAATGCAAATTGAGCTCAAATACATTCAAATGGAAGTTGGTCTGACTTTCCTTCACGTCACCCACGACCAAGAAGAGGCCATGGACATGGCCGACATTGTTGCCGTTATGAACAAGGGCCGAATCGAACAAATGGGCGCCCCGGAGAAGCTCTACGATCGCCCAAAGACTGCCTTTGTTGCCAAATTCTTGGGCCAATCCAATATCTTCGTTGGAGAAGTCTCTGAAACCGGTAGCGATTCTGTGTCTATCAATTTCAAGGGAAACAAGATCACAGCTCCAGTTTCGAGGTCTGAAAAGACAACGGGAAAAATTGCTATCGGGGTTCGACCTGAGAAAACTCAGTTCCACGCCACCAAGCCAGAAGCCAGCGCAACAACAAACATTTTGGGCCCTGGTGAAATTACCGATATTCGCTTTACTGGTGTTTCCAATCAGTATCTGATTGAGATTCCGGAAATTGGTGAGGTCATCGTCTTCGCTCAGAACATCGGTAAATCGCCAGTTATTGAGCTTGGTGCACAGGTTTGGGTTAGCTGGCAAGTTGAGCACAGCTTCGGGCTCTCCGATTTGCCGACCGGTAAAGAAGACGCCTGATGGCATTTGTTGCTCTTGGTGGATCAGCGCCTGCTAAGCAACAGGCACCAAAGAAAGCGGGCAGGGTAGCGCTGCTCCTGCTATTGCCAGGTATTGCTTATCTAGCACTGTTCTTTCTAACTCCGCTGGTCTCTCTAGTAATTACCTCTCTGAAGGTTCCAAGTGCAACTGGTGACATCGGTCGGTATGACTATGGCGCAGAAATTGGAAACTATTTCTACGCCATTGAGCAATATCTTCCTCAAATTATTCGCTCTTTCAGTTTCGCCCTAATGGCAACCATCATTGCTCTGCTGATTAGCTACCCGATTGCTTACTTCATTGCGGTGAAGGCTCGTAACAGACCACTGCTGAAGGGTCTATTGCTGACCCTGGTGATTGCGCCATTCTTTATTTCAATGCTTCTTCGCACCTTTGCCTGGAAGCAAATCTTTTCCAATGACTCGTGGATTGTAAATACCCTGAAGGCATTTGGAATATTTGGGACTGATAGTTACATCATCGGTACTGACTTTGCGGTTATTTTTGGATTGGTTTATAACTTCATTCCCTTTATGACTTTGCCCATCTTCTCAAACCTCGACAGACTCGATATTCGACTTTTAGAGGCAAGTGGAGATCTCTACGCGAATCCGTTTACAACTTTTAGAAAAATTACCTTCCCACTATCGCTACCTGGCGTTATCTCTGGAACTTTGTTGACCTTTATTCCTATTAGCGGTGATTACGTCGTGGCAAGCCGCGACTTTTTGGGCGGCCCGGATACGGCCATGATTGGAAACGTGGTTGAGGCAAACTTCTTGAGGATTCAGGACTATCCAACAGCCTCTGCACTTTCAGTGATGTTGATGGCTGCCATCGTCATCTTGGTATCGGCTTATGTCCGTCGCAGTGGAACGGACGATTTGCTATGAAACTCTCGCTCGGCAAATACCTGCTACCAACCTACGTATTTCTCACTTTTCTGTTTTTGGGCATTCCGATTGCCTACACGTTTGTTTTTTCATTCAATGACTCAATCAAGTCCAACATTATTTGGCGCGGCTTCACTTGGGATAACTGGCTAAACGTCTGCAGCCAGCAGGAAGTTTGTGATGCTTTTGCAAACTCGCTAATCATTGCGGTTTCTGCGACCCTGATCGCCACAGTCCTTGGAACCATGATTGCGATTGCACTAGTTCGCTATCGCTTTAAGTTCCGCTCCGCTACTAACTTGCTTCTATTCCTGCCGCTCGCAACGCCTGAGGTTGTAATGGGTGCAGGCCTGGCTGCGCAATTCCTAGACTTCGGATGGCCTAAGGGCATGCTGACTGTGATCATCGCGCACACAATGTTTACATTGAGCTTTGTGGTGGTGACGGTCAAGGCAAGAGTCGCAACTTTGGATCCAGCACTGGAAGAGGCAGGGCGAGACCTCTACGCCAATCCAGCCCAAGTGTTCATGAAAATAACCTTCCCACTGCTGCTTCCAGGAATTCTGGCGGCAGCAATGCTTGCATTCGCATTGAGCTTTGATGACTTCATCATCACCCAGTTCAACTCAGGCTCGATTGACACATTCCCGAAGTTCGTCTACACGGCCGCAGCTCGTGGTATTCCGGCTGAGGCAAACGTCATCGGATCGATGGTCTTTATTATTGCTATAGCAATTGTTGTGACAGTTCAGGTTCGATCGTCAATTAAGCAACGCAAACTAGCCAAAAAGTGAGTGGACCGCTTCTCTGAAGTGCTTGTCGTGGCGCTTTAGATCGCGGTCGGTAGTCTCCGGGCTCATCAAGGCCATGTTGTGAAACGGTGTCATTAGTACTCCGCGATTGATGGCGTGCAGCTGCAGGTATTGCTGCAGGTCAAAGTCATCATCATCGGATGCCTCTCGCCCGGTCAGGGGAGCGGTTGCTCGAAAGCTGTATTCGCCACGAGCTCCAATTCGCGAAATCTGCCATGGCAACTTGTATTCATCTATCACGGATTGAACGTTTTTCTCCCAACGTTTGGCTAGATCAATCATGTGTTCAAAGGCTTTTGGCTTTAGTACTTTTGTCAGAGTTGCTCGAACAGCTGCCATGGAAAGTGCGTTGCCTGCCAGAGTTCCTCCGACTCCACCAACATCGATGCTCTCAAGACGCATCGAGGAAAAGATTCTCAGTGCTAGCTCTTCGGTAAGACCATAGGCACCGACAGCTACCCCTCCACCGATTGTCTTACCCAGCACAATTGCATCGGGCTTCAGTCCCTCGTTTGCTGTCAAGCCACCGGGTCCTGCAGAGATAGTGTGAGTCTCATCCAAAATCCAAATGACCCCGTATTTCTTGCAAAGTTCTTGCATGCCTTGCAGATAACCAGGCTTTGGCAAAACTATGCCAATGTTTGTCAGGGCAGGTTCCATTAGCATGGCCGCCACCTCGCCGGTTGCAAAAGCCTTCTCGGCTGCTTTTAGATCATTGAATGGAATGACAACAGTTGTCTTATCGAGCGCTATCGGCATACCCACGTTGTCTCGTCTTGGAACCGTTTGCCCCGAATCGTTCATCACAGCAAAAGTTTCATCTACCGTTCCGTGGTAGCAGTAGTCATGAACAGCAATCTTCGGCCTACCGGTGACGTGTCTGGAGTATCGCAGCAGGTGTCGATTGGCATCTGTCGCACTCAGAGTGAATTGCCACTTCGGAAGGCCAAAACGCTCCGAGAGAATTTCGCCATTGATTCGGGCATCCTCAGTTGGGAGCATGAAGGTGAAGCCTCTGGCAGATTGCTTCTGAACCGCTCTCACGGTTGCATCTGGAGCATGTCCACACATGGCGCCGGTGTCACCAAGGCAGAAGTCGGAGTACTCCATGCCATCAAAGTCAGTGAAGCGTGATCCTTTAGCCTTGCTCACGTAGAGGGGAAACGGTCCGGGCCACTTGCTCATCCAAATCATGGGCACGCCGTCCACAAGACCAGGCAGGGCTCTTTCGTGTGCCTCGCGGGAGCGTGGGTGAGTGGAGATGTATCTATTTATCTCCCCACGCATTAGGTCTCTTAATTTTTCGCGGTCTGCATACGCGGAAGACATGAATCACCCTTGATTCCTTATAAACCAACAAAAGCCCGTTTTTCGGGCTCACTCCAACCCTAAATGATTTTTATAGCTTTGCCAAACCGGCAGCCAATACGTCCAGCGCGTCGTGGATTAACTCATCAGTAATGGCAAGGGGAGGAAGGAATCTGAGGACATTGTTGTAGGTTCCTGCGTTCAAAACCAAAACACCATTTTGATGACAGTGTTTCAGCAATGCTTCTGTTGCTGCAGGATTTGGATTCTTAGTGCCAGGCTCAACCAATTCAATGGCCTGCATTGCACCGCGACCGCGAACATCTCCGATTACCGGGTAATTATTCTTCATGGCATTTAAGCGGCCAGAAATAATGTCACCGATTTCTAGCGCTCTGGCAAACCAGTTTCCACTCTCGTACTGCTCCATAACAGCAACTCCGGCAGCAACCGCGGTTGGTGATCCACCAAACGTTCCACCCAATCCACCAGCGTGAGCGGCATCCATGATTTCAGCTCTTCCGACGACGCCAGAAAGCGGCATACCACCAGCAATACCCTTGGCGACGGTAATTAGGTCAGGCTCAAAGCCCTCTTCCCACTCGCTGGCAAACCATTTTCCAGTTCTTGCCATGCCGGACTGAACCTCATCGGCAACCAAGACGATGCCATTCGCTCTGGTCCAGTCCTGCAGTGTCTTGAGAAAACCTGGAGCTGGAACGACGAACCCACCCTCACCTTGCACTGGTTCGATAAATAGAGCTGCAATCTGAGCTGCTCCAACTCTTTTTTCAAGGTAGGTGATTGCTCGAGTTGCCGCTTCCGGTCCGCTCATGTCGGCTGGATCGCGGAATGGATAGCTCATTGGTGCGTGGTGAACACTGCCTGCAAGGGGACCAAATCCGGTTCCATAAGGATGGACCTTGAAATTCATGGACATCGTTAGGTTTGTCCGTCCGTGGTAGGCGTGGTCAAAAACTGCAATCTCGGTTCTTCTGGTTGCCTTGCGTGCAATCTTTACCGCGTTTTCAACAGCTTCTGCTCCTGAGTTGAAGAAGGCTGCTTTCTTTTTGAAGTTTCCTGGCGCATGCGAAGTGAGAAGCTCACCAGCTCGAACATAAGGTTCGTATGGAGTAACGGTGAACAAAGTGTGAGTGAGCTTGCTTACCTGCTTGGAAACTGCTTCGACGACACCAGGGTTGGTGTGACCGATGGTAACAACACCAATACCGGACCCAAAGTCGATGAACTGGTTTCCATCAACATCTTTCAAAATTGCTCCGTGTGCCTCATCTATGAAGGCGGCCAGCATCGTTCCTACACCGGCAGAAATAACTTCTGATCTGCGCTGCTGAAGTGCGAGGGACTTTGGTCCTGGAATTGCGGTGATTATTTGACGTTTTTGTTCAAGGCTCATGTATTCAGTCTAGATTCCCTTTTGGGGCTTTGGACTCAGGCAGCCCAACTCTTAGCAAGCTTGCAGGTGCAGAAGGGTAACCTAGAGGCGTGCTGGACACCGTTCTCTACATTCTCGGAATTCTGTTTTTTCTAATCGGAATTGCCCTGTCGGTCGGCCTGCATGAGCTAGGTCACTATTTGCCAGCCAAGCGTTTTGGTGTTCAGGTGAGGCAGTTCATGGTTGGCTTTGGCCCGACTATCTTTTCCCGACAGCGGGGTGAAACCGAATTCGGGATCAAAGCTTTTCCTCTGGGCGGCTACATCCTCATGTCGGGTATGTATGCACCGGCTAAAAAGCCCTACCGCGGCCTCTTTGCAAATTGGATAAACGAAGCTCGCAAGGAAATTCAAGAACAAGAAAGCGTTGAAGAATCCCGAAAGTTTTATCAACTTCGTTCCTGGAAGAAAATCACCATCATGTTGGGCGGTCCGGTGATGAACCTGCTGCTTGGCGTGTTACTAATTGTTGTTTCACTTTCAGGAATTGGAACTTTGCAAAATTCTTTGAAGGTCGAACAGGTTTATCAGTGTCTGGAAGTTGACACTGCAGGTGAGTGCGCAGCTGGCGCACCACCTACTCCAGCTGTCGAAGCTGGGCTAGAGCCCGGTGATGAAGTAGTAGCTGTAAATGGCCAAAGCGTCCAAAGCTGGTCAGAAGTCACAGAGCTACTAAGTGGACAATCGAGTAGCCAACTAACAATCTCGCGCGCCGGTGAGACCAAGCAACTGACAATCGAGCCAGTATTCATGGAGCGAGCTGTTTACGATTCGCTCGGAAATCTTCAATTTGATGAAAAAGGAAATCCAGTAAGTGAACTGACGCCAGTTCTTGGGATTCGCTTGCAGGGTGTAACTCAACCCGTGTCGCTAGATCAATCGCTTTTGTTTGCAGGCTCTTCGATGGTGGCCATGGCCGGATTCATTTTGGAATTACCGGTGCAGGTATATCAGGTTGTAGTTAGCACGCTTGGCTTTGCAGAAAGAGATCCGTTTGGTGCGGTATCAATCGTTGGAGTTGGTCAGTTAGCTGGCGAACTTACGGCTGCAGATATTGGAATCGATGCAAAGCTTGCATCTCTACTGCTGCTTCTTGGGTCTTTGAATTTAGTTCTCTTTGTCTTCAATTTGGTTCCGCTGCTACCACTGGATGGTGGACACGTTCTAGGCGCAACCTATGAGGGAATAAAGAGAGGGCTTTCCAAGCGATTGCGTGGAATTGACCCCGGACCAATAGATACGGCCAAAGCGCTACCACTGGCTTATCTGGTTTGGGCATTCCTTATAACAACAGGGCTGTTGCTTATTCTGGCTGACCTAATCAATCCGATAACTTTGGGGTAGGAAGCTTTTTGACCCTTCGTGGTTAAATCAGTAGCAGTAATGAAGGGATCCTTGTGCCGGCTGTAAATCTCGGCTTACCAAAGTCACCACCACCAACTCTTTCGCCTAGACGTAAGACCAGGCAAATTATGGTGGGAAAAGTTCCAGTTGGGGGAGATGCACCTATTTCGGTGCAGTCCATGACAACCACTCCAACCACTGACATCAATGCCACCTTGCAACAAATTGCAGAATTGACAGCGACTGGTTGTGACATTGTTCGTGTGGCAGTTCCTTCTCAAGATGATGCGGATGTTCTTCGAATTATTGCTAAAAGAAGTCAGATCCCAGTAATTGCCGACATTCACTTCCAGCCAAAATACGTTTTCCAAGCCATTGAGGCGGGCTGCGGTGCAGTGAGAGTAAATCCTGGCAACATCAGAAAATTCGACGACCAAGTCAAGGACATCGCGAAGGCTGCCAAGGAAGCCGGAGTATCTATTCGAATCGGAGTAAACGCAGGTTCACTGGATCCGCGTTTGCTTGAGAAATATGGTAAAGCCACTCCAGAAGCACTGGTTGAATCTGCGGTTTGGGAAGCGTCACTTTTTGAAGAGCATGACTTTCACGATTTCAAAATTTCGGTAAAGCACAATGATCCGGTTGTAATGGTTCGGGCATATGAACTCCTATCGGAAAAAGGAGACTGGCCGTTGCACCTTGGAGTGACCGAAGCGGGGCCTTCATTCCAGGGAACCATCAAGTCTTCGGTGGCTTTTGGTGCTCTACTGAGCAAGGGTATTGGCGACACAATTCGCGTCTCGCTATCTGCACCACCGGTTGAAGAGGTAAAGGTCGGTTCGCAGATTTTGGAGAGTTTGAATTTGCGTCCGCGCAAATTGGAAATTGTCTCTTGCCCAAGTTGTGGTCGAGCCCAGGTGGACGTCTACACGCTCGCCAACCAGGTAACCGAAGGACTTCAGCACTTGACCGTCCCGATTCGAGTGGCGGTAATGGGCTGTGTGGTAAATGGCCCGGGTGAGGCTCGTGAGGCAGATCTCGGCGTTGCATCAGGAAATGGCAAGGGACAGATTTTCGTGAAGGGCGAGGTTATCAAAACCGTCCCAGAGAGCGAAATAGTAAAGACTTTGATTGAGGAAGCTAACCGAATTGCTGCAGAAATGCCTGCTTCTGAGGTTGGAACAGCACAGGTTACGGTCGGTAACTAGCTAACATTGTGCCCATGCCTATACGCATGAGCACACTTTTTCTTCGAACCCTTCGAGAAGACCCAGCGGATGCTGAAGTCGATAGCCACAAGCTGCTGGTTCGAGCTGGTTACATCCGTCGAAATGGCCCAGGAATTTTTGCCTGGTTGCCGCTTGGCTTGATGGTAAAAAACCGCATCGAACAAATCGTTCGAGAAGAGATGGCTGCGGCGGGCTCCCAAGAAGTTCACTTTCCGGGACTATTGCCAAAAGAACCTTATGAGGCAACTGGGCGCTGGGAAGAATATGGCGACAACATCTTTCGTCTGAAAGATAGAAAAGAAGCTGACTATCTATTAGCTCCCACCCACGAAGAAGTTTTTACTCTTCTCGTCAAAGACCTTTACACCTCTTACAAAGACTTGCCACTTTCCATCTATCAAATTCAAATCAAGTACCGCGACGAGGCTAGACCGCGAGCAGGGCTCTTGAGGGGCCGAGAATTTGTGATGAAGGATGCTTACAGCTTTGACATTGATGATGAAGGGCTTGCGAAAAGCTACCAGGCACAACGAGATGCTTACGAGAGAATCTTCAAGCGACTTGGTTTGGAATATGTAATCGTCAAAGCAGACGCTGGTGCGATGGGCGGATCGAAATCAGAAGAATTCCTCTGCCCGGCGGAGATTGGCGAAGACACATTTGTTAGATCACCCGGTGGGTTTGCAGCCAATGTTGAAGCGGTAAAATTCGCTCCAGCTGAAGCTGTCGACGGCTCAGCCAATCCTCCGGCTGCGGTGCACGCTTCTCCAAATACTCCAACCATTCAAACTCTGGTTGATTACTCGAATGCCAACCACCCTCGAGGCGGGGCGGCATGGAGTGCCGGTGACACTCTGAAAAACGTTGTGCTCGCACTTGTATCTCCAGAAGGAAATAGGAGACTAGTAGTCGTTGGAATTCCAGGCGATAGAGAAGTGGATGCCAAGAGAGCTGAAGCCTGGTTCGCACCCGATGATGTTGAGCAAGCAACTGAAGCTGACTTTGCAAAGCATCCGCTTCTGGTAAAGGGATACATTGGCCCTACCAAAGCTGGAAAGCAGTTCCTTGGAGAAAAAGCTGAAAGCAAACTGCCTTATTTCCTTGATCCTCGAATTGCAAAGGGTTCGGCTTGGATTACCGGTGCCAATGAAAATGAAAAGCACATCTGGCATTTGACTTACGGGCGAGATTTCGAATCCGATGGGATTGCAGATATTTCTGAGATTAAGCAAGGGGCCCCGGCACCAGATGGCTCTGGTCCACTCGAGCTGGCCAGGGGAATTGAAATCGGTCACGTCTTTCAGCTCGGAAGAAAGTATGCCGAGGCGTTGGACCTGAAGGTTCTGGATGAAAACGGCAAGCTTGTGACTGTCACCATGGGCAGCTATGGAATTGGTGTCACCCGACTAGTGGCAGTAATTGCTGAGCAATCTCATGACGACAAGGGGCTGATTTGGCCAGAGGCAGTCGCCCCAGCTCAGCTTCACATCGTCGCAGCTGGTAAAGAGGAATCGATTTTTGAGGCGGCTGAAAAGCTTGCCGCAGATGCTGAGAGCCAAGGTTTGAGTGTCATTCTGGACGACCGGAAGGTTTCGCCAGGCGTGAAGTTTGCCGATGCGGAGCTGCTTGGAATGCCCTGGGTGATTGTTTGTGGCCGAGGAATCGAACAGGGCGAGGTCGAGCTTTGGAACCGAGCCAGCGGACACAGAAGCAATCTGAAGCTAGAATCTGCCTTAGCTGAAATAACGCGCAGAAAATGAATAGAGGCAGGCATGGATATCGATCTAAGTGTCCTTCGCCTGCTGGAGCGCGAAAAGGAAATCCCATTTGAAGAGCTGGTGCTGATCATTGAGCAAGCTATCTTGGCTGCCTACTACAAACACATTTCTGATCACACCAAAGGCCCGAGAGCAGAGCTCGATCGCAAAACAGGACACGTAAGCATTTATGCGCCAGTGCTCGATGAAAATGGCGAGAAGATTTCTGAGAAAGAAGTTACGCCAGAGGGTTTTGGTCGCGTAGCGGCATATGCCGCGAAGCAGGTTATTGCGCAGCGAATGCGAGAGCTCTCCGATGAAGGACTACTCGGCGAGTTCAAGGGCAAAGAAGGCGACATTGTCTCCGGCCAGATTCAACAGGGAACTAAGCCCTACATGGTTTATGTGAATCTCGGTTCAATCGAAGCCCTCATGCCACCCGAGGAGCAGGTTCCAGGTGAAGACTATTCTCACGGCCGAAGACTCAGGGTTTATGTGACCTCTGTGCAAAGAGGACTGCGCGGACCGATGATTACAGTTTCTCGAACCCATCCGAATCTAGTTCGCAAACTCTTTGCCCTCGAGGTGCCAGAAGTTGCATCTGGACTCGTAGAGATTGCTTCGGTTGCTAGGGAAGCAGGTCACCGAACAAAAATCTCGGTTAGAACCAAGGATCCATCCATCAACGCCAAGGGCGCTTGCATTGGCGAACTAGGTCAGCGAGTCAGGGCGGTCAGCGCCGAGCTGAATGAAGAAAAAATCGACGTTGTTGATTATTCGGAGAATTTGGCTGAATACGTTGCGCACGCCCTATCACCTGCAAAGGTGTCATCCTCCTTCGTCATCGATCAGGCTCAGCGAGCCGTTCGAGTGCTGGTGCCAGATTTCCAACTCTCGCTAGCCATCGGTAAAGAAGGGCAAAACGCCAGGCTGGCAGCCAAACTAACTGGCGCAAAGATAGACATCCAGCCAGATAGCTCCTTAGAGGAATAGCCTTTTGGGCCACAAGGTCCTAGACTTGCCTTTCACCGCTTAGCGGATAGACAGATGCAGGCAGAAAACATGAGAAGAAACAAATGAGTAGCTCGAAATGAGCCCCGCTCAGCAATAAGGCCTGCCCTGTTCGGGGTTGGCCCCGGACAGGAGAAAGTAATTGGCGCTTCCACGCGTATATGACATAGCTAAAGAACTTGGCATCGACACAAAGGTCGCACTCGCCAAGTTGGAAGAGCTTGGGGAATATGTAAAGGGTGGTTCTTCCACCATCGCACCGCCTGTTGCGGCAAAGTTGCGCGCTGCTTTTCCAAATGCTGAAAAGCCTGCACCTAAGAAAGCTCCCGCCAAGACAACGAAGGCAAAAGCCAAAACTGAAACGGTTGAAGTTGAAACTCCCGCTGAGGCCGCTAAGCCTGAACCAAAGACTGAAAAACCTGCCGCAGCCGCTGCACCTTCACAGTCTCCGTTAACTGGAATTCCAAGACCTGGCAATAATCCATTCGCATCAGCTCAGGGAATGGGTATTCCTCGACCAATGGCAAGACCTGGCAACAATCCATTTTCATCTGCCCAAGGCATGTCCCGTCAGCGTCCTGGTGGACCCAGACCTGAAAGAACTGGTGGTGCTGGCGCGAGACCACAAGGAGGTGCACCACGCGGACCACGTCCTCCGCAGCGCACCGGTGGGGGAGCACCAGGCGGATTTGCCCCAGGTGGAAAGCCAGGAGCATTTCCATCGAGACCAGGTCCGGGGGGACGCGGCGGTCGCGGAGCTGGAACAGCTGGCGCATTTGGTAAGGGCGGCTCCAAGAGCAAGTCGCGCAAGTCAAAGCGTGAGAAGAAAGAAGAATTTGAACTAAGAGAGGCGCCATCGCTAGGTGGTGCAATTGTTCCACGTGGAGATGGCACAACTGTTATCCGTTTGCGCCGCGGAGCATCTATTCAGGATTTTGCAGACAAGATCGGCGCCAATTCAGGTCAGCTAATTACAGTTTTGTTCCACCTCGGACAGATGGCTACCGCTACCGCTTCACTTGACGAGGACACCTTCCAGATTCTGGGAGAAGAGCTCGGCTACAAAGTTGAGGTTGTTTCACCGGAAGATGAAGAGCGAGAGCTATTTGAAGGATTTGGCTTAAACATTTCTACCGAATTGGAAGATGAGGACGAGAGTCTTCTTCAACCAAGACCACCTGTTGTAACCGTTATGGGTCACGTTGATCACGGTAAGACCAAACTGCTGGACTCCATTAGAAACTCAAACGTAGTCGCTGGTGAGGCTGGTGGAATTACCCAGCACATTGGTGCTTACCAGGTTCACGCTAAGCATGATGGAGTAGACCGAGCAGTTACTTTTATTGATACCCCGGGTCACGAGGCTTTCACTGCTATGCGAGCTCGAGGAACCCAGGTCACCGACATTGCGATTTTGGTGGTTGCAGCCGACGACGGTGTTATGCCTCAGACCATTGAAGCTCTAAACCACGCCCAGGCAGCTCAGGTGCCAATCGTGGTAGCTGTCAACAAGGTTGATAAAGAGGGTGCCAACCCGGCCAAGATTCGCCAGCAGTTGACTGAGTTTGGCCTAGTCGCCGAAGAATACGGTGGCGATGTGATGTTTGTGGATGTCTCTGCTCTGAAGGGCATGGGTCTCGACAAGCTGATTGACGCAGTTCTGCTAACCGCTGACGCGGCGCTTGATTTGCGGGCTAATCCAGATCGCGCTGCACGAGGTGTAGCAATTGAGGCAAACCTAGACAAGGGTCGCGGCGCAGTTGCAACGGTGTTGATCCAGTCGGGAACTCTTCGCGTTGGTGATGCAATTGTTGCCGGCTCATCTCATGGACGCGTGCGCGCCATGTTTGATGAGAATGGTGGAGCAGTTAGCGAAGCTGGTCCTTCAAGACCAGTTCAGGTATTGGGATTGCAGTCAGTTCCACGTGCCGGAGACAAGTTTGTAGTGGCTGATGACGAGCGTCAGGCAAGACAGATTGCGGAAAAGCGTGAAGCTGCTGACCGCAACGCGCTTCTTGCCAGAACCCGCAAGAAGATGTCACTAGAAGACTTCACCAAGGCCTTAGAAGAGGGCAAGGTCGAGTCTCTCAACCTCATCATCAAGGGTGATGTCTCTGGTGCTGTCGAAGCGCTGGAAGACTCTTTGCTCAAGATTGACGTCGATGCCAGCGTTCAGCTGCGGATTATCCACCGCGGTGTTGGTGCGATTACCGAGTCTGACGTGAACCTTGCAACAGTTGACTCTGCGGTGATTCTTGGATTCAACGTTCGACCTGACAACAAAGCCAAGGAGCGAGCAGATCGAGAAGGCGTTGACATTCGTTACTACAGCGTTATCTACAACGTCCTTGAGGACATTGAGAAGTCGCTGAAGGGAATGCTGAAGCCCGAATACGAAGAGAAGCAAATGGGAAGTGCCGAGATTCGAGAAATCTTCCGCTCCTCGAAGTTCGGAACAATTTCTGGTTCTTATGTACGCAGCGGCGTTATCAAGCGCAACGCTCTTGCTCGCGTTATTCGCGATGGCGCTGTTATCAAGGAAGGCCTGAAGGTCGAGTCATTGCGCAGATTCAAGGATGACGTCACCGAAGTTAAGACTGATTACGAGTGCGGTATTGGACTAGGAGATTTCAACGACGTGCAAGTTGGCGACGAAATTGAAACCTATGAAATGGTGGAGAAGCCGAGGGTCTAGTGGTTGATCACGATCGTGCTCGCCGACTAGGGGAGCGAATCAAAGTACTCGCAGCTGAAGCGCTAGAGCGAGGAGTGAAAGATCCTGACATCGGGTTTGTTACGTTTACCGATGCCAGAGTG
>JACCEA011542486.1_pt1 | contig 13490 bp, 15 predicted proteins | sample 7449851 | NCBI WGS metagenome assembly JACCEA01 (sample SAMN15323453, study PRJNA562643) | freshwater metagenome | isolation source: river surface water | place: USA:Blue River Watershed | collected 2017-08-18 | reverse complement strand
GATGAAGTTTGGAGAGATTATAAAGGCAATCAGTGTCAAATGGGCGGAAGTAAAGCAATCCGCCCAATCCGCCCCCACGATTACCATTGAGCCTTATGTATGGGAACATGAACCTTTAATGATGTTAAGCATCGCCAATCTTGCGGAGCGGTTCAATGAGCCAAGCGAAGTCGCCGAGAACCTTGAAGGTGCGGAACACTTGCCCATTGAGGAAACTTTGATTGAGAACCACGAGCCTTGCGAAATTTCAAACGATGCGATTGAGGAAACTTTGAGCGAGGCTGACGAACCGTGTGACGAGACGAACGCAGACGAGACGAACGCAGACGAGACGAACGCCGACGATGAAGACGAACAGCCGATGCACGAATACGACGCACAACTCGTTGAGTGTTGTAAGGCGTGGCGAACTTTTGGGTTTGCTAAAGCATATAGACTATTGAATGACGGACAGTTCTCATTCAAGTCTCAAAACAAAAACGATGAGGGTCAAGCAACCAAGACATACACGGTGAGTATTGATGGTAAGAAAGCAAGAGCTACAACCCTTGCTGGTATTCGTGAGATGTTAGAAGATGTATTCATATCAATGTGTGATGCTTGGTATGACTACACACAATCAGCAGACTATGACGATGACGATTGTGGCTTTGACGACCAAGCAGATTGGTTAGATGTGGGTCAAGAGGTAGTGAATGTGGATAATGTTGAATGGTTTATGGATTAGAACCCAAAAACGACGAAGTTCAATAATGGTGTTTGTCCCCAACTTCCACCGTCTATGCGAGATATTGAGAATTTGATATTTGATGCACTTGTAGCCATCACGGTCACCCCAAAGCAATCGTCATAAACAGGGTTTCCACTTTGCACCGTAGCATACACAACCGCAGCCGAAGGAAAAGTCCCTGATACATCTAACTGAAAAGTCTTAACACCACTTGATGGTATGGTTACAGAATAATGGGAGATTTCCGCCATTGGGTCTCCATTAGTGCCTACTTGAAGTGTATTTACTTTGGCTGTTCCATTCACTTCCAACTTGTAAGCAGGGGTTGCCGTACCAATACCAACATTGCCCCCCAAGTCCGCAATTATAGTATCGCCTCGAAGGTAGTTTTTGTTATTACCCGTCCAAGGTAGATGTGTAAATCCAGTTGAATTCACTCCAGCCTTTAATGTCATGTAGCCATTTCCAGTTATGTTGCTAAAGGTTGGGTTGAGTAGAGCATTTGAACTCCAGTTCGCTACATTTGAACCATACACTGCTTTATTGAAGGCATCTGTCGCCAAATTACAGAGTGTTCCACCATAGTTTGATGAGTATCTTGCTGTGTTTGAAGACCATATCGCCATATTACTCAATGATGTTATAGCATTCCCTCCAAGATTACCATTGAAGATTGTATCACCACTAAAGATATGACCACCGCTGGTGTAAAAGACGCAATGACCCAATGTTGGACGAGTTTGGTTGTTCCAATTACTATCCGCACAAACAATTGTATTACCGTTATTTACAAATTGAATGATTGATTGTGTGTTCCCTGCCCCTGTGGAGTTGAGTGACAATGTTGTTGGATTTCCCACCCCCCTTATCACCGACAAGTCTCCTGTAATAGTCCCTCCTGCTTTATTGAGAAGGTTATTGCTACTCCACAAACTTGCACTGAATGCTGGATATGAAGCATTTGACAAGTTGGTAATCGTTGGACTGTTCACATTGGAAGCAAAGAAAGTTCCTGCCACATGTAGCGTGTATTGTGGATTGCTTGTGTTAATTCCAGTCCGTCCAGTTGCCTTCTGCACACAGAGACGAGTAGTACCTTCTACGACTACATCAAGAGGATTAACACTGTTGTCAATGATAGATTGATTGCCGTATGTTGCGTCGTGCGAAACAAGAAGACCACCATAACCACCAGCAGGATTGAGCCATTTACACTTGGAGTATATTCCGCTACCAGGTGATGTTGTCCCTTGAAATTGTGCTGTGCCTACAACATGCAACTTGTCCTTAGGTGATGTTGTATTAACTCCAAATCTACCATTAGTATCAAATATCCCCATATCCGTGTTGTTCTGCCTAAATCGTAGGTTTCTCCCTGAAGCACAGTTCAAATAAGTCTCTCCTATATCTTGTGAGAGTAAAGCATACGACCCTGTATTGAAAGTGCTTGAATGACAAAATGCCGTAAAACCTGTGCCGAAACCACAATCACCAAGAACCGCATTGTTTAGTCTTGTGTTTCCATTGACATCTAACTTGTGTGATGGATTACTCCTACCAACTCCTACATTCCCATTAATTGGTTGTAATACCAAGTTAGGCATACCTACCCACGGATTGATGGATTGTATGTATGTCATACCATCATTACAATTTGTCACCCCAAGCTTGAGTTGTGATGGATATGTTTGACCTACCACATTGTTATTGGTACTTATCGTGAATTGCGAGTAATCACCATAAGATGGGTCATACAATGGAATGTTTTTGTATATATCGCTTTGTATCACTGTCCCCCCAGTGATTGTCCCACCTGACTTTTGGAACAAGTTGTTTGAAGACCAAGTTGCCGTGTTCGATGCATAGGTTGCTGTTGATGATGTGGTTGATGTGTAGAAGGCATTTGATAAAGATGTCGTGTTATTTGATGCGTATGATGATCGTGGTATAATAAGGTTTGACAAACCTACCACCGCATTTGATGAATATACACTGACATTTGACCCAAATGTGGCTTGTGGTACAATGACATTGGAAAGACTAACAAGGCTGTTTGATGTGCTTATTGATTTGCTTGAAATACTATTCGAGAAAGATACAAAGTTATTCGACATATGATTCAGAGTAGATGTATTTAAGAAGGATTGGTTAGATGTTGATGAGATTACATTACTCAGCGTATCCAATGCAGGAGAGGATATATTTGAAACACTTATCGACAGAAACTTGGTGGGCTTGGTAAAGCTCATGGGACTATCAACAGTTGCTATGGGATTATAGACTACATTACTGAAAGAACCATTGGAGGTGCTTACTTCAATATAACTATTGTCGTATGCTTTTGGGAGTTCATTCGAGTTTGATATACGAACTATTGCTGTGTTATTGAGATTTACTTGGAGGAAGTTGTCTTGTCTTATCATTGACACAGTATTGAAAGCGTTGGATTGAAGATACGTGGTTACTGGAACACTGAATAAGTTACTTGTTTTGTTGGATACAAGCAGGTTGCTATTGACAAGCACTGCTTTTATATTACTTGTCGTGTCCTTCACACATATATCATGATAATGATTGTAGTTTGCTGTGACATATGGATTGTATTGAAGGGTAAAAATTGATGTTGTGGGGGTGTTGATTGTGAGTAATCCGCCACCACTGGAGGGTACTGAATACACCCCATTGCTAAACGCTAAATTTGACAAACTTGTCGTCATTCTCTATTAGAATATAGACATAAAAAAGGGGCGGTCGTGCTTATCCAACATTAAACAATGGAGTTGATAAAGCAAAAGGGTCGTTCAAGAGTGGATTTGTTGTCGAACCATAACCATTCCAAAATAGAGTTCCATCTGTCAGTGCATTTAAACTAAACCCTTCAAGGTCTGTTATTTGTGACTTTGCTACACTTCCTACATATAATCCACTATTATTGATTATCAATTGTGATGTTAAAGGATTTATTGGGTTGCCCTTGTATATTCCACTCGAATTTACATAATAATCACCTACTTGTAATGTCCCATCTACTTTCACACTCGCACTTATAACTTCATTAGCATTGATTGATGGACTTTGTAGATTACTTGTCACTATTACATCATTAACAAGAAGATTGCTTGTGTCAATATTGCTGGAATGTATCACTTTAAGCCACGCTTCATTACTTCCAACATCTATTAGTTTAACTCGTCCTGCTGATGTTGTCAAGTCCAAGTTTCCATCTGGGTTTGCCGATGAGTAGTTGTTTTCATTGACGGAGTATATGTTCTTGCTTTGACTTAAGTACAACTCACCAGCGATTGCTACATTCTTGGTTAGTTCTCCAACAAATATAGGTTTCTGCTTCACAGAACCCCAAGGCACTTTCAAAAGTCCCTCATCAAAAGCATCATCAAGTGCCTCTTTGAGTTCATCAGCGAGTTTCCCCTCTTCATCAAAGATACTTCTAACGAGTTGGAACAAATCCCAACCTGATTGTAGTCCATTCCAAATAGCATTTAATGCCTCCTCCCAATCTGTATTTGTCTTTATCCAAGATGGGTCTATCCAACCACCATTTCCCAAACTGAAACCAAATAGAGTACCATTATTTTGAATAGGACATTCTCTATTTACATAAGTGTTAAGTATAGCAAGATTAGAACCAGCAATGATGTTGCTTGTGGCTGTCAGTCTCACACAGTTTATGTCGTCTATCGTAGCATTATCACCTCCAATGGTACTGATATAGGCATTATTTCCTTCAATAGTATCAACATAAACATTTTCAACAGTAATATATGTAGTTCTTATTGAACCATTGACATCTAATGTGTATTGTGGATTGGAGTTGAGAATGCCTACTGCTTCATTTTCTTCATCTACGAATAACACATCGCTGTCTTTTTTGAAATAGTAGTCTTGATTTGTAGAACTCATTATTATATATTCAATTTATATAAAGTATGCCTACGAAGCAATCCAACAAACAAACCCAAAATGTCAATGTTGTAGTGAACAACAAAATGTGTTGTGATAAACCTAAACCAAAGAAGCGAAGAGCAAAGCCAAAACCACCTCCACGCGAAGCCTCGCCTACGGATCAAGAACCTATCGACGAGTTCCCAGTACTCAACACACCACAAGCAAGGACTAATATGCCTAACATCGCACCCCTTCCAGTTAGGCAAACTGTCTATATCCCAAACAGTATTCAAATATCCCCTGATGGGGTTAATCCTCCTTTGCCTCCTTATTTTGATAGACCATTTACTAATCTCACTCGAACTGTGGAAGATATGAGAAGCACTCTTATGAATGAAATTAATGATGTTAGGAGTTTGATTGGTTCTCGCGGAGCATTGCCTCTGGCTCGTCCTATTACCCACGAAATGGGGACAGACCCACAAGACTTATCCACAATTGACCCCAATCCGTTTGGTTCTCCAACTGAAACACCAATGGGACAATCAATGGGACAATCAATGGTTCAACCACAAACCCCAACATCTGCGATGACAACACCTTCACCATCTATGACTTACCAACAACCAACAAGCCCATTTATGTCATTCATGATGAACCGACAACATCAAGAACCAACCGAAATTTCACCGTTGCCTACCCAACAAGAAACAACACCCTCAACTCTATTGACAATGTCGCCAGTGTTTGATATGTTTGATATACCACCACAAACCAAACTCCAAAAGCATATTCAAAAGTACCCAGAGTATGTGGAAAAGTACAATACTGCCCCAAATATGGCGGAAAAGAAAAAGTGGTTTGAGAAAATTAAAAAGGTTGGCAATCACTTCAACCTGATTGAAACAAGGGGAGTTTCTATGCTTGAATACATTAGAAGAGTTGGAGCAAGGATTAATGCTAATCCTATATAAAAAACATAAAGGCGATTGCTTAAAGCACAACCTCCACAAATCGACCACTGCCAACACGAAGGATACTTTTCATCTTCAACCACAGAATAGGTTGAAGGTTACCAGTTCCAGTGGTGTCCCAAGAACCAAGAAGTTGGCCTTGGCGACCTGAAAGTCCGCATAGGCGATGGCTATCTTCACCGTCAGGGTATGTGAAACTGATAGCATGTGTAAAGTAGGCTGAACGCCAGACAGAGTGGGAGTTCATACCAGCATCAGTTGCACCCAACACATCTTGAGATACATTGAGAGCGTGTGCTGTCCCAACAAAAACATCCCCAATAGTGGCATCTGCAGGGTTCGTTGGGTAAGGAATACCATTGACCTTGAACTGACTTGTAGCAATACCAGCACCGCTACGAGTGAAGTATTCACTGAGCTTTGTGGATGTGTTGATAGTGTAAGAGTTGGGAGTTGCAGACTTCACAGTAGCAATGATTGACTCAAGGCAATCACTGGAAGTAGACCAGTTAGTGACATTTCCAGAAATATCACCAAGACGACCAACCACAGTTTGGTAGTTGTCAAAAGGAATTTCAAGAGGGGCTTGTTGGAGGCGTTGTGCGACCATGTTATAGTAAATTCCGTCTTGGATATCAAGCAAGTCTACTGTTGCCCTAACATCGCTCAACTCAAATGATGGGTTGGCAGTGGCACTTCCTGAAATCTTGGTAAGAACAGATGGAGACGCAAGGCGGAAGTAGATTTTGACAGGGGGCATCAGTGTGGTGTCGAGAACTTTCACAGATCCGAGGAAACCGAGAAAATTGTACACGGCGAAGGGAATGTTGGATGCACTGTCCTCTGTTCCTGCAGCAGTAGGAGTGTCTTGGCGACCCTCAAGTTGGAGAATTCTCCTAAAAGTCTTTTTGTCTTCCATTTGGTAGTTGCGGAAGATGTTGAAAAGGTCGTTGTAGTTGGAGAATTGACCTTGTACACTTACTCCGCCTATCTCTACACTGACAGAGTCGAAAAGCATCTCAATTGGGGGAAGGTAAATACCCGCACCGTTACTTTTTACATAACCCTGAAGTGTAAATGTCTGCATGTCTACAAGTCCAACTGGAAGCTCAATAACCATCTGTTGGTTAGGGGTGAAAGTGGTGTTTGCATAGGTTTGAAGTTTGAGTTTTTGTCGAGAAAAGTTACTCAAACGGGATAGATAATAAGATAGGGAACGAGGATAGGAACTCATATCTGTATATGATTATATAAAAGATAATTATTTCAACCAGAACTCTACCTAATATAGATTAAAATATTCATCTCTGTATATTGTATAGATACAAATGAGTTCCACGATTCCAACAAACAACTCTCACAAGTCCAAGGACACAAGATATGATACGCAACCCAATATGTCTGCTATGCTTTCTCATTTCAACTCTCATAGCAGGGAAATTTCAAAGCAACGCTATGCTGAAAGGTATGTCCCTGCGTTGTCCTCAAAGACCCTTGTGCATCCTCAAGAAAGGATTACGCCCCCACTTAACCGTCTTGGAACACACATGATCAGGTACATTGACCCAACAGTAAGGCACAGACCCGCAGGTATGGATGGTGTTAATAACACACGAGCAACTGGAGAGCCTTTGTTTACAGAACCTCACCGTGTCAAGTATCCACAAAACCTTTGTTTTAGTTAAAATTACATTTACATTTTTTTTCTCTCACTTTACTTAAATAGACGATAATATGACCCAAGAAAGTAACAAGAAAAAGGCAAGTGAAGAGGTGAGAATTAGACTTGAGAAAGCTCGTTTGAAAGGTCTTGAAACACGGAGAATGAAAGCAGAGTTGAAAAAACAGAGCAAACAAGAAGAGAAAGAAGCCCTTCGACAAGCCTACGAGGATAAGGTATTGAAAAAGAAACCCACAACGAAACCGAAAGAGGTTGTGGCAGATAAAAATGAGGAGATAGAAGAAACTGATAGAGAGTTGTACCCACGAAAACACAATACCGATGATGAATGTGAAAGTGAAACCGAGAGCATTGATGAACCCATTGTTACTGTCAAGCAAAAAACAAAGAAGCAACCGAAGCAACCGAAGCAACCGAAGGCTAACACAGAACCTAACTACAAAAACGAGTATTATAGAATGAAGATGATGAAGATGCAACAGCAAGACGAACAACAACAATTTCAACAATCCTATGCACGAGCAAGTCCACAAACTCACATGGTTGATATAGCAAAGTCACAACTGAAATCCAAGATTGATAATGAGGTATATACCCGTGTATTCAAAGACCTTTTTGGTCAGTAACAACACTACTTATTTTTTAACCTTTTATTGTATAGTTATATAGAAGAACCACAATGAAGTTGGTTAAACTCAAAAATGTTTCAATTCCAACATTACCCGATAATCAAGAACCATATGCTACTCGACCAATACCAAAACAGGGGATTCCATTACATCATTTGGGAGCAGTGATTGGAGGGACGGGCAGTGGCAAGAGTACAAAGATACTCGAATTTCTTAATTGGTACGATAAGGCTAAATCTTTCGATAGACTTATCATATTCAGTCCAACTGGTATGAAAGACCCTAAAGTCAAAACATTCATAGAGGCCAAACATCACTTTAAGGTTACATTTCATCATCAGTACAGCGATTCTATTATGCGTGAAGAAGTAGAAGCCTTTGAGGGTGACATTGAAGAATGGAAGTTGTTCCAACGACAAAAACAAGCATACGATAAATACCTAAAATGCGATGATGTTGATGAACTATCGATGGACGATTTGGAGTGTCTTAACCTTACAGACTTTGAGAAACCAAAGTGGAAATATGATAAAGAATATTATCCGTGTTTCGCAGTATTGATTGATGACCATGCTTGTTGTAAGAATGTGTTTGGAGCAAACTGTCGTGGGTTCTTGAGTGAGTTGTGTGTAGCACATCGCCATTACAGTTGTTCCATCTATGTTGTATCACAGATATTCAAAGGGTTTATCCCAAAGCAGTTTAGAAATGGTATTGTAAATCTTTGGATTTTGTTTAGCACTAAAACACAAAAGCATAAAGAAGACCTTGCGGAGCAACTGGCAAACAAGATCGACCCTGACTCGTTCATTGAGTTTTGGGATTATGCTGTGAAAGATGACCCCCATGATTGTTTGGTTGTGGATTATAAAGCCATGTCCATTGATACAATGTTTAGAAAGAACTTTGACAAATTGATTATAATGAATGAAAATACATAAATTTAATATGTTTTTTAATAATACATTATGGCTCTTCTCAACAAAGACACAAGAAAGCAAGAATGGCTTAAAGCAATTTACAACGATTATCCCAACCTTAAAGGGGATACTCTCAAGGAACATTTCGTTGAAACAATGGTGGACTCATACCTTGCTGATGAAGCTTCCTTCAAGAAGATTACAAATGAAGCAAAGAAGAACAACACACCACTATTTAAGGAGAACTCTGTCAGTGAAATTGTAGCAATCAAAAAAGTTGATGAACCCGACGCTTCGCAAGAACCAACCATTCGAGAGTTCGAGAGTTCGAGAGTTCGAGAGTTCGAGAGATTGTAGATGCTGAATAATATGGGGATATTATATAGGAACATGTCAGTTAGGCGTTCACACACGCTATATTTACAAAGTAAGCACCGAACAACAGGTACGCCATCACAATACACCATTACACTTCCAAACATCATTGATAGTGACCCCAATCTTGAACTCTTTCGAGTGACCTTGGTTAGTTTCACCACTTACAATGATTTTTTGCAAGTTAAAGAAGGCAAGGACACTATTAAGATGAACGGCACTGACTACACAATACCACACGGCACATATACATTTCAAAAGTTGTCAAAGACTTTACAGAACTTACTTGGTATTAATGTTTTTTGGAATGTCGAGTTGAACGCTATCACTTTCGCATTTGATACAACAACATCGTTGGTGTTTGATGGAATAGCATACATTCTTGGTTTTGACGAGGAAACAACATACACAGGCACACAAATCACGAGTGTGAGAGCAATGAAACCTTACAAACCATCACACATTTTCATTCATTTAAACAATGTATCAACAGTCAGCGAACATCTAAACTTGAGTAACCATGGGGGTGAGGTACGATTGGCTAATGTTTTGGCGAAAGTATTGATTAATGCTAATCCATTTCAGTTGATAAGTTACAACCAAATCCTTGACAATGAGGGGTTATACACTGGTGATACTACCTTACAGACTTTAGAACTGATGCTGACAGACAACGATGGTAACGAGTTTGTGGAAATAGGTGACCACGAAATGGTTTTGCGTATTGAAAGTCTCGATATACAAGACTACGATATGAAAGCGATGATTACAGAATTAAAAGAAATCCGTCAAACTTTGAAAGACACCATGCTAATAAAAGCATTGAGATTTCGAAGTTAGAATTTTATATCACATCTTACTATAAAAGATGCCTCAAGACAAAAATTTGGCTCAATATGTCCCATCTGCTCCAATGGTTTTACAAAGTCAGCAAGACTTTGTTGCACACGAAAAAGGCACTAAATACCCTTTTAAGGCGACACAAGGACTTGGGAATGTCTTTAAACTTGTGATCAACTCACAATCCGCTTCAGTGATTAACAACGCTTATGTATTCAATGTAGAATTGAAAGAGGCAAAAGGTGATACATTGAGGTGTGGATTAGCATCATTGATTGCCAATGGTGCTATTGTGGGCAGTGCAGTTTATAATGTACACCTTAACCCTATCATTCAATCCAAGACATACGATACACGAACAAGAACTATAACTGATATGATATTTACAGGTCGTGCGAACATTGACTATGTGTACCCAGTTTCACAGATTGATTGTAATATTGAAGTTGATGGCGATACTGTTAGGAGGACTAATAGCCTTACTATCTACTTTACAGATGTCAATGGTGCACGGATACCAGCCACCAACTCATTCCAACTTTGCTTATGGTTGTACGAGGCAAATTAAAAAGTATATAAGGACAACGGCATCAACCTAATCTTTTTTATGTAGTCATTTTAAACAATGACAACAACAGAACCTGTTAAGGTTGGAGACAACTTTAAACTGACACTGCGGAGTCAAGATGCTATACCGATGCCTGATAACTCATTTAATTTCAATGTGAACCTAAAGGAAGTTGAATGTCCTACAGGAAATGTTGTAAGGTGTGGAGTAAAGAAAGTGATGTTTCCACCACCAGCCACATACACATCAAGGCGGTTATGGTTTGCCGATGGAAACACTTGGAAAAATACTTATACAGACCCTCAAGGGAAAGTTAATGACTACAACACATTATTTGCAAAGTATGGATTGAATAACTTTGTTTATGTGTATTACCCTTCAAAGAATATGTATGTTAGATGGTACTGGACTGCTACGGAGAACACACAAATCCGTCAAACTCTGTTCTCCACATCAGTAGATGGTGTTAATTGGACGGCTAATGGCAATCTTACACCCATCGGTCTATTACTCAATGTTGATTGGAGTGGAACTGGTTCTGTTCCTTTTGATTGCTACGAGATTGACATCACAACTCTACCAGTAGGAACAAACATTCAAAATATTCATTGTCCTCAACTGACTGCTTACAAAAGCTTTGACACATCAACCGAATTGCCATGTGATATCATTGGAAATGTTGTTAAGGCTGACAACAACTATGTCACCAACGATGCTACATTCTTAATTCACGATACAGACTGTGCTAATGAAGTTGACGGTAATACACTGCGTGGTTTGAGAAGTCTAAATGTGTACTTCAGTCGTGTTGCTTCTCCTACTACCAAGGAAAATGTTGTGATGCCGTGGAGTTTGGAATTGATGTTCTATGCCGTGTAAATTATTGTATTTGTTTATTGTATAAATAACCGATGATTGGAAACTTTATTAAGTCTGTTGGAAAAGGTGTGATGAAGACTGTTGGAGCGTTGAAAGAACCATTGAGAAGGATAGGTCAAGTAGGCTATGCTGTGGGTAAGTATGCTATTGATAACCACGCTACATTAGCACCCTTGATTCATTCTGTTGCTATGGCTTCAGGTAATCAAACTGCACAAAAGGTTAGTGGGGGACTTCTGGCTTTAAGTCAGTCTGCTACACTCCGCAAAAACTTGAATGCTGACAATCAAAAGATTGCCAATACAAGGGGATATGGGGTGTATGATCACAGTAAAGGGGGTTTTATGTAAAAAAAAGAGTTTTTTTTGTAAATACTCAATAAGAATGGGTATAGCATCAGTGTTTGAAACATTCAACATAGTCTGTAATTGTTTCTTTCCAACACGAAGCAAAACTAAAAAAAAGCAATATGATGAGATTGACAAACAACTTGCTTCCTTAAATGGTAAGTACAACATTCATATTCTAAAAGTTGATGAAAACTTCCATCTCAAAAACTTGTATCCAATCAGCGACCAAGTAGAGCAATGGAGTACCTTGATTATAGGAAATGACAAAACCTATATTCAAGTTTCAATGGGAGATTTTAAGATTGAGAATGGAGATGAACTATTGAATAAAACTGGCAACAATATCTTGTCACAAGAACTCCAAGAATTCTTTGACCCTTTATGGACGCAAACACTTGCTGGAAATCAACTTCAATTCTATATGAGTGTGTCTTCAAAGCTGTACTTTGTCAATACATATCCGTTCGTGAATGATAGAAAGGAGGTCATTGGTGCTGTGATGTTTATAAGAAAAATGGGTAGTGAAAAGTTGGAAGCAACACAAGACATGAATGACAGATACATTGCTAAAGTGCGAAAGTCATTAGATACAACCAAATCAACAACACAAATCAAAGATTGTTAGATGATTTGAATGTTAAAAACGAAATGGACTTATGGCTTTGGGACAGACCTAATTTAAATAACCGATGGAACTGTCTGTATTAATTTGAAATATATTAATTTCAATTCTCAAACAGAATTTCTATAATTTCTTTCGCAACAATCGCTTTGTATGTTGCCGTCTTCAATAGCCTACTCACACGGATTAAAGCAATAGCAATATCAAGATGTCTATGGTTGATTATCTCACCGTTCTCATTGTAAGCTTTGAGGAACACCTCAAAACCAATTGCTTCGTAGTGTTTGCTGAACTCATCGCTTATCATATTGCGTATTTCAATGATACTACTGCCTTCCCAAGCATCTGTCACGGATTTCCTTGTGAATACGCTGGGTGTGGTTCTCTTAAGAAGTTTCACTCGTATTCTGTGACCGTATAGCAAACAGAATACCTTCGCTACATCTCTGTGACCCCCTTTGTATGATTGGATAATCGCATCGTGGATAATTTCAGTTCGTGTTGCCATATTTATATAAAGATGCTATAAAAAGAACGATTAAACCTTCACACCACGAACAGACTTTAGACGGAAAGCTTTAATAGGTTTGATAGGTTGCACGAGATGGCGGATGTGTAGCGGTATGTTTTCAAGGGTTTTGTAAGTATTCCCCACATTATCTACATAGCGGTCTTCCAAGTAGTCCCATGTAATCTCCATGATGTTGTCTTCAAGTTGGTTTTCTTCCATGTTTGTCTTTTAGTCACATAAAACATAATATTATGAAAAGTTTAACATGAAGTGGGTAGAGCAAATTCAAGAGTAGGTAGAGCAAATTCAAGAGTAGGTAGAGCAAATTCAAGAGTAGGTAGAGTATCTTTATGAAAAAGTAGAGCATTATATCCCAAGGGGTAGAGCATCCAAAGCAAATCAATCCAAAACTGTTAAAAACCTTGATATTCTTTAACAAGAATTCAAGATTTTCCACAAGCGTTTTGAAATGTGCTTACATGCTCTACTTTGCTTTCGATGCTCT
>JACCEA011254206.1_pt1 | contig 13494 bp, 13 predicted proteins | sample 7449851 | NCBI WGS metagenome assembly JACCEA01 (sample SAMN15323453, study PRJNA562643) | freshwater metagenome | isolation source: river surface water | place: USA:Blue River Watershed | collected 2017-08-18 | reverse complement strand
GGCAAGCTGGAAGACGAGGCCGAGAAGAAGCAGAAAGAGGAGACCGAAAGCGAATACAAGGAACTGGTCGAGAAGATGCAGGTGTCGCTGAAGGACAAGGCGAAGGAAGTGCGCATCACTTTCCGTCTGACCGATTCACCAGCCTGTCTGGTCGCAGGCGAGCATGAGCTGTCAGGCAACCTGCTGCGCATGCTGAAAGCGGCCGGCCAGTCGGCATCGGATATGAAGCCCATCCTCGAGATCAATCCTCACCATCCGCTGGTGCAGCGGCTGAAATACGAAGAAGCAAAATTCGATGACTGGAGCAGCCTGCTGTTCGATCAGGCCATGCTGGCCGAAGGCGGTCAGCTGGCGGACCCGGCCGGTTTCGTGAAGAAGCTGAACGACATGCTGCTGGGCATGGCGCTGAAGTAAGCATTGATTGCCAACGTCAATTCACGGGAAAGCTGCCGCATGAGCCAGGTCACGATCTATCACAACCCGCAATGCGGCACTTCCCGTAACACGCTGGCGATGATCCGCAATGCGGGCATCGAGCCCGAGGTCATCGAATATCTGAAGACACCACCGTCCAGACAGACGCTGAAAGCCATCGCAGAGGCGACCGGGGCGCCGCTGCGCGATCTCATTCGCAGCAAAGAGCCGCAGTATCAGGAACTGGGGCTGGACGACCCGGCCAAACCGGACGAACAACTGCTCGATGCAATGCTTGCGCACCCGGTGCTGATCAACCGGCCCATCGTTATCACGGCTGTGGGTACCCGGCTTTGCCGGCCTTCAGAGCTAGTGCTGGATATCCTGCCCCAGTCGCAGCGCGGGCCTTTCGCGAAAGAGGATGGCGAGGTGGTAATTGATGCAACGGGCAAGCGAAAGAAGTAAGGACTAACGCTATGACGCGACATCGCACTTTTATGTACGATTTCGCACCAATAGTATGATAAATTCATACTATCTTTGCATCTCATAGAGGATTTCCAATGGGAACCGTTCGTAAGACCATCACCCTGACCGAGCAACAAGACAGCTGGGTCAAAGCGCAAATTGAGGCTGGTCATTACACCAACGACAGCGAATACATTCGCGACCTGATCCGTCGCGAACAAGAACGCAGCGCTGAGATTGATGCCATCCGGGCCGCGTTGATCGAGAGCGAAGCGAGTGGGGAGCCCAAGCCTTTCGATGTCATCAGCTTCAAGCAGAGAATGCTCTCAGCGCATGGCTGAATACCGCCTCACCCCCGCGGCTGAGCGGGATCTGGAGGCTATATGGACGTACACATTCCGGCAATGGGGAATCGGGCGAGCAAACAATTACATCGATTTACTCACCGCGACATTCGATGAGCTGTTGCAGTCACCCGAGTCGGCGCCCGCTTGCGATCATATCCGGCCTGGCTACCGTCGGCGGCACGTCGAACGGCACATGATCTACTTTCGGCTCGCGGACTTCGGGATAGTCATCGCCCGAGTGCTCCACGACCGCATGGATGCGCCAAGCCACCTGTGAAAAATTCGTTTTGTAAATCATCTGACAGCGCCACGCCCGGCTAATCGATTGACCGGCGTCTTACCGCCCCCCCGCCACATCCAGCATCGTCCCCGTCACATACGACGACTGCTGCGACATCAGCCACAGCACCGCTTCCGCCACTTCGTCCGCCGTTCCGCCGCGCTGCATCGGCACACCGGCCTTCGCGCGATCCACGCGCCCCGGTTCACCAGCGCTGGCGTGAATGTCGGTATAGATCAGTCCCGGACGTATCGCGTTCACGCGTATGCCCTCGGTCGCGACCTCCTTGGCCAGACCGATCGTCATGGAGTCGACTGCGCCCTTGGCCGCCGCATAATCAATGAACTCGTTCGGCGAACCCAGACGCGACGCGGCCGATGAGATGTTGACGATGGCACCGCCCTTGCCGCCATGGTTGGTCGACATGCGCAGCACCGCCTCTTTCGCGCACAAGAATGTGCCGATCACGTTCGCGCCGAGTACGCGGTTCCAGCGGCCGACGTCCATCTGGTCGAGCCGTGTCTGCTTCTCCAGCATGCCGGCATTATTGACCAGCACATCCAGCCGGCCCATCTGCTCGTCGACTGCCTTGAACAGGCGCAGCACATCGGTTTCCACGGACACGTCGGCCTGAACGGCCAGCGCCTTGCGGCCGGTCGCGCGGATTTTTTCTGCCACTTCGCCAGCGGCTTTCGCATTGCTCTGGTAGCTGAAGGCAACGTCATAGCCGCGCTGTGCGGCCATGATCGCCACGGCAGCGCCGATGCCCCGGCTGCCGCCAGTGACGAGAACGACGGGATGGGTCATGTGTCTGGTCTCCCTGTTGGTTGTTATTTATTGAGTGTTATTTATTGTTTGCTATCGATGGGCAGATTGATTCTAGCGCGTTCACCCGTCCGCCCTACAATACGCCAATGCCTGAGCTGTCCCCACCCTTGCTGAGCGGCTTTCCACCTGTGATGCGCGCTGATGCGCGGCTGCTGATTCTTGGGAGCTTCCCCGGCGCTGCCTCGCTCGCCGCAGGCCAGTACTACGCGCATCCGCGCAATCAGTTCTGGCGCCTGCTGTCCGCCGTGCTGGATGAGGACGTGGCCTCACTGCCCTATCACACGCGACTGGAACGGCTGGCATCGCATCAGATCGGCCTGTGGGACGTGATCGCCGCCTGTGAGCGTGAAGGCAGTCTCGATGCCTCGATAAGACGCGCGCAGACCGCAGATTTCGCCCTCCTGCAGCAGGGCTACCCTGCATTGCGTCGCATCGCTTTCAACGGAAAAACTGCCGGTCGCTTCGCTCCCTTGTTCGCCGAAGCGGGTTTCGAGACACAGGTGCTACCCTCCTCCTCGCCAGCCAATGCCCAGCTCTCTTTCGAGCAAAAGCTAGTACAGTGGCGGGCGCTGCTCGACTGAGTGGTGCCGCAGAACACCGATTATCACCAAAGACTCATGCGCAAGAACACCGCCTCATCGCACAAAAACGCCCCTGCCCGCCGCAAGCCCCGCTTCGCGCCCGTGACCTTGTCGGAGCAAGAGGGCGTGCGCTATCTGCATTTCGGCACCGAGTGGATACAGGGCGCGATGCGCCTGCGCAAGCCGGAATGGATAGAGCTGGAGTATGCGCAGCAGATGATGGCCTGGATGCTGTTCATCGACCAGCCCTCGCGCATCGTCCAGCTGGGGCTGGGCGCGGCGGCGCTGACCAAATTCTGCCGCCGCTGGTATCCCAAATCACCAGTCACTGTCGTCGAGCTGAATCCTTCGGTGATCGATATCTGTCATTCGATGTTCAAGCTGCCGCCCACCGATGACCTGCTCGACATTATCGAAGGCGATGCGCTGGACTTCGTCGAGGACTGCGTCAACCATGGCACGGTCGATGCGCTGCAGATCGATCTGTATGACGCCACCGCGCGCGGGCCGGTGCTGGAGTCGCCCGAGTTTTATCGCGCGTGCGCACGCTGCCTGACACGCGAGGGCGTGGCCACCATCAATTTGTTTGGCGATCACCCGAGCTACCAACGCAACCTGCGCGCAATCTGCAGTGCTTTTGATGCCGTGATCTCGCTGCCCGAGGTCCATCAGGGGAATGTGGTGGTGATCGCGTTCCGGCAAGCGCCCTCACTGGATTTTGCAGATCTTTACGCCCGTGCAGCAGTCATCCGCGACATCACGAAGCTGCCGGCAAAATCCTGGGTCGATGGCATGAAATCGGCTGTCAGCGCAGGCTCGCCAGACAATCGCTGACCGTCGGCCAGCGCAGTTGCACGCCCAGCTCTTGTTTCATTCGAGCGTTAGACAGCCGGCGTGACTCCGACATGAACGACAACAGCATCGGCGACACCCTCGTCGCCAGCTCGGCGCGCGGCAGCCGTGGCGGCGAAGGCAAGCCAAAGGCCTGGGCCACCTGGTCGAAATACTCACCCATCATCAGATCCGAATCATCAACCGTGTGATACACCCGCTGCGGCTGGGCGCGGAACACCGCCAGTGCAATGATCTGCGCCAGATCATCCGCATGAATGTGATTAGTGTAGACATCGTCTTCAGGAATCAGTGCCGGCGTGCCTTGCCTGAGCCGATCCAGCGGCAAGCGGTCGGCCGCATAAATGCCCGGCACGCGCAAGATCGAGAGCCTGCCCTCGTTGCGCAGCGCCCAGCGCCGCAGCACGCGTTCGGCATCGACGCGCCGTTTAGCACGTGCGTTGACCGGCGCAACTGGCCGAGTCTCGTCAAAGAAAACCCCCTGACAATCGCCGTAAACGCCGGTGGTGCTGACATAAACGACGCTCGCCTGTCGGGGTAAAATAGCGGCCAGATGGCGCGTGCGGCGGTCCCGCTCGCCGTCAGAAGGTGGCGGCGCCAGGTGCACCACGGTCGTGGCCAGTCCTCTCAGGCGATGCAGGCTGTTCCGATCATCCAGATTGGCGACCACGGGCAATGCGCCCGCTGCCCTGAGTTCAGGCAGGCGTGACGGCTGACTGGTGACGGCAACCACCTGAAACCGGTCGCGCACGAGGGGCAAGAGCCGCATGCCGACATCGCCGCAGCCAATGATCAGCAATCGCGGCCTGCGCGATGCCACCGGTGATGCAGCACTCAACCAATTATTTTTCATCCGCGAGATTGTATGACTTTCCAGGTAAGCGTTACTCCCAGCGGCCGGCAGTTCAGTTGTGAGGCCGGCGAATCCGTGCTGGCCGCCGCGATCCGCGCCGGCGTCGGCCTGCCTTATGGCTGCAAGAACGGCGCCTGCGGCAGCTGCAAAGGCAAGCTGGTGTCTGGCGACGTCGAGCTGGGCCCGCATCAGGAGCGCGCGCTGTCTGCCGCCGACCAGACCACCGGGCACACCCTGTTCTGCTGTGCGATGCCCACCTCCGACATCGTGATCGAAGCGCGTGAAGTGCTGGGCGTGGGCGATTTCCCGATCAAGAAACTGCCCTCGCGCATCGCCAAACTCGAACGCGTGACGGACGATGTGATCATCATGTCTCTGCAACTGCCCGCGACCGAGCGCATGCAGTACAAAGCTGGCCAGTACATCGAGTTCATGCTCAAGGATGGCAAGCGCCGCAGCTACAGCATGGCCAATGCACCGCATTCAGATGAGTTGCTGAGTCTGCATATCCGCCACATGCCGGGGGGTCTGTTCACCGATCAGGTCTTCAGCACGCTGAAAGAAAAAGACATTCTTCGTTTCGAAGGCCCGATGGGTACCTTCTTCCTCCGCGAAGATTCCGACAAGCCCATCGTGCTGCTGGCCTCCGGCACCGGCTTTGCGCCGATCAAGGCCATTGTCGAGCACTGGGCGCACCTGAAATCCACCCGGCCGATCACCCTGTACTGGGGCGGACGCCGTCCGAAAGACCTGTACATGCATGCACTGTGCGAGACATGGGCGGCCACGCTGCCGAACTTCCGCTACGTGCCTGTCATTTCTGACGCCCAGCCGGAGGACACCTGGAGCGGCCGTACCGGCTTTGTGCACCGGGCCGTCATGCAAGACTTTTCCGACCTGTCCGGCCATCAGGTCTATGCGTGCGGCACGCCGCTGATGGTTGAAGCAGCGCTGCGCGATTTCATTGCCGACTGCAAGCTGCCCGAAGACGAATTCTTCGCCGACTCCTTTACCTCTGAAGCTGACCTCGCCACTGCGACTGCCTGATCCATGAACAAGCCCGAAGCCCTCGCCAAGACCTTTGAACAGTACGATACCAATGCGCTGCTGTACATCACCAACCGGCCGCCGCTGGTGTTCACGCAGGGCGACGGCATGTGGCTCACCGATCACAATGGCAAGCGCTATCTCGACTGGCTGCAGGGCTGGGCCGTCAACTGCCTCGGGCACTCGCCGCAGTGCATACAGGACGCATTGACCGCACAGGCGAAAAAAGTCATCAACCCCTCGCCGGCGTTTTACAACGAGCCCTCGACACAGCTGGCCTCGATGCTCACGCATCACTCCTGCTTTGATCGCGTATTCTTTGCGAACAGTGGCGCCGAGGCGAATGAAGGCGCCATCAAGCTCGCGCGCAAATGGGGCAAGATCCACAAGAACAAGGCGGGTGAACATCGCTACGAGATCATCACCTTCAATCACAGCTTCCATGGCCGTACGCTGGCAACCATGTCTGCCTCAGGCAAGGCCGGGTGGGACACGATGTTCGCGCCTCAGGTGCCGGGCTTCCCCAAGGCGGAACTGAATGATCTGGCCAGCGTTGAGGCGCTGATCACGGACAAGACCGTGGCCGTCATGCTGGAGCCTGTGCAGGGCGAAGGTGGCGTGATACCGGCCTCTCGTGAATTCATGCAAGGCCTGCGCGCGCTCACCAAAAAACATGACCTGCTACTGATCGTCGATGAGGTGCAGGCCGGCATGGGCCGTACCGGCAAATTGTTTGCCTACCAGCTGTCCGATATCGAGCCGGACATCATGACACTCGGCAAAGGCATCGGCGGCGGCGTGCCGCTGGCGGCGCTGCTCTGCACCGAAGCCGTCGCCGTATTCGAGCCGGGCGATCAGGGCGGCACCTACAATGGCAATCCCCTGATGACTGCCGTCGGCATCGCCGTGCTCGAAGAACTGCTGAAGCCCGGATTCCTGCAATCCGTGATCGACAAGGGCGACTACCTGAAGCAAGGTCTGCTGAAGCTCTGTGAGAAGCACGGCCTCGAAGGCGAGCGTGGCGAAGGTCTGCTGCGTGCATTAAAGCTGGGCTCGCCGATCGGGGGCAAAATTGTCGAGATCGCTCGCGATATGGAACCCGCGGGATTACTGCTGAATTCACCGCGCCCGGAATTGCTGCGGTTTATGCCGGCGCTGAATGTGACTACTGCGGAAATTGATCAGATGCTGGTCATGCTCAGCAAGGTCATTGACGCTGCCTCGAAGTGAACACTGATTGAAAAATCAATTTCAGTGTCTGCGATGAAGCTGCAAATTTGCCAGGTAATCAAAACTCTCCTCATCAAGGTTTTGCTCAAAGTCTTGCGGGTTGATGTCGTCGGCATCGATAAACCGCGTAATCACCAAGTCGCCCGGAGAAGCAATGATGCATTCCAATCTGGATTTTTCAAAATCGGGGGCAAGTTCCTCTAATGCAGACCAGAGTGCCTTAGCCATCATTTCATGATCCGGCACCTCGATAACAACCCGGCCTGTCAGGTTTTGCAAGTGCTCCTTGAAAAATATTTTTAACGAATGCTCTGTCATTTGGTCACTCGCCCCGGGCCGCATCGAATAAAGTTTGTTGGTTGGTATTTCACCAGGCGGCAATTCCAATGCCAGAACCCCCCATAAGTCCTCAGAGCGTGACATGATATCGTTCGCTTGTGTGCTCACCACGCTGGAGGGGTCGTTAATCAGATCCAGCGTTTTCCGCAGCTGTTTCATGCCGTCAGAGGCAAATCTTTGAGCCGTTTGATCAAGCGAGCCAGAACTCATGAAAGTCGTATCCGCACTCAGTTTCGCGGGATCACCCTGATACAGAAAAACGTTCGGCAACGCGGTGGTTTTTAATTTAGCCAAGTCATCCTCTGGCGCCTTGACGAGAACATCGCTTTGCTCAATCAACCGCAGACCCTCCGGCATCGCTGCGTGCTTTTTATCCGGAAGTTTTCCGACCAATTCCTTCTCTTTGTCAATCATTGCACGCTGTGCGAGCACCCGGGAAAGGAATTGCTGGTCGTGCAGGTTATCTCGGGCGATCGTCACTGCCGCGAGGTTTTTGTTTTGATTCAACGCTTGGTCGATTTCCTCCAACAAAATCCTGAGGTTCATGTCGGATGGCAGATCGAAAATTCCAGCCTTGGCACAATCCGGGTACTGCTCTTTCACTTGCGTCAACGGCACATCATTAATCGGACTCAGAACCAGATGACCTGATGCATTGCTGAGCGCAATCCTGTAGGCAGCTCTGAGCTGATTTTTATCAGGACGATAATCGCATGTCACGGTAACTGAATTTTTATCAGCAACCTCTTTTTCCGCAACCGGAGTCAAGGAAGGATTTGAATGAAAATTCCAATGAACGTAGGTATCTGCTTTCACTTCTGACACGCTGGCATCCGTTACACCGCACCTCAGAGTCGAATTTTCCGGTATCTGGAACTTATCGGTTTGGGTATCACGACGGATTGAAGAGGTTTGAATTTTCAGTTTTTCGCGAAAATCACCAACAACCCAGAATTTATTTTCAATAATGGAATTTCCCAAAAGCTTTTTGATATCCGGGCGATTTTTGGCCAGATCAATCAAATGTTGCTGAGATTTTTTCCGGCTCTCTTCAATAGTTTTTTTATCCTCAAAGAGGAATCGCTGCAGCCTTTGCCCGAGACCAATCTCACGAAAAATGACGATTTGTTCGTCATTTCCCTGCCCCTTCTCTACACTTATGTCTATTTCTGAAAATCGTCCAAACTCCCTTAGCTGCTGACGAATAGCCTCGCTTGAAGCATTTTTACTCAGCTGGAATTCCGACCCCATTATCGGCACCTCTGAATTTCGGTATCTGGCTACGGATTGAGCATGGCCGCGCTCGTAGCGCTTCTGGATGCGCCTTTGCAGCGGCTTGAAGATGTCGCGATCAGCTTACGGATACAGTGTCTTTCTGAAGACTCTCGTTCAGCACATGTCCAAACAGACACTGAGGTCAGCAGATCTTCAGCCGTACTGCAGAGCTCCAATGTACAACACGCTCAATCTGTTTTTATCGAGGTGATGAGCTATTCATTGCGCTATGCGCTTGTCTCATCGTGCCGATATCAAAACGCTGTTCCCGTCAGCTTCGTCACTTGCGAGCGCCGGAAAAACTATCTGCCCTACCGGACACATCAAAAAAAAACGAGCCCATGGACTGCATGGACTCGTTGATCTTGGCTTGGTGCCACAATCAGCACTCGACTGACTGGCATTGGCGCATTGCGGACTTTTCGGACTTTTTTAACGCTTGTCCCGCTATTTCTTAGGCGGAATATACAAATCCGTAATGCTACCCAAGCCCATCTCCGCCGCAAACATCGGCGTCTCCGACAAGGTCGGGTGCGCATGCACGGTCAGCGCCAGATCTTCCAGATCCGCACCCATCTCCATCGCCAACACGGTCTCGGCCAACAGTTCACCCGCATTCACGCCCACGATACCGGCGCCGATGATGCGCTTGGTCGTCGGATCCCACAGCAGTTTGGTGACGCCATCGTCGCGACCCATTGCCAGCGCGCGGCCCGACGCGGCCCAGGGGAAGCTGGCCTTCTCGAACGGAATGCCTTTCGCCTTGGCCTCGGTTTCGGTGACGCCCATCCACGCGATCTCGGGATCGGTGTAGGCAACCGAGGGGATGGTCATCGCGTCGAACGCGACCTTGTGGCCGGCGATGACTTCGGCCGCTACTTTCGCTTCATTGGTGGCTTTGTGCGCGAGCATAGGGTCACCACAGATATCGCCGATCGCATAGATATGCGGCACATTCGTGCGCTGCTGCTTGTCGACCGGGATGAAGCCGCGCTCGTTGACGATCACACCGGCCTTGTCGGCAGCGATCTCTTTGCCGTTCGGGCGACGTCCGACCGCCAGCAACACCATGTCATACATCTGCGGCTCTGCCGGTGCGTTCTCACCCTCGAAGGTCGCGAGCAAACCATTCGCGCGCGCTTCGAGTTTCGTCACCTTGGTCTTGAGCATGATCGCTTCATAGCGCTTCTCGATGCGCTTTTGCAGCGGCTTGACGATATCGCGGTCGGCAGCCGGAATCAGGCCATCGGCAAATTCGACCACGCTGACTTTCGCACCGAGCGCGTCGTACACGCACGCCATTTCGAGGCCAATGATGCCGCCGCCGATCACCAGCATGCGCTTGGGGATCTGGCGCAGTTCGAGCGCGCCGGTAGAATCCACCAGCCGCGGATCGTCATACGGAAAGCCCGGAATCTTCGCGACCGACGAACCGGCGGCGATGATCGCGTTTTTAAAGGCAATGGTCTTGCTGCCCTCGGCCGTCTCTACGGTCAGGGTGTTGGGTGAGGTAAAGCTCCCCTTGCCCTGCACGACCTGCACCTTGCGCGCCTTGGCCAGTCCGGACAGGCCACCGGTCAGTTTCTTGATCACGCTTTCTTTCCAGCCGCGCAGTGCGTTGATGTCGATCTCGGGCTTTGCCATCTTGATGCCGAAGTGCGACATCTCTTCGGCTTCGGTGATCACTTTCGCCGCATGCAGCAAGGCCTTGGAAGGAATGCAGCCTACATTCAGACAGACGCCCCCCAGCGAGGCATAACGCTCGACCAGCACCACCCGCTGACCCAGGTCGGCCGCGCGGAACGCGGCGGTATAGCCGCCGGGGCCTGCGCCCAGAACCAGCGTGTCGCATTCGATATCCGCCTTGCCACCGAAGCTGGCAGCGACAGGTGCCGGAGCAGCGGGTGTGGCAGGCGCCGAGGGCGCGGATGCCGGCGCGGTCGGTGCAGGCACTGATGTGGCGGGGGCAGCTCCCGCTGCGGCATCAGCCGCCTCCAGCATCAGGATCAGCGAGCCTTCCGCCACCTTGTCGCCAAGCTTGACCTTCAGCTCTTTGACCACGCCCGCATGGCTGCTTGGAATCTCCATGCTGGCCTTATCGGACTCCACGGTGATCAGCGATTGCTCGGGTTTGACGGTATCGCCGGGCTTGACCAGCAGTTCGATGACTTCCACTTCCTTGAAGTCGCCGATATCGGGGACTTTGATTTCCATCAGGCTCATTGTTTGGCTCCGTTATTGTTTCATCGGAAAACTGATCAGGCGGCATGGCAATGCCGAGCTTTTGTCGAATTCGGCGCCGGCGTTCACGCCCAGCTCGGCGATCTCGCCCGCCGTTCCGAGCGCCTCGTAGGCGGCATACATCGCGCCCAGCGCAAAGGTCTTGCCGCTGCCGATCGCCCAGAAACGATCGAAGGCGAAGACTTCGCGGTAGGAATACACACCGAAGATGCCGTTCGGGTTCGCGATCAGGGTCGTGATCTGCGAGGACTCGTAAGGATCGTCTTCTTCTTCCTTGATGTTCAGGAAGTATTTGTCCTTCAGGATCTGGTGCACGCGGGTGAAGGTGTCGAATACCTCATCGCGCGAATTCAGCTTGCACTCGTCGCCCATCTCGGTGAGGAGCTTTTTCATCACCGGGAAATGGGCGGTGGTGCCTGCCAGTGCGATATACGAGCCACCGACCTCGAAGATTTTTTCATTCGACTCGTAAGCACGGGACAGCCGCGTATCGCCAAAGGTCACCAGTGAATCGGCGGCGATGGCGATTTGCTGGTGCTTGCGAACGACGACACAGGTGGTCATGGGCGATCGTCTGCCTATGCTTACAGCAGGGTCTTGCGCATATCGGCCAGCACCTCGGCCAGGTACACGGTAAAGCGTGCGCCGAGCGCGCCATCGATCACGCGATGGTCATACGACAGCGACAGCGGCAGCATCAGGCGCGGTGCGAACTGCTTGCCATCCCATACCGGCTTGATCTCGGATTTCGACAGACCCAGGATCGCGACTTCCGGCGCATTGATGATAGGCGTGAATGCCGTGCCGCCAATGCCGCCCAGTGAAGAGATCGTGAAGCTCGCGCCCTGCATGTCGGCGGGCTTGAGCTTGCCATCGCGCGCCTGCGCGGAGAGCTCACCCATGTCTTTCGCGATCTCGGCAATGCCTTTCTGATCGGCGTTCTTCACCACCGGCACCACCAGCCCTTGCGGCGTATCGGCGGCAAAACCGATGTTGTAGTAGTGCTTGAAGATCAGGTTTTCGCCATTCGCATCCAGCGAAGCATTAAATGCGGGGAATTTCTTCAGCGCGGCGACGCTGGCCTTGATCACGAACGCCAGCATGGTCAGCTTGACGCCGGACTTGGCCAGCGACTCGTTCGCGCTCTTGCGGAATTCTTCCAGTTCGGTAATGTCGGCCTGATCGAATTGCGTGACATGGGGAATCATCACCCAGTTGCGATGCAGGTTCGGCCCACTGATCTTCTTGATGCGCGACAGCGGCTCCAGCGACGTCTGCCCGAATTTGGAGAAATCCAGCGACGGCCACGGCAGCAGCGACATCCCGGTGCCGCCCCCTGCGGCGGCCGGTGCGGCAGACGACCCGGACATCACGCCCTTCACAAAGCCCTGTATATCTTCGAGCAGGATGCGCCCCTTGGGGCCAGTGCCGGTGACTCGCGCCAGATCGACGCCGAGTTCGCGCGCAAACTTGCGCACGGAGGGCGATGCATGGGAACGCTGTCCGGCGGGTGCCGCTGCAGTGGCAGGCGCAGGCGCCGGAGCGGCTGCAGGGGCGGGCGCTGCAGGCGCAGCGGCCACCGGTGCGGGTGCAGGTGAAGGCGCAGCCGCAGCAGGCGCAGCGACGGGTGCCGCAGCGGCGGCATCAGAGGCCTCCAGCAGCAGGATCAGCGAACCTTCCGCGACTTTGTCACCGAGCTTGACCTTCAGCTCTTTGACCACGCCCGCATGGCTGCTCGGAATCTCCATGCTGGCCTTGTCGGACTCGACCGTGATCAGTGATTGCTCAGCCTTGACGGTATCGCCCGGCTTGACCAGCAGTTCGATGACTTCCACTTCTTTGAAGTCGCCAATGTCGGGCACCTTGATTTCTACTTGACTCATCTTCTTGCTCCGTGATGTCACAGCTTCTTTTTGCGGAGGGAGTCTCGCCGCAGCGAAGCGACGAGGCACATGCTTGTTGTTCACGACAAGCGCCGCAGGCTCACTGGCCTGCGGCGCGGATACTGCGTGCTACGGTTAATTACTGGAATACGGGATTCGGCTTGTTCGGATCGATACCGTATTTCTGCACGGCTTTCGCTACGACCGATGCATCGATGCTGCCCGCATCAGCCAGCGCCTTGAGCGCGGCCACGGTCACGAAGTGACGATTGACCTCGAAGAATTCCCTCAGCTTGGCGCGGGTGTCCGAACGGCCGAAACCATCGGTGCCCAGCACTTTGTAGGTGCGGCCTTTGGGCATGTACGCACGAATCTGCTCGGCATAGGTGCGCATGTAGTCGGTGGCGGCAATCACCGGGCCTTCTGAGGACTCCAGCGTTTGTGTCACGTAAGGGACGCGCGGGGCTTTTGCGGTGGGGTTCAGCAAATTCCAGCGCTCGGCATCCTGACCATCGCGTGCCAGCAGTGTGAACGAGGGTGCCGACCAGATATCGGCAGCGATATCCCAGTCTTTCTCCAGCAGCTCGGCCGCGGCGATCACTTCGCGCAGGATGGTGCCCGAGCCCATCAGCTGCACCTTGTGCTTGGCCTTCTTGGCTGCGGACGGCTGCAGCAGGTACAGACCTTTGAGAATGCCCTCTTCCTGCCCCGGCTTCAGACCCGGATGGCTGTAGTTCTCGTTCATCAGGGTGATGTAATAGAACACATCTTCCTGCTTCTCGACCATGCGCTTCAAACCATCATGCATGATCACGGCGACTTCGTGCGCGAAGGTCGGGTCGTAGGGCATGCAGTT
>JACCEA011888027.1_pt1 | contig 13497 bp, 10 predicted proteins | sample 7449851 | NCBI WGS metagenome assembly JACCEA01 (sample SAMN15323453, study PRJNA562643) | freshwater metagenome | isolation source: river surface water | place: USA:Blue River Watershed | collected 2017-08-18 | reverse complement strand
ATTAAAAATTATTGATATCATGACGACTCCAAATCGAACATCAATTGAATTTGTTGTGAAGCCAAAGCAAGATCTATACCTCGATGGCACTTTAAGGAAGCTTCCACGAGTTACACAAGGTGAAGCTTACCCCTGTCAAATGCAGAAAAATCAAAACTTTAGTTGTCTTTTTCGGCACTATGCCAAGCACAACGGATTGCGGAAAGAAGGTAAGCAAACAGTATGATCGCCACCATGGTATATGTTTTTTATTAATATTCTTATCTTCCTTTTTATCGACATTGTATCAGACTTGGTTTTTTCTTTTGTTGATGAACTTCTGCCCGATCAAACCCCCGAGTCTGTGCACTTGATGCCTCAAGATGAGATTTGGGTAGAGCATCGGAAGAAACCTGAATGTGAACCAGAGCAACCATTGTTGGACAAAAAATTCTATTCGGATCACTTTAAGATTCTTCTTGATCAAGGAATTCATTCCGATGTAACTTTCACCCTTGATGGAGGGAGTCAGTCGATAAAATCTCATAAAGCCATTCTATCGGCTAGAAGCGAATATTTCATGGCGATGTTTCATGAAGGTGGAATGTGTGAAAGTTTCCAAAATGAAATCAAAGTTTCTCACAATCCAGTTAGTTTCAAACGAATGTTGGAGTTCATTTACACCAATTGTGTGCATGATCTCGAGACTTGTTCTTCTGAAGATGTCGTATCTCTTTTAATTTTGGCAAATGAATATGTCTTGGATGACTTAAGAATGCTCTGCGAAAAACGGGCTGCAAAAATGATATCTGTCGATAACATTAGCCAATTATTTCTACTTTCTGCTGGACATAATGCTTCCGTTTTGCGAGATGCATGTGGTGGATTTGTGGAAGACAATAAAGCAGCGCTTGTAAAAGATCCAACATTTCGGCAGGAAATTGAGCGAAATCCCGAATTAGGTTTACTCTTGTTTGAATGTTCAGTACCTAAAGTTCACACTGTTGGAGATGACACCGCAAGTGGTAAAAAGAGACGTCGGGGAGAAAATGGCGCAGGAAGCGAAGATGATGAATCAAGCCACAATACTAATACAATTGCTCAATCAAATGTTAACGTACAGGACTAAAATATCAAGGAAATGAAAAGCTGCTTGTTTTCAGTTGAATTGTTCCCCGTCGACAAGATATAAATTTAGATAAATTGATACCTGCGATCCCTGGAAATTGTTTTATAAATATTTGATGGTGTGTGTTGATTTGTGCATCCTGGGTTGAATTATTGAAGGCTGTATGTGTTGAAACCATCGTGTGGTGTTTAGACGATTGTTAATAGAAAATAAATTCGGTTATTTCCAAATTGGCCTTGGAGGCCACAGTCCTCTACGTAATTTGGAATTTCTATTTTCCCACCAGCATTCACAAATATGCAACCAACAAATTGATAAAATGACAATTGAAAGATTATCATGCAAACCGGAATCATCCAACTTCCGATGACCAACAAATATGACAAAAGATTTACGCATAGGAATATAGCTTCGTACAAAACCTATCACAGTTCAGGACCATTTCTCAAGGATTGGAGATAATGACCATAGTAATCATCATATACTGTCGCTAGATCAAATTTCCCTTCTTCGGAAAACTTGATAGTTTCTCCAATCCCCATTGTGAAAAACGAATTTGCTTCCATTTTCAGCATGTTTCTAATTCTGGCCAATTCAAACGCAGGTTCTATAGGATCCTCTGCAGTGAGTGGAAACGTTCCCCAATGAATAGCGCAAGATCGTTTTGACCGCAAATCTTTGTGGATCTTTACTGCCTCCTCTGGATTACAGTGCACATCTTTCATAAACCATCGCGGTGTATATGCACCGATAGGTATTGCTGCAATATCAAAGGGTCCATAATATTCTCCTACTGTCTTAAAAACGGAACAATATGCAGAATCTCCAGTAAAAAAAAATCGAGATTGTGAACCAATGACCGCATAGGAACCCCACAAACTCGTATTTTTATCAAATGGGGTTCTTGACGTCCAGTGCTTGGTGGGAGTAAAGACAATTTCGATGTTTATTCCTTTTGAAGTTAAGTGATGATACGATCCCCACCAATCGAGTTCAAGCACATTTGTTATTCCTATTGAATTGAGTTGCTTTTTGACACCAAGTGGGACAATCCTTAAAGTATACCGCATTATATCATGGAAGATATGAATAATATTATTAACACCACTTACCACAAAGCTCTGTTGCCAATAATACGGATTGTTGGAACATCCATGTGGTCATAATGAGTATGGGACAGTAGCACTATATCAATTTTGATGTTAGCTACATCCACCGGTGGTTGGGTATATCTCTTTGGTCCTGCAAAGGATAGAGGTGATGCTCGATCGCTCCAGACAGGATCAGTCAAAAAGTATACACCATCGGTTTGATAATAGCAAGATGCATGGCCCATCCACGTAATATGAGGAGTTGTGGTTGCTCGAATAGTATCCATGTCCACTTGCATTGTTGGGATCAATGAGATACTATTCATATTATTTGGGAGTTGAAGACGTGGTGGCTTTGAGGATAACAAAAGTCTTATCACATCCCATAAGGTCTTTTTTGTTTCTGCTGACCAGGGACTCACGTACCTTCCTCTAATTTGCTTGCTGGTTGGAAACTTCTTTGATTTCCTCATGGTCTTCAATATATCATCGTCTACTTCATCATCATCCTCTCCGAAAGAGACATAACTACGTATTGAAACTCGCATTTTGGATCGATGCATCGAGCTACAATGCAAATGAGGATAGAGGGCGACACAGAACTGCCTTTTCGGCATGTAGAAGCTCCCGAGAACTTTCCTCAGCATGGTCAATTAACTACTTTATCCTATTATCTATCTGGAGTAGTTTGTATTGTAGATAGTAGAAGCATAGGCAGCAGTACTTATTACTTTATTATTTATGAACACATTTTATTGGCTGGGGGTACAAAGCAGGCCGAAGACCCAGCAGAGCGCAGAGGCAGCAGAGGGCAGCAGCAGCCCACAGCAGCGGCAGCAGCAGGTACCTGCAGCAGCACCAGATGCTTATACCTAATAATAAGTACTTCTATACCATATATGTATGGGCGAGAGTATAGCGCGCGCAGCAGCAGCGCAGGGGAAGCCAAGCACACAGAGGTTAGAAATTTGGAAATTTGATTGCTAAAATAGATGAAAATTTACCTTTTTGTCCACCAAGGGCGTGTTTGTAGCACAACGGCTAAAAAAATTCTTCATTTTTTTATTATTCCAGTATTCTCAAATTGCTTAGTACAGCAATATTGTAGTAATAGTATAACACACCATTTGGTTCTGTAAATGCTTCAAGATACTGGGAAATAAGCGTTTGTTCTCTGCAACTTCAAGAAGAGAGAAATTTTGTAGCGTTTGATATCCGTACCGTCTGTAAGTTGATATGGAGGAGTTACTTGCATCTTTGCGGGGTCTGAACCTGGTACAGACAGAACCCATGAGAATCACTGCAGATCAATTACAAAACATTGTAAACAACATGCGACAGTCTGCCATCACCTCCATGCCATTGAACGATATTATTCAACAAATCATTGAAATGGCAAAGAATTGTCCATCGGACATTGCACCTACCCCCGACCACAGTACTGCAACTCCTCCTCCACCAAACTCAGAAGGCAGTGTTGGCAATGATACTGGCTTTATATCTCCATCCTTTACATTTCAGTCTCCTTCCAAACCATTTACTCCTTTTAAAGTTGATAAATCATCCAATAAGCCGAATATCCAAGTAAGTGGGTTGAGCACCAAGGAACAAGCAGTAAATAGTTCAGGAGGCCACTTCTCTTCCAACGAACCAGTTGTAGAAGGCAATATTAATTTCACAGGCTTTTTTAATGCCGCTAGGAATAGTATTCCCTCCAATTTTGATAGTTCAAGCGACAGCCCATCACCTGTTGGGGGTGGTGCGGGTCGCGCCACACCTGATAAAGAAAACACTCAAGCCAATATGCAACCTTCAGAACAAAAGCAAATTGATCCCGGAAAAGGTTGGTTCTGGGGCGCAAATAAATCGGCTGCTCCTTGGGATATGCCCACTTTGGCGGAAAAGACTGCAAATATTGATTTGAATGAAAAGTCTTCTAGTGCGACTGGTCCCGCGACAAATGGAGCACCAGACTTTGTCCTTCCGCATCCATCATTTTCCCTTGGGAGCGGTATTTCCAGTGCATCTAAATCTAGAAGAAATAAGACTCCAAATCAGCCTTCAAGCTTGCCGAACATAAATTCAGGAAATGGTGGGCTATCAAATTCCAACAAAGCCGCAGATAATTTTATTTTCAATCTTAAAGAGAGTACGACATCTGTTCCTCCACATTCCGTTGGGCTTAACGGGTTTCAGACAAGTAATGGAAGTTTCAATAGTAATCAGCATGCAGAACAGAAAGTTGAGAAGAAACTTTTTTCTAGTACTGGAGAGCTCGAAGACGATGACGAAATGAGTGTCGATGAATCAGATACTTCACCTTTAAAGGATTCTCCATTTGTTGCGCCAGTTCCCGAGAATTACGAAAGTAAAATTCCAGATCTGGATCATCAAGTTGATGAGACATCCAAAGGATTACCCGTTGATGATATTACTTTTAACATAGGTTCTGAAGAACATTTTGGATTACGGTCTGCACGTAAAGGTTCAGCGGGAAGCAGACGAAAAGATAGTGGAAAGAAAGGACATTCACGACCAAACAGCGCAACTACTACAAGTAATCCGTCTGCTAGTTTGTTCAGTAACAATCCATCAGAAACATTTCCTGATTTGAAATTTCCTCAAAATTTGGAATCCATGTTTTCCAAGCTAGATGAAACTTCCAATTCACAAACGTCATCAGGTTCAACGGCATTTGCTCCAGAGAGTGAAGGCAATACAGATCCTCTAAGCGGTGATGCTCCACCTTCGTGGTGGTCGAAAACAGGAAATGGTGTTAGAGATGAGGAAAATGAAATCCCTGTGGAAATCCCTCCCCCTGCTTTCAAAATCCCCATGGGTCCCATATTTGGAAATAAAAACATTCCTGTGGATTCAGAAACTCCGCGTTTCCATGAAAATACTTCAGCAAAAGCCTCCAAAGTTGATTGCGGAATGTCTTCTCCCAACAGGGAAGAACCTATCGCCTGTCAAGATCCTAATTTGTTGCAGTTGGCCACATTATACAGTAAGCAAGGCAAAGAGCTCTATGGGATAGGATTGTATGAACGGTAATTGACATATCTTTGGGTTATCAATTCTTTTTTTCATGAAGTGCCCTTTTTTCTACAGTGCTTTGGATGCATATACGAAGTGTTTAAATTTGGCACCTAAAGATTGGAATGGTCGAGCTATTGTAATGGGAAATCGAGCTGCTGTCTATTTCATGATGCATAGGTGAGTTTATTGCCATCTGACGGTATGAATTTTCTTAATGCCTTTTATCCTTTCTCAGATATATGGAAACTGTGAATGATTGTGATGATGCATTAATTTTGGACCCCACTTTGGTAAAGCTGTACATTCGAAAAGGCAAATCGTTGATGTGTATGGGACACTTCAACCCAGCTGATCAAGCTTTTTCGAGAGTGTTAGAATACTCTAGCGCAGATTTCCTTGCACCGAAAGGTCCCATTCAATTGGATAGTGATGCTAGGATCATGTTTGAAGAGGCGATTGATAAAGCGAAATTAGAAGCGAAAGCAGGATTACGCGATTTGGAAAAGCTTCGCGAAGCGGTGAAGGAGTTAATCAGTGCTGAAGCCAACATGGATTGGCAAAAAGTTGTGAAAATATGTGACGAAAATATTCTGCACAAGAGCAATATGCACAGGGCAGCACAAATTGCTAAAGCAAATGCTTTAAATGAAGTTTCCCGGTATGAAGACGCCAAAGCATTTATGGAGGAAATAACACTAAAAGCCCCACTAAATATTCAATCACTCTATGCTCATCCCCGTGCTATGTTCCCCTGTCCCGGAATTGGAAGTCTCACTTGGAATGAAATTAGAGAGCCCCCCTCTGTGCAAATAGACATTTCATCGGTAAAAAGCATGGTGCTTTGTATGGGTTACGAATTAGGCCATACATATGTGATTTCTCTAAAGAATGTAAAAGCCAGTAGATCTTGTTCTGCAGATGTGATGATGAAAATGGTAGCTCTGTTGAGTGAAATAGACACATCAATTAGCAATGATGACAAAAATGAATCATGGCAATGGGTGGTCAGGGAACTTGCAAAATTGAAGGAGTTAATCAGCATGAAAAATTCTGCAGACCAACAATTTAAAGCTAAAAATTTTGTTGGGGCTTTAAACAGTTATACTGCTGCTCTGAAGGTTGGTACTTTGCGTTATACTTTGCTTCCAATATGTTTTTCGCTTATACTTTACTTTGCTTTAGCTTGATCCAACTGCTAGACGATGGGCGGCAATCTTGCATAGCAACCGTGCAGCAACACAGATGAGTTTAGGGTTATTTGCAGATGCCGTATTGGATTGTAATAATGCAGCTGCCAAGGATTCCGAATATGCTCGAGCATATCTGCGGAGAGCTAGAGCGTATAGGGTAAGTTATCGAATCTATCCTAATTAATGTATTTACTTATTTTCATATGCAGTCCATGAATAAGTTCAATGAAAGCGTCCGCGATTTTCGTAGATACTTATGCAGCGATCCTGTTCCAATAGATTTCAAAGATGTTCAAAAAGAGTTAGATGAGATGATTGATTTGAAAAACAAGGCGGACCCCAAGCCAACATCTTCATCGGCGCCTTCATCATCAGCTGGTCCCGCGTCTTCCACCAGACCAACTAGTGCAACCGCTAATACCGGTACTAAATCGTCACGAGAACCATCAAAGTTCAATGCAAACTTCAATCCTTTTAATCGTCCGGAAGGACCTGTAGACGATGGGAGTCGACCAAACTCTGCTCGTAGTACTGGAGATTGGGAAGGAAAGCCAAAGGTATGATATGCGTTTTGACCTACGTGATATTCTAATAATTTATTGTTGCAGTCAAATTCATATGGATCATATTCACATAACAATACTTATGCAGGATATTCTCGGCCATCTCGTTCGCAACAACAACAATTTCACCAGCAACAACAACAACAGCAGCAGCAATATCGTTCACAAACGCAGTCATCAAGTAGTAGATTTGGAGCATCATGGGGAACCAATCGAGATTTTGGATTAGGTTCTAGTGATGAAAGTGAAGAAGAGGAGATAAAACAAAAAAATCACTACACTCGTTCAACGTCATCATCTTCTAAAGGAGCGTTTGGTGGAAATGCGGCCAGTGGTGGTGTCAATTCTGGTGGCACGAGTAGTAGCGCTGGGAATAGCTCAAAACTCCCATCGGGACTTTTTAGTCTGAAGGAAACGGACCACTACATTGTGTTGGGTGTAGATACACACGCATCAGACAAAGACATAAAAGTCGCTTATAGAAAGCTTGCACTGCAGTATCATCCTGATAAAAATAAAGATCCAGGTGCAGAAGATAGATTCAAAATGATTTCATTGGCATATTCAATTCTGAGCGACAAGGTACATTTTTATGATTTTGATTCACATTTTGCTTATGTTGATTCATTAGGGGTCAAGGAGAGAATATGATCTTAGCCGGCCATTAAGTGGACGCGGTAGAAGGTAGATTATAGCTATAATATTTATCTATGTAGTTTTTGGTGATGATCATAATTGTATACAAACTTCAATCATTTTGACTCTTTGTTGGATCTTGGAAAACTACTTGGACTTATATATGATGACAGCGATCGCATCCACAAATTTTGAAATTTGTGAATCTTGATGCTTCTAGTATCCCGTTATCTTTCATGCGGGAGTATCTGTTGAATTTTACATTCTACTTTAGTGCCATTATGACCAAAATAAGTGAATGCGATCCATACGTCATTTGTATCACATACAAAACATATTCGTACCACTTTGTCACACTTCAGTGATATCACTCAGCGATAGAATAGAAAAATAAGCGGGGTAGTATGTTAATTTATTCCACTACTGTTCTAGTTTTGATTTTTATGACTCAAGGAAGAATAACTCGGATGATCAGAGGTCAATTGGATATCATGAGTGAGATCGAATTTTTCAAAGCAACTTGCAAACGCTTAATTGGAGGGTGAGTGCCACGAATTTTTGGTTGTCATTGTTAATATTGATTACACAGCACCATTTTTGGTTGTGATCACATTGAGAATCTTTCATTACAATATGAGAATATCGAACTTGATGTCACATTGACACATACCGGAGATCAGAAAAATTTGATTGCTTTTCTCCATGACAATTGCACCAACTCTAATGTACAGCTGAACGCTACTCTATTTGATACAATTATAAAAGGTTCCCGTTTCGATCGACTCAGTATCCAAAATATCACTGTTCATAGACATAAGACAGGTTTTTCGTATATTTTGCCAATTGATTGCACAATCATCGCAAATAATTACAAGCCACAAACGATCCACTATGTGAACGAACATGGCTGGATAATCCCAATAGTTTGGTTTGCTATGATGCTCTTCACCGTGGCAATCACCATTGCATGGAATTCAAAGTACTTCGATAGGATACTGGATTTTCTTTATCAAACCGACAGTGTTCTCCATCAAAAAAAGAAAAGAAAAAGATCTATCACTGTGCGATACAATAACACAAACTTTTTCGAACAAAAGACCTACACAAAATCTTCTTGGGGTAATCATTTCATCTCATTATGCATCGCTATTAAATCCCTTGTGCATACAATAGTTGTGAAAAAAGTTAATTCATTCTCTAAATAGCAATCAAAATAAAATGTAGAATCGAGGAGGAACCAAGAATAGGATGAAATAACATGTTTAAATAACCGGATATTCAAACTTTTCATTTCTTGCGCTTCTGCTTGCTGTTGCTGCTTGTATAAAAACCTTGGAATATGATGGAATAGCACCAAAATAACAAAATCAAAAAGGGCATGAACAGATGAAAATTGCTAGAATTGTTCTACTGTTGAAGCAAGTGCAATATTTTACTATTCATTAGTCCCACCCGAACAATAGTTGTACACAACACCATTGAGATGGCTCAAGAAAAAGCTGTTGATGATCCATACGATCTGCCTGATCCAGATCTAAAAATTATTCTTCTTGGAGATAGTGCAGTTGGTAAATCCAAATTGATTGAGAGGTACTTGATGGATGAATACAATCCGAGACAGGTTAGGTTTTTGATGTTGGTAGATCCCGCTTTCTTGATTCCATTGCCTTGTATTAATTAAAGCTATCCACATATGCTTTGACATTGTTTCGGAAAGAAATTAAGCTGAAAGAAGACGACGGAAAATCAACGATCATCGGTAAATCTTGTGTATTTTGTTTGGTGAAGTCATCTTCATTGTAAGCGTCCTCAGATTTTTGGGATACAGCTGGTCAAGAAGCATTTAGTAGAATGCATCCTTCATATTATTATCGAGCCCACTGTTGTATATTGGTGTTTGATGTGACACGTAAGATCACATATCAACATTTATCTGACTGGTACAAAGAACTTAGAGATCATTGTGAAAATATACCATGTGTTTTAGTTGCAAATAAGATTGATGTTGACTACAATGTGAGTATATAAGTAGAAAGCACCTGTGGATTTATTTGATATTATTCTTGTCTGTTATAAAAATAGGTTACAAGGAAAGAATTCAAATTCGCCACAAAGCATAACCTGCCGTTTTTCTTTGTCTCGGCGGCGGATGGAACAAATATAGTAAAAGTCTTTCAAACTGCGATTATGGAAGCAAAGAAATACAAAGCAAGTGGTGGTGATGCACTGTCTGAAGTTCTAGACTTACTTTCTGACAGAAAGGTAATGTTTTTTTCAATAATTTTATCGTGTCACTATGTTGAAGATTTTCTCATTGTTAGTAATGGGTGATCGGGAATCTTAAGTTGGCAGTGCAAACATAATTTATGGAAGATCAGTGTTTCCAAAGTCTACTTACTGATAAAGTCACTACTTTTCAATACTGTATTGTAAAGTTGGTAATATTTACAGCTTGTTTATATTTGTTACAACGATAATCGGTGGAATTAGATCATCAACTTTATTCTTCAGAATTCTAAACGACAGATCCCTGTTCTTTACGCACCGACTTCAAGTAATTCACCATTGTTGAAGCATCTGATACTTCAAATGGATCAGGACCAGAATTGGGCACCACTGCACCGGCCTATAAATCATGAGAAAGCGCAAACGATCACCAAACTACTTCGGTATACAGTACCTCAACAAATAGCTTTTCAATCTTCATATCGTTAATAACTGCACTATATCTCCAAGATCTTTCACCGAATCCTCGCTCTGACTCCCAAACGCAGGACATTCCCATTCCTCGTGTAAAAAGGGCGGCACCATCGGGAATTAACTTTACCTTCTTGAAATTTCCAGGATTAAGGGGATTAGTCTCGTTTTCATCTTCTTTGTCCAATCCTTGATGGATTCCCCACTAATAAAAATATAGACACTACTAAAATAAATCAAAATATGTAAGGGATAAGGCTTGCCTGGCGCATGACAAACGCATCATTCACCGATAAACAATATACTTCATCGATTCCTAACGAAAGTATTTCATCTTCCACAGATATTATCGTCAACAGGTAACTAAATATTGCACAATGCTAACCATAATGCATTTCATAACCAGGCAAATGAGTTGAGGAGCAAGTCGGTGTGAATGCACCGGGAAGAGCAAATACAACGGAACGCTTCGACTGGAAAAGGTCCTCGCTTTGCACATCTTTCCATTTAAATGGATTCGGAAGTAATGAATTGTCTCGCACTCGTGCTTTAAAAATTACGCTTGGAATACAATCCCCTTCTTTCAAGCTCATTGTCATATGTTGCATCGAGTGAGTGGTGGAGTACATCGGAGATTTCTTGAATGCAGCCAATCCATCACTCAAATGTAAACGATTCTTGATTATAGTAGGCGAAAATCCATTTGTTCTCTGCACTCCCAACATTAACAAGAAAAATACGATTCGAAACATTTTACAGGGACTATACACAATTTGGAATTCTGTTGAATGAAATTTGCCTCGTCAATATTTATTTGTGGGTAGGTCGGGTCGCCCGGGGGTTCAATGTGTGCATTAATTAATTAAAAACACATACTTTTTATTGTAATATATAAATAATAGTTGGTAATTGATATTGTACGGTTATTCATTGTTCGAACTTGAAGGTGCTAGAATGGTTGGGGGATGGAAGCTTCATTGACCATTCATTCAGATCTCCAGGAGGACATAATTGGTGCCCAGTCAAAGGATGGTTCATCGAATCTCACACAATCAATTTTGGAGTTATCCATTCGAGATATTCGAGTTGGTTGGCCTCAGTACAATCAATTGAAGCCATATCTTCATGGATGGTTTCGACCGGGAAATCTGGCATTGCTTTCTCGACTGCTTCCAACTAATGCCCAATGCGTTATTGAACTTGGTGCTTGGTTGGGTCGATCAACGAAGTATCTTTGCGAACGATGTCCTGATGCGTTGATATTTTCAGTTGATTTATGGTCAAATGATTATTTCGAAACAGATAGCCACTATGATAAAGCAGATCCTGAATTTTCGAAGATTCTCCACAATCATTCCATTTACGATCAGTTTCTGTCCAATCTCTCTTCGCATGGATTGACGGACGATGGTAAGGGGTTAGTCCCCATGAAAATGGACTCAACGGAGGCATTGAGGATAATTCATAATCTTGGAGCCAATCCGGATCTAATCTACATTGATGCTAGTCATCATTATGATTTTGTCGTAAAAGATATTAAGATGTGCCTTGATTTATTTCCTAATGCAGTACTGGTAGGGGATGATTGGGATAATGAGGATGTTCGTTTGGCTGTTGAGCATGTAGCCCACGAAAGGAAACTTTCAATCTATGTTCAAGGTAAAACATGCTGGACTTACTCAAGAAGCAAAGTTCTAGCAATTATTGAAGAGGAGCGGTTGCGCGAAGCGGAACATAAGGAGCAACAAGATCTCGTGAAAGAAATACGATCTAAACGTGGTTTTGATATCGAAGCCGCTCGATCAATCTTGAAACGCTCCAGAAAATAGATTTCACAAATAAAAAGAATTTGGTACAGTATTCTTAATTTTAAAATTTAAAATAAATCCCCAGTTTTATAGTCCGAGTAGATATCGAACGTGCAAAGGACTTTCACAACAAGCGTGAGTCTTTCAAACATACATTAATTAAATAAATCATTGGTTGGTCGAACAGGAGTAACTGGGGAACCAAATGATAATCTAGAGCTTGGAGAGGGCTTAACTTGACTGCCAGGGTTAATCATTCCAGTAGGATCGTCCACCGACATACCCCGTTGGTCACGAGAATCTCCTCGGTCACCTGAACCAAGTAGATAGCGGTTCGAGCTTCCAAGACCCTTCAAGCCCTTGAATTCTTTGCGCAACTCACGAAGATGCTCCTCTTCCCTCATTAATGCATCTTTCTCTGCATCGATGTGGGCACGCAATCGCTCCAAATGTTGTTTATCGTTGACAAGATCTGCCGACAATTGAGCTTGAGCCTTCTCTATTTCCTGTCTGGCTTTTTTCAGATGTTCTAATTCATCGTTGACCAAAGTCGCTTGCTTTTGAACATGTGTCTTTTCTTCATGTTCCAAAAGCTTGTTCCACTCTAAAATTTTTCCGATCTCCTTTTGAACACGCTCCTTTTCATAATCAACATGAGATATGATGGATTGATATCCATCAATGCCAACTACCTGTAACGCCATAAAATCGTTGTACTCCTTCTGAACTTCCTCGCAATGCGCTATCAGACCATGCTGAAGACTATCCATCGATTGAAACAACCATCCATACCACTCTTGTAACGCCGTTTCACAAAGCGAGGAATCTGGTCGGTCAACCACAGCGTACTTGTCCCGATGACTTTCAAATTGGCGGGATTTGTCGTCATATCGCTGTTTTCCAGCAGCTCTTGCAATGTATAAGCATTTTCGCACACCTTCCAAAAGCTGCATATTTCTGGTAGCAGATTCTTCAGTTATTTCCTTCCTCTTTTCAGATCTCTCGACCTTCGAAACAAAATCTGCAAGCAACGTGGATATTTCAGACATTTCACGAACAGCCATAAGTTCTTTTTGTTTCCAAACCACTTCCAAAACTTGGGCAATGCGACCCAACAATACCTCCTGCTGGCTGCGGTACTTCTCAATCTGACTCAAACTACTGTGGTAGTTGTAATGCTTGTGGTGAACATGAGCCTTGCGCAACTCATACAACTCCTTCTCCGCATGCTCACGAGCAAGCTTTAATTGCTCCAACTGCTCGTTGCCATGACCGATGGCTTTATATACCGCTGACAACTCATCCAACAGCTGCTTGCAAGATTCTTCAGTGAGATCTTCAAGATGAGTTTGTGGTTGAATAACT
>JACCEA010253950.1_pt1 | contig 13499 bp, 13 predicted proteins | sample 7449851 | NCBI WGS metagenome assembly JACCEA01 (sample SAMN15323453, study PRJNA562643) | freshwater metagenome | isolation source: river surface water | place: USA:Blue River Watershed | collected 2017-08-18 | reverse complement strand
TTCATTACTCGTTCTTCGAATATAATTGCACGCAAATGTCTCATATATATATGTATATTATCTATCTCTGGTTTCTTCATGATTAGAAGGCCGAAAAAATTGTGGAAAATGGAGGAGCCCTCACAAGGGCAATGAAGTAACTTCAGTCGTCAATCTATCTATCAACTTGGATCAACTCATTGGCCATCAGAAAATTATTTGTGTAATTCTGAATGTTTCTTTTTATTGTCTCTTGCGTACAACATTTTTGCAGGAATTGATTTCAAAATCGCGTTTTATGTTGTAAAAGTGCGTTTTTCACTACGGAGTAACGGCTATGCCATATGTAGGGTCTTAATTTGCTTTTTTTCGATTTTTTAAGCATCTTTTTGAGTATAATTAACATAAAACTATATAGTCTTAATTAAGTGTTTTTATAACGACCTGGTCTTACGAAAGGGGGTTTATTCATTATCATCCTATCAAATAAAAAAGATTATCATAAAAATTATCAAATAGAAGAAAGCTTAGCCACTGTATTTGTGAAAATCAATTCTTTCAACCTAGAAGTTGATCATCATTGACAATGCCATAGCCCACTTTTTTCAAGTTTTGCAAAATTCCATCCCATCTATCATGGAACATATATTTCACAGTCTGGGTGATATTGCACTACGTCGAGTATATAAATTTGTTTTGAAACAAACAATAGGAAAATATTTAAAAGATGACTTGCTCCTTGATCAATTGCAAGTCAAAACTAGAGAAGGAGTCATTGAGATCCATGATTTGGCTTTGGACTCCGACCAATTGAACGTGACCTTGGAATCATTGCCATTCACAATAACATCAGCATCAGTGAATTTAATTGAAGCTTACCTCTCCTACTCCAAACTTCTAACGGAAAGTTGCAGATTTGTTGTGGATCGTATAACCGTCAATTTGGAAGCCAAGGTTAAGGATAGCAATGTCTCCAGTAATGGTTTGTTCCCACCGGACTGTGATACTGGGCAACATGTATCAGAAAACGATCGCATTGGTAGTGAGGCATCAGTCACAATATCAGAAGAAGCTGAAGAAGGTCTAACTTTCATCGCACAGTGGATAGAGATTGTGGTGGCCAAATTGCGAATGGATATCAGACATATTGATTTCCAGTTTTCTTCAAGTAAAGCCAGATCATTGATGTTGCAATTATCAGATTTGAGTTTTTGCAATAGCGATCCCTCAATTATGAGCAATAGTAGTTCATTAGATGCTTCGCGAAATGTTATGAACTCAGTAGATCTGGCACAATCGCTGCTATCATCCTCCAAGGTATGTCGATATGTTGCTTTTGGATTGATGAAATAATGGAAATATTAGCTATTGACTATAGGAAATATTCAAATTAGATGGATTAATAATGAGGGATATCATGATAAAATTATCCTTGCAACTAATGGAGAGACACGGATACGACTTCGACCAGACACAAAGGATGGATCAGTAACTTTCAATAATATTGATACTGACATCAATCTTGCCTCTATAAATATTAATATATGTCGAGATTCAATGTCTCATGTCTTGGAAATGATATCAGATGTAATTGTCTTGATGAAACCAATAAATGAAAATATGGATGGGCTAAATATATCTGGGATATTCTCTCATTATCAAGATTTTGGCGGTCTATCCACGGACATGGAAGACATGTTTGGTAGAAGTCTTTTTCTTGCTCACCAACGACTACAACAGCAGGTTAGTGGTTGGTTTGTTGACTCTATGCATTATTTATATGTTATAAAAGAGATCCGTTCAGATGATTAACCATTCTCATAAATCACGACCATCCCCACTTGCCTCCTCTCTTTTAGATCCAGAGGCTATTGATAGTGATGGTGAATTCCCCGAAGATTTAAGCGACAGCGATGTTTCGGAATCAGAGTTTTATGATGCACTTGATCAAAAACCCATTAAAGTAATGAAAGCTTCTGCCGGCGCCCCGATGGAGAGGGTTGCGACGGATTTAAATCGCTCCAAGTTTGGGTAAGGCACCGTTTAAGCGTGAAACTTATCTAATCAGCGTTGTTAGATCGTCTGTTTTCACTTCAGCTATCACTGGCTTACCCAACAACGAACTTCTTTCCCAAGAAGCGTCTATCAATGTGAGGTTGCGTATGAGTTTGCCGTCGGTTTCCATTTCTATCATCGATATACATAATGATTCTGAGTTGTCTGTCAAATTTGAAGATATTATTGCAATTGTTCAATCGGTTTATTACAGCAATGATCAATCATCGTTAACTACAAAGGGTAGCATTCGCGATATTTCAATTTTTGAAGGAAAATTAAATGAGGAGAAGAAAGTGCTATTATCATTTGACAGAAGCCATGATTCTCGCTCTATATTTTGCTTACCAGTGGTAAGTTTTGAACATTCTTTCATGTCCAACGCGAACACTTCTTCCATCCAAGTAAAGATTCAACCGTTTGCTCTTTCGTTTGATATCATGATGATCAGCAATTGGGTGGAATTTTTCGAGAATTTTCATTTGCCTCAATTCAAGAATGCTCCTTCTACTTGCGCGCTGAAGACCGCTGTTACATTGGTCTCAGCTGTCGTTGTAATTCGCTCGGATCCAAAAATTCTATCGTCCCAATGGAATGAAATTTTTGATGCTATTCGTTTAGATATTAATTCTGCAAATTGGCAAGAAGTAAAACTTTTGAACAACAAAATTCTACATCAGCATCTGAATCAATCTTTCGGTGGCCTGTGTTTCACCTTAAATGATGTTGGCATTGAAGTTGAGAGTGGCAAAGAGGGACCTAGATTGACTATGGAGTCCGCATTGTTTGATATCTATCTTAGGGTGTCTCCAAAGTTGTATAGGTCAAACATATTGCGAGCATATAGCTCAAATGATGGCCTCACAAAATTGGAAATAAAGTTTGGGTTGCCGCCTAGCGCTATGGACCGAAGCAGTAGTAACTTCAAATACGATCGTGGTTTGATTGAAGATTTGGGGCCTCAAGAACCCCCTGTGGATCCATCAAAAGTTATTCAAGTTTCCACGTATGAATTGTTCATGGGTAAGATAGTATAACCTGTAGTTCTATTTTATTTATGATATTTGATAGACATCCAACAGCGAGAGTACAATGCATTAATAAATATAAGCGATTTTCTCGTTTATGCAGATGGAAATTTGTCGCATCGCAGCCAGCAATCCCCAGCATCTTCCGAGAACTCGTTTGGCGTGCATATTGATACTAAAAGAGCATTTTTGGTGCTTGGTGAGAATGAGTTTTGCTGGTGGAAAACTCCGCCAAGCGCTTTTGCTAATAACGATATCTTCGCTGCATTGTGTAATCTGTGCGAAAAGTTATTGGAAGGACAAGAAAAGCACATCCTAAACAAGTCTCTTAAATTATGCGTTGCAATTCAAGATCCCGCCATTAAAATCGTCCAATCAAACAAAACAATATTTGTCGAGTTGAAAGCAAACGATTTGTCCATTTTTGAGATGGGACCAACACAATATCACAAATTAAAACACGATCAGTTCGATTTTTTTTCTGCCCCCAGGACTAACTCTAGAATGGGCGATGAAATTAACAAGACACCAGTTATCCATCGGGCATACGCCAGGAATCATTCCACAAGCGATGGGAATGTGCAACACCATGGACAGTTGGCAAATCATGGTAAATTTGGGAGCGCTTTTGAGGTGCGCTTATTGTTGACAGAAACAGCTTCGATAAGCTGTTCTGCAGATATAATGAAGTGTCTGCATTTTTTTATTGACTTCTACGATATTATTATCAATTATGATCCTCGCGCAACGTGGTTGATGAAATTAGTTAAGGTATTAACTCCTTTGACCGTGACACAATCCCGTTTCATTAATATTGCAGAACTGTTGCATTTTATCGAGAAATACTCCATAAAGGATTCTTTAATGGAATTGGACCGTGAGTTGATTGTTCGTGCGAGGACATTTCTGGCTAATAACCTGTTGCTAAATCCACCTTCTAACGGAATTGAGCAGTCAGCTCTTTTGATTCCATTTGAAATGACCAAAGTTTCTGCGCGTGTCAGATCGTCGCTAATTGATTATTATTCAGCAGTTTCTAACACAAGCCTTCTATTGTCGGCAGATGTAATTGCATTGTCGTCAACTATTGTTTCCAATACTGATAAATTTTGCTTGAAAATCTCACTATCAAACTTAGCATTCTTTCTTTGCAATAAAGCTTTTCACGTAGGTATTGAGAAAAATTCATTGAACTGGAAAGATCGACAAGGATATTTAGAATTGTTGTCTATTGATCGTTTGACAACAGTTGTTACCGTAAGTAACAAAGAAGAGCAAGATGTTGCACTGGAATTTATTTTTGGGTCATGTACTGTTCAAGGTTGTTTGGATTCACTGGGTCTAATAGGGGTAAGTAAATATCACAGTAAACAGTGTGGATTTTGTTGATTAATATTAATTTAGCGCAACATGCAAGAGTGGTTCAGGGGCTTTGAAGAAGCGTGTCTGGACGTTGACAACATACGTGCATTTCCGAACACCAATTCCACAAAAGATAATGAAAATTCTGCCTCTATTGAGCATATCGATAAGTTACGGATTTGCACCGAAGAAGAAGATGATGACAATGAAGAAATTATTTCTCATGATCTAATCGACGGAGTTGAGGTAGGTGTCAAATGTGGTCTCAATTCCGTTGATTTGTAACAGACCATCAATAGACCAGACCGGTACTTCAACAAAGTGTTTTACTTAGGAATGAGCATGCTGTCGACGGTTTGCTGAAAGGGGTTGTTGAGGATTACTATGCGGGTGGAAACAGCTTGTCTGTGTTGGAAGGTTCAGTTGTCTCTGTTTTGCAAAATATTTTTGATCTGACTGTTTCAGATGATAAATGGATCCCTGATTATGATTATGATGATGATTCGAATGATGAGGTCCCTGTCAATCAAATTAGTGTTCAAAAGTTGTCAACCATTGACGATGATATGGATAGAAGCATTCAGTCTCTATCCAACAGCATTTTGCTTTTTCCAAAACCAACCAATATTGCAGCCGCAGAGTTGGAATTGCAGCCCCTAGTAGTACCAACGGAAGTAGCAGATAACTATAGTCAAGAATTGGAAGCTGTACAGCCGGGATTGACCGATATGGAGCTGGCGGAATTGGGAGAGTTAGAGAAAGCATGGGAAGATGTTGTAATTGAAGAGGACGGACATGATATAGGCGATGCCGCTATTAATGTTAATTTTGAAGAGCAGAAAGCGTTCTGGTATCGCAGATTATCCGAGCCTGAGGTATTTGTTATATTTTATATATTTAGTCTCTAACGACCATCAAAAACTCTTTTGACTTTCGTCAGATTGATTTCCAATACTTAAATAAAGCTTCTGCTATTCAATCACAGAGACAAGAATTATCAGAAAGTCGACCAGGTTTGATCTTAGATACTTGAAACTCCACATATTTTTAATTTCTTTATAGAGATGGAAAGAATTCAAGCCCATGATGTTGTTGTTGCTTTGCAAGGCAACGTTAAAGTTAAGCTGTATGAAGGATCAGAGTGGACAGGTTGGGTTTCTTGTTTTTTATTATGTGGGACAATTTAATAATATCGATTTAAAAAATTGTAGATGAAACAGAAATATCGATAGATACTCCCAAGCGGCGCCTGGAGAAATCGTCGATTGAAGTGCATTTGAGGGATATTTTGGTTCAAATATTTTCATACAGATTGATGGACAGTGCGGATAAAAGTATCCCCAAAGAGCGCATCGATGTAATGGTGAAAGATGCGATGCTGATTTATAATTCTCGGAACGGCAAAATGCGTAATAAAGTGCTTGGTGCATGGAAATCATCCCAGCGACAATGGGATGACACAAAAAGTATTATCAAATGCACGCTTTTGTCTTACGGTGATGGTAACCAACATCACAATCAAGCCAGTAATAAAGCTGAATACCGACTTTATGTTGCACTTTTGCCGCTGAGGTGCTTTTTGACTGAGGAAGTAATTGGCTTTGTAAAAGGATTGGCACAGAGTCAACACTTACATGAAATTTCTACAGAAAATTCACTAAGCGATTCTTCGTTAGAAGTTGGAAATTATTTCCAAACGATTGTCATTGAGCAAACGGATCTCAAAATCGATTATAAAGCGTCTCACGTCAATGTCACGAGTCTTCAGAATGGTGATTACCTACAACTTTTGAATATTTTTCCTATCGACGGCTTAGAAGTAACGCTGAAAAGTATTCGCTTGAATGGGATCAGTGATATTGGAGCAGCCGGTGGTCATATTGTGGAGACATGGGTTATGGATATTTACAAAAATCAGCTTCATAAGGTTATCGCAGGAGCCGCCCCTCTCAAGAGCATAGCCCATATTACAAGTGATGTCCATTCGTTGATTTTCGCTGGTAACTCCAAAATTGGAGGAAATAAAAAAGTTGTGCAACATTTGCAACGTGGGACAAAGACACTGGCAACCACAATTGCCAAGGAAGCGCTTGATATCACACACAAGTTGTCCATGTTGGTTGCGCAAACGATCACAGATTTTGCATCGGACACGGGAGACCAGGAACAGGCCAAAATTCCTTCTTCGTACAAGCAGCCTAAAAATATTGGAGAGGGTTTGAACAGAGCCATTGGTTCAGTTTCAAGAGAAATGAGTAATGCCGTTGAGACTGTTATTGCCGTTCCAATCCGTCAGTATGAGCGATCAGGAGCAGGCGGGGTACTGCAATCTGTCGTTCGAGCGCTGCCAGTCGCTGTTTTGCGTCCAATAGCAGGTGTTGCTGAAGGTGTTTCATATACAATTCTGGGATTTCGTAATCATCTCGATCCTGGAATGAAAAGGGATGAAGAAGATATGTGGGATGTTAATACATCATAACAACATGTTGCTGTAGATAATTACAATATATATAATGTTATTAGTTCCTTAATACGAATGCTTTATTGGCACAATCAATGTTTGATAGAATTTGGAGCAGCCCTCCAACAATCTGGATGCTCAAAAATAACGTATCCTTCTTTTTTAAGTTTGTTCAAATGGTGAACCAGATTTGCTTGTGCAGACATGACTACTCCTAGTGGCAGCTTTCCATAAATCGTGCCTACCATATCAAAAGAGTTCTCCCATACTCCAGGTGCCAAATTTTGTAAGTATCTAAGTATTTGGCGCTCTCGATTGTTCCTGTGTACAATGTACTCCTCTATTTTATCAAGTGCAGCATTTCGAATTACGGGGCCATGACCAGGATATATGGAAGTGATTTCCTTCGTTGTGCCTTGACGTTTTATAATGAGGTGCTTTAGTCGCTCCAGACTTTTCATATAATCATATAAGTCGTCAAACACAGACGTTCCACATCCTAATATACAGTCCCCCGAAACTAAAGCGTGATCTTCTTCCAAAATAAATGAAACATGGTCCGAAGTATGGCCAGGCGTGTAAATTGCCTTTAAATGAGTTTTATCGTCAACTTCAAAAGTTTGATCATGCTCTATGTTGTGAATTTCCACCGGTAATTTATTTTGATTATCTTTTTCTACTCTTTTATAAATCTGGGGCAATGGGGTCATATTCCTTTTTCTCAATTCTTCAAGGATGGGCAACAGTCCACCGACGTGATCTGCATGACCATGCGTCAGAAGGATCGCTCTCAATCTAGCTGTCTTGGCTGCAACGAAAACTTGATCAAATAAAACTGGGATAAACTTATTAGCAGTAATAAGTTCTCCTGTGTCAATTAAAATGTGGGATGATCCGCCTTTGCCAGTTACCAAGTAGGTATTCGTTCCTTGAAGAGTGTGATAACCAGGATTTTGAGCTAAAATTCTGAAGGTATTTTCAGAAACTCTCTCTACTGAAGCAAGAACGGGTAAATTCGAATTGACACTAGATTCCCAAACCTTTCGGCTCATATTTTGCACCAATGTTGAAGACCTCCCAAAATTGTATCCTTGGACTAAGTATTTTGACATATACGCTTTCACCATGATTCTCAACCCTTTACCAAAGACAATGATTCCAAAAACTATCGCCACTACTAAGGCACCCAACCATATCATTTGCGTGATACGAAATGGGCGTTGTTGATAATACTTGAGGTTATTATTGGAATTAATGTGTTACAACCCAACCTTTGCTATGATTCAGTTTGGTGGTGGCGATAAAATACTGATGCTTTCAATCTATCAGATTACTTACAACACACAACACGTACACTACAACTACAATGGTGCAATGTGGAAATGATTCCAAATTGCGCACACTTCTGCTGGCGCTATAATATTATTATGGATTACGCACAGAAGATAATAAAATACCAAATACTGCCTGGGCTCTGCTGCGGCTGCCCCTCTGTCCCTGCTCTGCTCTGCTGTGTATTCCATATTGTAGCAGAGGGGAAGAGGGGAATCATGCATCTTTTGGTCTTTGTACAATAGTCTTGCTCGCGCTCTAATTAATCGCAACATTTCGTTCTTCAATATGCCCGTGGCAAATAACATCATCACAGCTGCTATCATCGCACCACTCATAGCAGTGTTGTCAACTATTAGTTTAGCAACATTGCAACGGTCGGTGGACTGGGTAGCCGCTATTGCAAAAAACCCCCAAAAGTACTTGTATTTTGATTGTCCAAGGTTAATATCTTGTTTAACTTTTGTGATTGTAGGGGTTATTTGAGAGAGTTAAGGCCATACATTAAACAATTGGACACAGTTATTGAGCGTTTACTCTCCGGTAGGTGATAATTACTATGGTGCCAGAAACGATTAAGCGATGATGTACTAAATTTGTTAACACAGGAAATAAATTCACTCCAACTGCAACCAATATTTTGCTGATGGGTGTCATCATTCTTTTGATTGCATTGTTGCTGGAAGGATCTGATAAGCCTAAGAGGGTTCAAGTAGTGGACAAGAAGAAACCTGAATGACGTCTGAAAGTTTATATGGATTGTCCATTGATGCTAATTTTAATACAGTCAATGGTAACATTCTATTTTGGATTAGAGGGCCAATGACTCGTTTGTTTGAATGTATAAGGCTATAAACGAAACTAAGGCTAAACAAAAACGTTATCGTGAATTTTCTTACTTACGAACTCTCCCAAGAAGATTAAGATGGTAATCCATCAAAGCTTATTTTTAGGCATGCTTTCTACGACCACTACACATAGTTCTCAACAATCAGAAATTTTTTGTTCTAATCAGAAAAATTTAGAACTTTCATAAACCGGTCGAGGGCTAAGGATTATACTGCTCTATTCACAACAAGAAAAAATACACTATCACAAGAAAATTTATTGGGGAAGTAAAATTTTAGAATATGGGAGTATGTAAGTGGGCCTATTTGATATTTTGAGACATAGCACATGAAAAAACAAAATAAATTTACAAAACCTAAACAAACAGGAGGACTGCAATTCGATGTTTCAATACTTATAGATTAATACTTAACAATCCCTTTTGACTGATTCTTTATGGCGGCGGGGTGAGTTAAAACGATTACCGCTGGTATAAATACATATTAATTGTCGTAAATTATCAGTGAATATATTTAAATATCGTATTTCTACTGCTGGTACATCATACCTGGCTCCCGCAGATCGATGGTACGCCCCATGATGGTGGCATGATATCCGTATCCTGGTATATTGTTATATATGATGTATCCGCTCGATTGGGATTATAATTTTAATAATTGTATTCTGTAGAAGTATGAATAATTGTCATAATGGAAAAAAGTTGTTTTTAAATAGAAATATGACTTTTTTACTCACAGCCACCCAATTTCTGACCCATCCATCCTGAGCGTATGATATCAAAAATCATTCTTGCACTGTATTTTTGAAGCAATGTTGATTTTATTTGAAACATCAGCTGGATATGCTTTGTTCAAGGCGACCAAGTCTGGGAAGTTCACTTCTGCGGGAGATGTAGCTGAAGAATTTCGCAAGGCCAGTGACCCAACATCTCTGGTAAAATTTAAAGCATTTTCTGCTTTTGAAAATACCACCGATGCTGTGGTTGCAGCGACAAGTATAATCGATAGCAATATGGACAAATCATTGAAAAAGTTTTTGAAAAAAAATATTGTTGATAAAGAGGTTTCCGAAGAATTAGCTGTTGCTGACAGTAAATTAGGTGGAATTATCAGAGATTCACTTTCTATCAAATGCGTCCACAACGATGCCGTTATGGAATTATTTCGCAACATTCGACAAAATTTGGATGTTTTACTTGACAAATCTGACGGTGATATGAAAGCGATGCAGCTTGGTTTGAGTCACTCTTTGTCCAGATACAAGCTTAAGTTTACTGCTGACAAGGTTGATATTATGATTGTCCAAGCCATTGGTTTACTTGACGATCTAGATAAAGAAATTAATATTTATGCTATGAGGGTTAGGGAGTGGTACGGATGGCATTTTCCAGAGATGGCAAAAATCATCAATGATAACATGTTTTACGCGAAATGTGTTCTTCGGATGGGCATGCGAGTTAATTGCAAGAATTGTGATTTTTCTGATATCCTTGGAGATGAATCACTCGAAGAAACTTTCAAGAAAGCAGCTGAAACGTCTATGGGCACGGAAATTTCAGAGACTGATTTAGTGAACATTAAATCCCTTTGCGAACAAGTGGTCAACCTGTCTGATTACCGTTTGCAATTATTCGAATACTTAAAAAATCGCATGGCTGCAATTGCTCCTAATTTAACTATGATGGTTGGAGAGTTGGTTGGTGCCAGATTGATCGCCCATTCTGGCAGTTTGCTTAATCTTGCTAAGCATCCTGCGTCAACCATTCAAATTTTGGGTGCAGAAAAGGCTTTGTTCAGAGCATTGAAAACCAAAACCGACACCCCTAAATATGGTTTGATTTATCATGCATCCTTAATTGGCCAGGCTGGTCCAAAGATTAAAGGCAAAGTGAGTAGAGTCCTTGCTGCGAAAACCGCTTTGGCCATTCGTGTTGATGCTCTCGGAGAGAGTGAAGGTCCCACTATTGGTATTGATAGTCGACAAAAAGTTGAGGCACGAATCCGTCAATTGGAAGGTGGTCAACGTGGAGCAGCGTTTGCAAGCCCAGTAGTAAAATCCTCATCTGGGCCAGCCAAATATGATGCTGGAGCAGCTAAAGCTGTAGCTGCTCCTAAATACAACGAGGCATCAGATGTTGTGATCACAACGGAGCCCAAATCTAAGAAAGATAAGAAGCGGAGCCGTGAGGAAGAGGACAATGCAGAGGATAAGCCAAAGAAATCAAAAAAGGAGAGTGGAGATGGCGATGCCGGTGAAAAGAAGAAGAAGAAGAAGGATAAGGAAAAATAACGGATAAGAACTATTGAATTGTAGATACACGGAGGAATTTAGGATTGCGTCATCTTAATTTATATTTTCATCTTACCACCTTCGTATCATAACTTGTTTTCTCTGCAATTTCGGCCAAAAATGGGGTAATCGCCATCGATATAGCAACTGTGGTGAGGAGCATTTGAGTTACACGAGGTGGTAGTAGTCCATAGTTTTCCGCTATTGCAAGTGCAACAAATGCAAATTCTCCACCTTGTGCATTCAACAATCCACATTTCCGACTCACAGCTAATTCTTTGCCCAGCAATGAACAGGCACCACTGATGACCATCGATTTTATCATAACTAGACCAGCTACCATGGTTACCAAAGTTTTGAATTCTTTCATGACAAATTGGAGGCTTATGGCGCAACCAACCCGGACGAAAAAGACTGATAACAGAATAGCACGTATGGGACTGATGAGATGTTCGATCTGATAGCGTTGTGGACTGCTAGATAAAGTGATACCCATTGTAAATGCACCTAAGCTCTCTGATAATCCAATAGCATGAGTGAATGAAGCAGCTGCAATTGTTGTTGCCATAACAGTTGAAATAAGGCTATCTCTATTTTGTGTATTTGAGATAGACGACACGAAATCCTTCAGGATGGTTGATCCAAGAGACAACATAATCATAACAGTTAGAAAAAATTTGCACGCTGCAAAAACTAAAGCAGGTGCAAAATTATTTCCCGATGAGGATAAAAGCAGTTGTATGATCACTAACAGGGGTACAACGGCAAGATCTTGGAACAGCAAAATACCTAGCGTAGGTTTAGCGTGGTCCGATTCCAAACTTTTATATTCTTTTAAGAGCTGTACAACAAATGCACTGGAAGATAATGACAAACTGCAACCAATAATGAAGGCTGCAAGAAACGAAAATCCAAGCAATTTGGAAATACAACCAAAGATAAAGGTTGTAACAACAAATTGTAGGCTCCCTAAACAAAACACATCTTGCTTCATGGAAGCAACTTTCTCCACAGATAACTCTAAACCCATCTCAAATAAAAAAAGCATTATCCCTAACTCTCCTAATTGATTTACCAAGGGCAACTGGAAGGCATGCAAACCGTTCGGCCCTAAAGCCATACCACATATTATGAATCCCAGTACTGGAGATATTCCAACTTTGCGGCAAAGTGCTGGTATGGCGCCATTGAGACCAAGGAAAAGTAAACCAATTGATGACTCCCCACTGAATGCATGATTTACACCACTCAATAAATTTTTCATTTCCTGGCGAAGGAATGAAGGTGGGTGGTAGTGAGAAGTTACTCCATGATGCGTTGGTGTGCAGCCTTTGAGATGGATTCCATCAAAATTTCTTTTTTCTTCATAACGCCTGAAACGATATTGATGCAAGATGAAAGACTAGTGGAAACAATTGTCAAGTATCTGGAACTTGACCTATTATGAAATATTTCACTTACAGCAGGTTTGAGAGGAGGAATCACTAGTCCGGATACCACAATAAAAGAAAGAAACAAGGCTGAAATTGAACTCTGCAATCGCATTTGGAAGTACCCCCCGAGACTTGCGATTAACAACTTTACAACGGATCACTGATCTACTAATATTTTTCAACGTTTTGCCATATTATATGCCCTGTACAAGCGCTTGTAGCCGGATACGCAGCACAGCAGAGCGCAAGCAATACCCTAGGCAGTCGCAGGCGAGCACCAAGCAGCAGGGATACAGCAGCAGCCCGTATATGGTATACCACATATTGGCTGCTGCGCCTTGTGGCCGCTTGCGCTCTTAGCGCGGCATTTTTAAGTATAGATATTTCGGATAATATTGCCGGTTAGATGTAATTATTCCATCCCTATTTTGAATTCTCCACCACAAGCCACAAGCTCAAACTACCGTTTTACAGACAGAACAGAGCAACTATCATTTATCTTCCTAGCGAATCTAACAAGTTTTTGTTTGAGGACTTTTGAAAATATGAGCGCTGCATTCCAACCTCAAATTATCCTTCTTCGGGAAGGAACTGATACAAGTCAAGGGAAAGCCCAAATTATTTCAAATATAAATGCTTGTCAATCTGTTGCGGAGGTTGTTCGAACAACTCTAGGTCCTCGTGGAATGGATAAATTGGTCCATGATGGAC
>JACCEA010068189.1_pt1 | contig 13506 bp, 6 predicted proteins | sample 7449851 | NCBI WGS metagenome assembly JACCEA01 (sample SAMN15323453, study PRJNA562643) | freshwater metagenome | isolation source: river surface water | place: USA:Blue River Watershed | collected 2017-08-18 | reverse complement strand
GTTCGATCTCTTTCTCCACTGCTTCAAGTAGCGCTCTGTTTCTGGGGATAGCAGGAGTAGGTAGCTTTTTAGCTTCAAACCCATTAACCCTAGTGTACACTCTCTCAGCTGTAGTTTTGTCGTCCCAGTCGGAAAGCAGCTCTCCGCGTCCAATAGCTTCGCGTAGGGCGATAGCGAGATCAACTAGGTCGTTGTGCTCTTTTTTATCTTTGACAAACGTGGCCCCTTCAGGGTCGGCTTTAAGCTTGTCTAGATCTTCTTGTAGCCCACCGATGTATTTCTCGATAGCTGGAGTGTCCAGGCCATCGGTTCTTTCTGCCACTGGAAGAGACAGCTGCTTCTTCTGCTCAGCAATAGCGCTTTCGAGGCGCTTAACCTTACGGTCATACTCAGCCTTGTAGTCTGCAGAAAGGTCTCTTCTGGTAGACGCCATCTCTTGGGCGGGGGTGTCCCCTTCCTCCCGAGCCTGCTGCTTGAAGTTCTTTCTAACTCTTTCTTGAAGTTCAGTATCCATCAGCCAAGCTAGCGATCCAGGGTCAAGCTCGTCCATTGCACGAGTTAATACTACATAGAATAGGTTCATATCCTCGTCTGTGATGTTATTGATCAACTCGTCGGCCTGAGCTACATCTGAGTCAGCAGAGTCTCCTTCAATGGAGATATCATTCTCGGTCATAGCGGCATTGCCCTTACCCCAGTCACTCCAGATTTTAACCTTTGGAGCTTCAAGACCCTTGGCGGTGTGTCCGGTCATGATACGGATCTTGGCATCTTCACCACGTAGGGCAGAGACTAGTCGAGCCAGCTGCTTACGAACGTCACCCTTAACCTGAGCAGTCCACTCCATCTTAGCAAACTGAGAACCCTTTTCTTTCTCCTCGCTGCGGTCGAATCCAGAGTCTTCGATAGCCACTCGGTTTGCGTAGACGCCGTGGTTGGATTTAGCTTTTCGACTGTAGCTGCCACTAATGACTAGCTTGTCTTTTCTAATCTCATACTTGATTCCGCCGCCTAGCTCTCCGCCCTTACCGACAACGTCAGGAACGTGGAAGTCGCCGTTGTGTACGCGGAAGTTTCCAACCATAGTCTTCAGCTCGTCAATAGCTTCAGACATGTACTTAGCCCTGATTCTCTTTTGAGTCTTACCGAGTAGTCCAAGAATAGTTTTCAACTGAGGGTCAGCATTTTCACTCTTGGTTGCATTCATCAGTGAGTCCCAGGTAGGGAAGCCTAGAAGCTCTCGAGCAAGTCGCTTAGGCTTACGTTCCGGCTTAGAACCGTAGTACATCCACTCTAACGTGCGGAGAACTGTCATTAGCCTATCCTTCAAGTTAGCGGTAGAAGCTACGCGCTCGCCTGGGAAAAGCTCATCGGACCATAGAGCAGCCTCGATGATTCCATAGTTAGTTCTAGTGATGATAAGGTCAGGGTCGCGCATTGTTCCAGATGGGACAATGCTGGATCCGTCTCCGTCTCGTCCAACCAGACGAAGCTTTTCTCCAAGAATCGAAAGAATCTTGTTAGCAAGCTGGAGAATACCGTCGCCTGTACGGAAACTCTTAGTTAGAGGTAGGGTAACATCCCTATCTAGAACACCGAGCGAGTCGGCAGTTCCGCGGAAACCGAAGATCTTCTGGTTTTTGTCACCTACGGCAACAATCTGGATGCCGTTCTTGTGTAGTCGCTGCTGGTCCAAGATAACCTTAAGGAATACAGGGTTAATATCCTGGGCCTCATCAAGGAATAGAATCGACGGAGCTTTCTTCAAACCGTGAGGGCTTCTACCATTAGAGTCAAACACAGTCAAGTCTGGGTCAGATAGTGCCCAGTTCTTGAACAGGTGAGTGTGGCTCAGAATGATCTGACCTTCATCAGACAAAACATCCGCCCACATGAACTGCGCGGTACGGATGTACGCGTCATAATCGTCCTGGGTTACCGGCTTGTATGCTGGTGGGAACTCGATGCTGTCAACGTGTTTTTTGTTAATAGCCTTGTCGCCAGATTTCATCCAGTTATCCAAAACCTTGTATGAGTAGCCAGCAAAACTGGTTTTCATCACTTTTCTGTTGTCCGAAATTGTTACATCCTTAGGGACAAACGCCTCGGCAAGAGCCATTTCGTTGAATGGGTTGATTAGACCTGAAGGGTTTTCCTCCGCTTGGTCATACTTAACCTTGAGACCCCTGTTAATGTCTGCAGTAAAGCTAATCGAGTCGCTTGTTCTAGGCTCAGTGTTGCCTGGCATCTTTTGCTCGGCTTCAAGCTGGTTTTCCTTGTTGAAGGTGATGTAAAGGATCCTGAGAGCCGGGTATATCTTCTGTAGAACTTCAGCTGCCATGCGTAGGTTTGTAGTCTTACCAACACCAGCGAGGGCCTTGATAACTACGTTCCAGCCGTTAGCGATGGCTGCAATGATAGCCTTACCCTCTTCGGTAGGCTTCATATCAAGCGCTTCTATAGCCTTAAGAATGTCATCGCTGTACTCTATGTCTTTTGCCTTTTTAGCGTCGACAGGCTCCTTAGGCTTACGAATAGCCATCTCTTGGATATCAGACTGAGGCACTGAGTGCTTACCTTCAGGCACGTCGATATCGTTGTTAGCCTCTAGCTGCTTGATTTGAGACATAGCCGTAGTCAGGCGCATAATGATCTTGTCTGCACCATCCTTACTGTAGAAGTGTCCTTCAGCAGCCTTTACGAATCCGCTAGCACTTGAGCGATCCATGATTCCGGCAGAAACCATCTGGTCAGCCAAGTTTACGATCATGCTCTCCTGCTTAGGGGATGCAGATCCAGCATCGGACGTGAAAGGGATGACATCTACTTGGCGAGCAGGGACAGATACGATATCGCTGCCAGCACCGATTTGGACGTTATTGCCTTCACTTCCTAGGCCAACTACGTATCCAAGTCCGCCAGGAAGCTTCGAGGACTTAACCTGCATTCCATAGTCTAGGTAGATTCCGGCCTTGCTACGGAACTTGTCTGTAACCTTAGCAAGTACTTCAGGTAGAAGCTTCTCAATAACAAACTTGCCTGAAGCTAGGATGTCCGCGGCAGGCATGTCAACTAGAACGTGGTCGCCAACAATCCCAAGCGAAATACCAACGCGCCCGCTGTTAACGTCAGTGACGTAAGAACCAGCGTGTAGTTCCTTTGTAGGGTTGACGTTTGGGATGTTGATTGGTTCGCGGTCATCTTCCTGACCAGAAATCATTCCGCTGGCGACAGCGTCAATGAGGTTGTTCAGGACAGTATCAACCTGGCCTGGAGACATTCCGGAGATGGATAGAATGTCCGACGCGCGGCCAAGCTGGTACTCTGCAGACCGCTGAGCGTAGACGTCCTTAGCAGCTTCATACTCCTCACGGCTCCAGCCATTGACAGCACCCTCATAGTTAAAGTTTGGTCCAGCAACTGCAAGGCCTCGAACACCGCGATCTAGCATCTTGTTGAATACCTCGACTGTAGATGCAACGTCGGCGTCAGCTTCGTGACGTCCATTGTTCGATAGACCAAAGTAGGTAACCAAAGCTTCAAGCGAGAACGACTTGGTCTGCTGACCATACTTAGTAATCTTGAATGGTGCGTCAGGGTTAGCTGGGGTCCATTCAGGCATCATGTAACGAGCTAAACCTAGGGTGTCAATGTAGCCACCAGGGTTTAGAGGCTCTATGCCCGCTTCCGTCATGGTACGGTCAAGAACTTCCATATCGAACAAAGTCGAGTTGTGTCCAGCAATAATTGAGCCGCGTGGAATAAACTCTAGGAGCCTCTCCATGGCCTCACGCTTGGTAGGGAATGTCTCCAGGAAGTCCTGGGTAACCTTGCCACCCTTACCGTCACCGACGCCCATAAGAGTGTAGGAGCTTAGCTTCGACTCTGGGTTGATGTAGGTGGTGAAAGAATCAACAGGCTCTAGACCAGAAAGCTTAGTAACAGCAACCTGGATAGGGTCATTCTTAATGTCCGGGTCGTCTAGGTCAGTAAGACCTGTGGTTTCCAAGTCAACTACGTAGATATCCTGACCCTTTAGGAAGTCAAGGATATCGTTGTAGTTGCTCATACCCTTTAGAGGTTCAAGAGCATCTCCAGTAAAGGTTGGAGGGTAGAAGAACTTCATCGAAGGCTGCTCTGCGGAAGCCATCTCCTGAATCTTCGTGTCGATCTCGTCGTCGGTCATGAGTCCAGCCTTGTATTGACCGATTGCAGCAGCTGTAGCAGCTTGAGCACGCTGGAGGATGTCTAGAACTTCTGGAGTTCTAGTCTTCAAAGTACCGTAGGTGCTGGCAGAATCGTCACCAGGCAAAATAGCCTGAGCAATACCAGTTAGTCGCTTGTTGAACTCACGCTCGTTTAGAATAAATCGACGGCGCATGTTCATAATCGCCTTTAGGCCGTAAATCTCGCTTAGAGCATTCTGAAGGATTTTACGAGCATCTGCCTTAAGAACCTTTTTAGGGGTGTTTAGTAGAGAATCGGCAATTTCAGCACCAGCGGCAGAAAGCATTGCGCGAATCTTGCTTAGGTCATCTCGCATTGCCTCGCGGCGGAAAGCATCTTGTATCTCTCGCTTGTCAATGGTAGCGATGTCATCAGAGCCCAGTGCGACGTAGTCGATAATATCTGGAGTTCCACCAAGCTTACCAATTGCCTCTTCGATTTCGTCTTCGGTGCGGGCAATCCACTTTCCAGGGCTTGAAGGTTCATAGTCTTCTGGAATGGTTACAGTGGTCTTAGCAGGAATACGTAGGCCCTTGATTTCATAGCCACCTTCAATACTCTGCTTAAGAATAGCGTCGTCGTACTTGGTTTCAAGGTCGTCATAGCGTGAGATGTACTTAGCAGCCATCTCAGTGGCCTTCATGTCTGGGACAGCCTTAACAATGTCGTCCCATTCGCTGTCACTAATAAGGCCCTTAACATACTTGCGCTCTAGAGAACGTAGCATACGTGGGGTAGGCCCACCGGTCTCACGAGTGAGGTTGGTGGTAAGCATTCGAGGCTGGTACTCAGGCTTGAATGGAAGCTTAGTGAATTCCTTAATGTAAGCCTGTGTATCCACCCAGTTTAGTCCGCGGTGGAATCTTAGGTACATGTCTAGGCGGTCTTTAGCAACCTCGTCCGAGAAGTCTCGGTTCTGGATAAGGCTTTCCATCATCACCAACATACGTGGGCGAGGAGGGTTCTGGCCATCAACAAGGCTAGTCTCTAGGAACTTAGGTGTAGCACTAGGAAGCCCGTGCTCGCGAGCAATCTCATCGGCAGTCTTTCGACGTCCTTCAATTTCCTGCAAGTCGATGTAGTGGGTGAGCTGCTTGATTTTTGCGTCAGCTTCGCGATACTTGTAGTCTAGAAAGTTTTCTAGGACATCCTCGCGCATGTTTGCAGGAACACTTTCACGGGAAGCGAAGTCGCGAAGCAGGTTACGCTGCTCGTAACTAGCAAGCATGTTAGCTCCCTGAGGTAGAGTGTTGATTTTGTCAATAAATTCTTGAACAAAATCGTTTGAGTGTCCGTTAGGGTTGTTGTGAATAGCGTCAAACAGTTCGATATCTTCGTGAGAAACCATGTGGTTAGCGAACGCGGCGTTTAGAGCCTTCATTTTTCCAGCAAAAACTGGGTACTCATTGGCAGCGGCCTTATCAGCCTCTTCTTTAACGCCAGGAGCGGTCTTGTCCACATCTCCATCTCCGGCACCCTTGTTTATGATCTGTCTACCAACAGCAGATGCGGCCTTCATAGGGAAGGTGTTAAGAGTCTCGATCATCATTTCGATCTGATCTTTGGTGTACTGGCGGTAGTCTTCAGAGACGGACTTAGCTAGATCCTCTGGAATCTCGCGGTGCTTAAGAGAGTTACGGATAGCCTGACGCTTTCCAGCAGTAACCTGCTCGATAACCTCGGGGCGCTTAGGCATAGCCTTCATAGCGATCCACAAAGTCTTAGCCTGGGCAACGTTAAACCTCCAGTATGAGGACTGGATCTCGTCCCACATGTCGATCATCTCGTCGGTGACCTGGTGCTCGCGGAAGCCGTTAACCATCTGCATACGGTTGAACGCAGCAGTCTTATCGTTCCAGTCATTTAGAGAGATGTTTGCATCGGCCGCATTAGCAACCTGCTCTGTTGGCTGGATAAACTTTTCACGGTCTGGAAGAAGTTCTCTGGTGTTGATTTTCTCAGCTGCCATCTCCTGAGGAGTAGGCTCGTCAGAAGGGTGCCCAGCAACCATATCGCCTAGGTACTCAACTGATTCCCAGTCGAATGCAATACCCATGTTTGTACCAGACGCTGCGTCAAAAATGGTGAACGCATTTCCAATGGCAGTTCCGCCGACTCCGTAGTAGAAGTCTTCTGGGGATTCTAGCTCATAGATCTCTAGGTTTTCTTGATCAAGAATAGTAGAGCCGTAGAACGCCATAAGCGCTCCGTCTTTGGATCGGAAGACGTTGTCTCCCCCGTGGTCCCAGCCTTCCGGCATGTTCTTTACTGGGTCGTAGCTCTCGTCTTCCTCTGGCTCACCTTCGGTGTCTTCTGGAAGATCCGCGTCTGTGACCTCTTGTTCGACGTCAGGTACAACAGTGAGCTTAGGCTTCTTTTTCTTACCCTTGCCTGGTCCTTCGGCCATTTCCTGAGCAATAGGCTCATTCTCAGCGTTAGGGTAGTTGTCATCCTCGTCCGAGGCAAGCTTCTGAACGCTAGCCCAGTCTTGAGCGTAGCCAACGACTTCCTGCTGCCCACGTTTGGTGGATAGCAGCTCGTATACAGGGCGGTCAGGGTCTAGGGTGTCAGTTCCGCTGAAGCTTAGAACTGTAGCACCGAACTTTCCGTAAGCGGCTTCGATACGCTCTAAAAGACTTTCCGAAGGCTTAACGAACATCTGAGCCTGGTAGCCATCACCTGTGGCGAAAGACTTACCGCCAGAAACCTTGTCTAGGCCAGTAGTGTCTTCGATACTCTTTGTAGAGAACCAGCTGGTAGGAAGTTCCTTACGAACCAAGTCTTTAACGTCAACGTACTCAACGCCGCGGTTAGCAACACGGATAGCTTTCTTGACTGCGTGCTCTGGAAGAATGGCCTTGAAAGCGTGACCGTATTCTGAAGGGATGGTGTAGATACCATCGCGGATACCGCGGACGCCGGTAACTTCAACGTCAATGCCTGTAGGGTTGTTTTCAGGAATACCTGCAACCTTACCAACAACAGACATGATTTGACCGTTGAGCATTCGGACATAGAAGCGGTAACCGCCACCCATTTCAGCAAACTGACCTTCGTCGTCACGACGCTGCTTCTTAGCACGCATCGAACGGTGCCAGCTGCTGTTCTTTCCAGCGTATGGGTCACCAAAAGCAAGAAGCGGGGCGATCAGTAGATCAGCAGGAACCTGGCCCTCTTCTAGGCTCTGAAGGCGAGATAGATTGTAGGCATAGTCAACAGACATAGGGTTGCTCTCATAAACCGAGGCAACAATAGCGCGTACAGATTCGTCGGTGATGCGTGGGTCAGCTGCAATCCACTGAGCCTGGATCATACGGCGAGCCGAAGCGGTCATAACGCTCTCGGCGGTAGAGTCAGGGTGTGCAACTGGAAGTAGGTCACTGTGTTTGGATACAATCTCTGAAACAGGACCTTCAGTTGCATAAGTGATGAAGTTGTTTACCTCGCGCAAGGCTGCAAAGTATCGAATGTCGGAAGGAAGCTCCGAGTTGGTCGCTAGAGAGCGCTCAGCAACCTGAAACAGAACATCTTCGCCAACCATACGGATGCTAGGGGTGTCTGCGCGTCGTGACTCAACGATGTCGATGATTGCGTGGCGGATCCCCCCTTCGTTCTCAAAGTTGTTGTCAAATTCATCGATTAGATTGCTCACGCTTACTGATCTTTCTCTTCTTGCTTTGGTAGTAGGTCTGCGTCTTCGCTGTCGTACAAGTCTATTGCTAGTCTAGCGGCTCTGTCGAAAGGTGACTCGTTATTTGCCACCCCGCGACGCCATGCAGCGCGGAATACAGGTATAGTTTCGTATCCTAGTCCAGAATACTCAGCCATTGCAACTAAGGCCTCTTCTGGACCCTCGTATAGGCTTTCATCCTGTAGTTCAATATATAGTTCGCGGTCAGCAAAAACAGATGCGGTTAGGGATTTGCTGCTGTTAGTGCTCTTAGGGTGTCCATTAGGGAGTAGGTCGTTGTCAGTAGTGTACTTAGCGTTATCAGGCTTGCCAGACTTAACTAGACGTAGGTAAGCGTTAACGCGGCCCATAGCCCATGAGTTGCGGTTCTGGTCTGGGCGGTGGCTGGTAGAGAAGGCACCTGCACCACGGCGGTAAACTGCCTTGAGCATAGAGAGGGTAACCTTCTTGCTGTCAGCGGTAACGCTCTTGTTGTGAGACTCTACTTTTTCCTTGAGAGACTTCTCTACAGCCTTCGAGAACGTAATCTTGCGTCCGGTGGCTGCTGAGCCCTTCTTGTTCTTGTCAGAGCCTTTGATCTGGTCTTTCTTTGGTGCTGGCTTTGATCCTGCGGTGGCAGTTACGGACTCTTCCTTCTGGACGTCCTCTGTAATAGGGCCGCCAGCTGCCCAAGCGTTACAGGTACGGCTAGCAGCACACTTGAAGTCAAGGGCGGTGCAGTAGCCAAGCTCAGCCTGGTCGATTGAGTCCCAAGCACTTTGCTCGCCAGAGCCACCTTCGGCTAGGCCGGTCTCAATACAGTCTAGGGTCTTTGGGCGACGGTCGAAGAACACGCAGTTGCCGCAGATGCTCTTCTTGGCTTCGGCTGGGTCAATGTCCCAACGGTCAGCCTTGTCTTGCCAGAACTCTTCATTAGGTTCGGCTGGGTTTAGCGGGCCATAGCCAACATTGTCGATTGCCTTCTGGCGGTTGTCAATGTTTAGAACGATGTCCTGTGTTGCAGGAGGGCACTTGCCCCCGTAGTCTGCATCAGCAAGTAGAGTGCTAGCCTTAGGCTTCTTTACCTTACTCATGTCGAGGATCTCTGCTGGAGCACCCGCTCCGCCAGAGAACTCACCAGGTAGAAGCTCGTGGTCGTGCTTGTATGGCTCGCCCTCTGGTGCCTTGCTTGGGTCAACAGTGCCATCTGGGAGAACTGCAAAGCGGCAGTACCCTTCTGGCTCAACTGCGAACGCAACTACGGCACATTCCTGACCACCGCGATACAAAACACAGTTCCCGCACTTGACGCCCATCTCGGCGTAAGGGTTGTCTTTTGCTTCGTGGTAGTCTGCCCAAATGCCGGTGCTGTCCTCGTCGAACTTGCCGTACTTGTCGGCAATCTCAATGAGGGCTTGGGCTAGGTCTGCTTCTTCTGGAACTAGGTGTCCAGCTGCAAGCAGCGAGAGGCGGATCGACTCAGGGGTAGGCTGAAGTTCTGGTAGTGACATATCGTTATCGTTGTCAACTACTTCTAGAAGAACTCCAGCCTTAGATTTTCCCATATCAAGAGTCTGGATCTGCATGGAGTCAGCACCAATGGTGGTTCCGATCTTCCAAGACCACTTCGAGTGCGCGTCCATGCGGCCTGCTGCCCAGTCTGCAATACCCTGCATGCCGATTGCGGTTGCTAGGTTGAAGATATCCTCAACGCAGTTGTGGAGAACGATGTTTGCCTCGTAGAGGTTAGCTGCCATCTCCATTGGGTTGCCAGCAGATGGCTTAGAGTCTAAGCACGCTAGTGCTAGGAACTCCTGCAGTGAGTGTGGAGCGTCATAGCCAACAATGCGGATGTACTCAGCAATGCGGTCTTCTTCTCCTGCCCAATCTTCGTAGATCTCACCAAAGAAGTCGTGGAACTGAGTGAACTCAGGTCCCTTGACGTTCCAGTGATAGCCGTGGGCCATGTACTGAGCAACAACCGTGGTGCCAAGAAGCATGGCGAGCTTTTGCGCCAAACCTTCTTTGCTGTAGTTGTCTGGTCCTTCATGATTCATGATTTATTTTCCTTACTGGGGGATTTCGGATTCGGTTGTCGTTGGTTCTGCTAGCTGAATGGGTGCTTCTTCAGCTGGAGCTTCTTCGGTAGGAGCTGCTTCGGGGGCCGGAGCGCCTTCTGGGGCGGCTGGAGCCTGTCCCTGAAGCATTTGGGTTAGATCATCAGGCATCGGGCCTACAGAGGTGCCCTGCTGAGCCTGACGTGCGGCGTCAATGATCTCTGGAGCAACCGCTGCAAGCATCGCTTCGCTGAGTTCAGGCGTAATCATACCCTTTTCTAGCAAAATACGTAGTCCAAGCTCGGTTGGGCTCGGTGCATCTGCTTCCGAGAAGCCGTGAGCACGTCTCCAGGTCTGGAAAGACACTGCCATACGGTCGAAACCGTTGTCTGCGTCCATCGCACGGTCGTTTCGGGTTGCAACTGCGCTTGGGTCGTACCAAATTACGATTCGGTCGACGTCCGCTGGGCTGTAACCGTTCGCAATTAGGTAAGGACGGAGGTAAACAACGGTCAAAGCGTCTGCAATGAGCAACATTAGAGGTTCAATGTGTGCTTTGTAGAGTGCTTCGTCGATTTGGAGGGCGTTTGAGTACTTAACATTGGCCAAACCGGTCACAATGTCCTTTGGAACGTCCAAACCTTGCAAAATTCGCTCCAAAACGCGGTCTGCACGCTGTGCAAGGGCTGGGTCGAAGCTTCTTTCGAACTTAAACTGCTTAATTTTGTCGCCAAGCTCGGCTGGACCACGAATTACGAGCGGAACAACGGCTGAAGCGCTGTCTTCGTCGCGAATTGGGGTGGTCATGGCGTCAATTAGCTGATCTTCGAACTCATCGGCCATTTCTTCCGGAGTTGGGTCAGAATATAGGCCATCTTCGTCTTCATAAGGGTAATTTGGGTCCGGAGTGGCCGCTACAGACAATCCATCAGGCAAATATAGGGCTCCAGCGTTCAAACGGGAGCGTGCGGTGGCACGGAAGGTGCGGTTTAGGAGCAAAAGCTCGGCACACATGTCCAAAAGGCCACGTAGGCTCGAGTCTGCTTCGTCTGAGTAACGTGGGTGAGCACGCCAAATACGTCCAACGAACGCATTTTTAGGCAGACGGAGGGCTCCGCGAGCATTTCCGTTCATGGTCGAGGTGCCAGCCTGGTATTCGCGACGTCCGGCAATGATGTAGTTACCCTTTGCGTCCATGCTTAGCTCGTCAACGGAGCGGATGTCCCAGCTCTCAGGAGTTCCGGTACCTGGAAGGGTAGGCATCTGAACTAGGTAGCACTCACCAGTAGTAAGAAGGTTTAGGGCAGCGTCGCGAAGAAGACCTGCTTGGCCTCCGTATGCGCTGTCTAGACGAATCAGGGCGCGCTCTGCAGCCTGAGCTAGGTCTGGGTCAAGGTTCGCAACCTGGCGAACTGGCTTCGGGGCCTCTGATGGGTCTTGAACAATGGCAGCGTAAAGACGAATACGAGATACAACCGAGGCAACTAGGTTGAAGGCGTACTTGACTTCACCAATCGCGTCGTAGTATTCCCAGGCTTCGGTCTGCCAGCTAGAAGATTGTGCAATGCGACGGTTCTTGAAGCGGTCTGCTTCGCCCTTGTCGTTTAGGTTTACCTGTACGGCCGCGGCAACAAGCGGGCGGAGTACGGAGTAGGCGGCGGCGGTTGCGCGGCCCTGCTCGCTCAAGAATACTGAGTCAGGTGGGAGTGCTGCAGCTGGCGTAGGGATGGCTGACGCACGCAGCGGTTGAGAGTTAGCGGCTCTCTGGTTACGGCTAAAAACGCCCAAAATCGGCTCCTGTCATTTATAACGGAACGGTGTTACTAATCAACCCGTGCGGTTATTATTCCTGCAACTGCCGAAAGGGCTAGCGGCAAACTGAATATTACCGCTGTTGCTGTATCTATTGTATACCAAATAGTCAGAAGTGATCCGAACCATATGGACATACACCACACGCATGTAAATAGGTAACCCGTTAGGGTCTCTGGCCCCTTACGTCGCCAAATGGCTTGACGTAGGGAGTCAAAGATTGTGTCTATCGTAAACAGACGTGCCAGGCGGTACGTCGCTAAGGATAGAAGAATAAAGTGGAACGGGTCCGGGTTGGTTAGGCTAAGCACTCGGATCCTTCATGGAGCTTAGGGTACGGTATGGGTTCCAACCTCGCAGGGTTGAGCCGCAGCCGCAGTTGGTGTCTTTTTTAAAGGCGATGGTTTTGCCGGACTTGGCAACAACGTAAGTGTCTAACTCTGGACGTCCAGATTTTACAAAGGACTCGTACGGCTCTTTGAACATAATCTGAGGGCCTCCAGGACCGTCCTGTGCAACAACAATCTCAACGTCGGTAACAATAACACGAGTCTTCTGCAGATAGTAGGCGTCGGCGGACGGAGGTGAAGATGACATACTCTGGACGTCGGTATAGATAGAAGGAGCGGCAATGACAAAGTGCGCTGGAAATACGTCATAGAGAATCTGCATGTAGTTAGTCTACCTTACTTTGTTGGAGGGTTTGCAAACGTCGGGCGATTGCGCGGTGGGTAACGTTGGCAGCGCGGGCAATGTCGGCAATCGAGACGTCGTTAGCGCGTAGCTCTAGAACTAGGAGGTTCATTTCCTCGTTGGCTTTGGCGTAAGGGTGACCGGCGGGCATGCGGTGGCGGAAGAGGCGGGCTTGAGGAGCTAGGTCGCGGAGACGTTCTTCGGTGTGGGGCGGGACTCCGGGGGAAACGGGGGTCAGACGTTGGTATCCACCTTCAGGGGTGCGGAGTCGAGGGATAGGAACGTCGACGTCAGTAAGATCTTTAACAGACGGGTTAGGGTAACGATCAACCCAGGATTTGATTGTCGAACGGGTGCGGGTGGGGATGAGGGCGTCACCGATTGAGGCCAACGTCCAGCCAGCGTGGTATAGGGCGGAGGAGCGTTTGTGGAGGTTGGTTCCAGAGAGGGAGTTGATGAAGGCCACCTCTTTTTCGGGGAGGGACTGGAGTCGTGCGTATCTTCTGGACATGGAACTATTGTATCATAGTTTCGTGCAATGTTTACGTACTGTACGAAAGAATGATACATTAACTTTTTTAGGCTTTGGCCTGCGAGTTAGAAGTAGTATATTTTCGGGTTCTTTGAATTTGTTTCCTGTTTTTAATTGGTGAATTGGCGTTACCAAATTGTTACCAAAAAGTTTTTGAATTTGCCTAAATAGTTTTGACTTGACTAGCAAATTGCCATTAGACTTGCCTTAGGCAAGTCATCCAGACAAGCCAAAAACGAAAGGTTCTAAAATGCTAAAAGTTCTATCAGCCCTAGCCCTGCTACTAGCGAATGTTGCTCTATTCCTAGTTGCTGTCTATGTAATGGTGCTAGACGAAGAAGGTTACTCATTTATCTTCACTTACCTAACTTTCCTAATGTTTCCTATCTCTATCTGGTTGCTTGCTACTGCTATCAACAACAACCTAAGTAAGTAGCCACCAAAAACTTTCCCCCTAGTGAAAACTAGGGGGATTAGTTTTGCCCTGCCCCGCCCTGCCCCGCCTAGCCCCGCCT
>JACCEA010367774.1_pt1 | contig 13517 bp, 6 predicted proteins | sample 7449851 | NCBI WGS metagenome assembly JACCEA01 (sample SAMN15323453, study PRJNA562643) | freshwater metagenome | isolation source: river surface water | place: USA:Blue River Watershed | collected 2017-08-18 | reverse complement strand
TAATACTTGAACTCTATGTCTAAGAATGTAACATACTAACCGAAATCCCGAAAATCCGAAAACAAGGACTTAAGGTTTAACCGGACGGCCGTTTAGCCGACAAATGGGAGTGAATATTCCATTTTCCGACCGCTTAAAAATTTGATTGCGGAAGGAAGCGAATATGGTATACATATCTTTTGCTGTGCTGCTCGCTGCTGCTGCTGCGGCGGCGCCTGCTGCCTGCTGCCTGCTGTGTCCCCTCTCCGGCTACTGTACACCCCATACGGTTTGTCTCTCTGACATGCTGCGCTGTGCTGCTGCTGCTGCCGCTGGCGTGTTTGGTGTTGCGCCGCTCTCAATTGTGTACATATTCAATGAGCCTAGTTAGGCTGAACATTAGTTTTGTTATTCCTATTTAAGAGCAATATAATTGTAGCATCTATATAAACGTGGAGAAGCCATGTTATGCATTGCCAGGTGTGCCAGTTTTGCAAATTATCTCTACTGCTTTCATCATATGTCATCGATTCCTCTATCGACAATCTTCAAAAGCTCTCATTCAGGGATTCAAGGTACACGCTAATGATATGCTGTCAACTCCGCAATTTACTTTGAAACTTGTGATGTAGGATGCGGAGAGACTTCAGTTAGTGGTATGGTAGCCGATCTGGAGCAATCCATTGCGCAAATGAAAGATTCTGTTCGATTTTGGACTCCTGACTGCCCGACAATTGGAGTCAATTTAAATCAAAATGCCATCAACAGTCCCTCTTCGCAAACCTCCCAAATTGAGGAAGAGGAAGAAGATGAAGAAGCTGAAGCAAACTGGAGTGATGTAATGAGTGCTAGTGGTGGAACAGATACATCACCAGATAATTGGCAGTAGCTGATCCAAATATTCTACTATATATAGTGAGTTGTACAGTCATTTAATTAAATCACAACAACTTGCGTAAGTCCATTTTATCCGGATTTTGATCCTTGCCCACAAAGTCTACAGCTTCTCCTCCTACCAATGGGGAAATTCTCCCTTCTTCAATCCCATTCAGGAGTCTTCAAAAATAAAACATCATCAATTGTAAGAGCTACTATACATCACACTTACTTTCTTATTTCTCCATTCTCAACAAACACCGCAGCACTGCGTACAAGTTGTGATGGATGATCAGGAGGTACAATTCCCTCAATTAAGCCGCATACGATCTTATTCGACGATTCTTCCAATGATTTGGATAAACATACGGGTCCTCCACACATTCCATCCACTAAAACTGGGTTGGTCTTTGCAAATATTTGATGAGCAGTTTTGCCAAGAATGCTACCGTGAGAAAGCATTGGAATAACCTTTCGATCATCGATAGCGAAGCCATCTCTGTTCTTGATTCCTTGTCCAACTACTTTGTGCCCATGAAATTCCAATTCCTATAGAGATGGCTCACTATATGATTGCCGGAAATCATAACTGTTATTAGAACCAAATACCTTGCTAAAATCTGCAGGTAGGCGATCTTCACAATTGAAATCTAAATTTGTTGTCAAATCCAACTTTTTTAATAGTCCCAATGCTTTATCTTCTTCCTCGAAATGCATTACCGCTAAATCTCTGTGTGAATGCAAGTATATTCTTGATTTCAGATCTAACTGTGTTATAAATTCTCCATCTATATGTCTCATCTCGACAGTGTAATGAGTATGTTTTTCATTCACGTACTGTAACCAGTCGTCGGGGTAGAGCTTTGGCCAGCGCCATGGGGCGACACCGTGCGAAACGGTCAAAACATGGAACTGCGATTGGCCCCACTGCATGGCATTTTGGACATTGTCAACCGGAAAGGTATGAAGAGGTAAAATCTTGTGCTTACCTTTGCCGGAACAAGAAAAGCTGACGCGCGACATAGAATTTCAAAATCTTGCATTCCTTGTTCAGGAACGCAAAACCAACTTGACAAGGAGAGGCAATAACGCCGCATTTTTGTACCAGACTTTTCCGTTACTCTCGAAATATTAGCTCCACCACATAATATGGACTCTTGTTGAATGATAATGATAAGGGATTACAGGTTATAAAGCAAATTATTTATTCTAATTTCTTTCTTTTATAATGGAAGTACTATTAGCATAATAAGTACTTCTTTATACTTGCTATTATACTGTACCGACATACCATTCCTATTGGGTTGAAAGTTTGGCCTTCTAGTAAGTATTGATCACAATATCAACAAATTAAAAATAAATAGAATCAATGTATCTGACAACATTGGGCAATTGCGTGCTCAAACTAGTTTCCATTTCTGTTTTGTACTTTAATATTTTGTTCATTTAAATATGGTAGAATCCCTTCAAATCCTCGCGAATATCAACTGTCCCCCATTGATCGATACGATTCCACCGTTTCGCGTCTTACTTACTACCTGTTGATGATAAAGAAGCCTTTTCTTTCAATCCTTGATCATCTATAAGAGAGAATTCAGCATTATGTTCCTCTCCATTAACGGTCTCCATGTGGGGTCTTGCTCCTGATACGATAGCAGCCGCTAGTATTACCGGAATATATGGATTCAACTCTGCATCTTGGTCGTGATTGATGATAATGTGGATAGATTTTCTAGGGTTTCTTGTGATTAAGAATGGTGTGTGTGGGAAAATTGCGATAAGCAAATAATCAAGCAGCCAACAAATATTATATATATTGTGGGATTTATAAATTACATGTTATGGATCCTAGTGATGAGAAATATATTAACAGGAAGCAGTTATTCCCAATCTATTGTGTTCTTCAACGTCTTTCCAATTAAATTAATACAATCTATTATTATTAACAGAACAACATAAGACAATTGATCTACCATCGATTTGTTGTCTTATCCCTGATGAACTAGTAAATATGCATCAACAAACAGAAAATTACTTTTGAGCATAAACATTTGGCTTACGACAAAATGAATCTGCTTATAGTTGATTATTCACACGTATCACTATTCTATGACTATTGAACGAAGTTGGATGGATTTGTCATGTTAAAACATGAAATAGGGACATTGTCCATCACTGAGATATATACGATGCCATGACCTACTACATAATCCATGCGATACGATGAATGTCGCTGCTTGAAGTGATGTCTGTCACTGCTTATAGTGAATGAATCGGTTGTAATAATACAAGTGTGTGGTGCACACAGCTAGATGTAGATATATTTCACAATGTATCGAGTCCAGAATAACTGTGACCATGATAGCTATTTGATTAAGTTTGGTCGGATCAACCCGTTTTGAATGGACAGAAATGGAATCTGGGAGTGAGAGATTTTGAATTCTAATTTTTCATCACAATTATATTCATTCAAGTAGATTTTTATCAAGTTTTTTCTCGTTTCATGTTCCCAAGTCTTTCACTCTGCTGCTCAAGAGGTACATCAGTGGAATGGTCATGTTGGTCAATCTTTCAAGTTTACGCTGGAAGAAGATTTCACATCAAGCTCTCAAGTAGATCCATCATCATTAGCAGAAGAAAGAGCTCTCCATATGAGAATGAATTTCATGTCGATTGGTTATCATATTGCATGAGTACCCTCTAAAGCATATTCTCATAGTCGCCGCATAGCAATCTTGTATTGGTAGGTAGTGCATGGAATGAGAAGGCCAGATATACCACTGGAGTGAGCTGAATACGGGAGATGGAGATGAATTTCAGTATGTATCGAGTCCAGAATAACCGTGATCATGATAGCTATTGGATCGATATTGGTCGGATCAACACGTGTGGTGGCGTTGGGATGAAACAAGAAATATACTACCATTAATGTTCTATGGTGGAAGCGATCTAGCATATGGTGAGATTGAGATCATCATCATTCAACGTATGGACAACGTAGTGATCTATCACCTCTTCTTTTAACCTTTCAGGTTCATGATGAATCTATTTTAAAAGGTATGATGATGCTTTATTAACTATGTAATGCAACTGATGAGTTTGTTGTCTGTTGTTTAGAGAATTCTGTTTGTGATGAGTTATTCCATAGTTGGACATGTACGAAACTTGCTTGACAAAGATGGTGAGATTCTGCGATTATTCGTACTTTGTGAAATAACCTAATATTTTATTTTTTAAATATTTCTTTTGGTATCCGTCTTTCTTATAAGGTAAGATGATTATATGAATCATCTATCATGTCTTCTGACAGAATATTATGTTGCTGTTTATAGAAGTCTACCGTATGTGGTGATCCAATCTGATACATGATAGTCAAGTACTTGAGTTTATGATGAGAAAGGTAAGAAAATTGAATAATTCCGTGGAATTGATTCTCTAATCATGATGTGTGTCTTCTCAGATCGGTTGTAGTTGTGGTAATGGAATCGATATCCATCTGTGGGTGTGGTGGAGTAAAGCATCGGGGAGGAGAAGACCGGCTGAGTAGTAACAAGTTCAACAATGATCGAGAACCAATGGTACATTAAGATATGGCGAATCAGATAAGTGGAAAAAGCGGAAGCTGAGTGGAAGGGTTATAGTGATTGTATGTTCGTTATAGTCTGGATAGTTCATAGTAGTTAGTCATATCGACAAGAAGGTAGTTTAACCGTTAAAGACTTTTGTTTGCTATGATTTATTGGTTTTCATTGTCAAAACAACTAGGAAAGTACCTACCAAAAACCACTAATAATAAAAGCTTGCAATAGCTATGTATGTAGAACGTAATTCGGCTAATTAAGATCCCTTTAACTGTGAACTTTTGGTCGCGAAGATTGGACAAGCTAATTTGGACGCTCTCTAACACCGGTGAAGTGACAGCGTCCTGCTGCTGGCGACATTACCTTTATTAAACTGAGATTGCTGTGTCCACTTTGCCATGTGGACACATCAGTTTAATAAACGAATTAGAGGCAGCTGCAGCCCACTAAGTTGGTTATTATTATTATCCATTAGGGCCCTTACCAGTTGCTGCTCCATAATCTAATAGCTGCTGCTGCGTGATGCTCTGCGTGATGCTGCGTGCTGCTGGCAACGCCTCTGCTGGCCTCTCTGCTGTGCTGCTGCTCGGTGTGTACGCCCACTGCTGCTGCTCAAAAGTGGCCACAGAGGCAGTAGCACAGCAGCACGCAGCCCCACAACAAGGAGGAGAGGCAGCAGCAGCGGCGCAGAGCGAGCAGCAGAGAAGCAGGCGAGTCAGCAGCCAGCAAAAAAATACTGTAAGGCAATCATTGAGCAATACCAACGCGAATGGGAATCTATACCATTCATAAAGGTAGAGAACTTGGTATCATATAGCGCCTCCCATGATAGAATGACCAACGATCACCTGCTTCGGGTTAATCGTTCGGGTATCACAAGCATTGTTGGTTCTCACCACCACTACAATCATTTGCAGAGCAATATTGCTAACCGTGCATCATCAACTATTTACCGGATTGCAATTATTGTGGTTGCATTTTTCTTGTTTATCTATTACATATCAACTAACGACCAAAATTTCGGACTTTCATCGACGGTGAGGTCAAGTAGTGGTAATTCTAATGACCTTGAATCGAAAAGCAAAAAAGGAATCGATCAATTGAAGCCTGACGGTCAACTTTGTCAGGAAGGCGATGCATTTAGATATTTTGTATCTAACACACAAACACAAGCACGCTGCATTGATGGTTCCAGACCTGCGTTTTATCTTCGAAAGGGACACGGTGAAGGTAAATACAAATGGTTTGTATTCTTTGAAGGTGGTGGTTGGTGTTTTGATCATAAGTGAGTAACGTTGTTGTAGTGGACTATCCGATTACACTTGACCTTATTTTGCAGATCATGCTCACAACGAGCCATGACAAATTATGGAACATCGCGACTCTATCCCCGTTGTTTAGCGAAACAGTCGATGAAAGATTATTTGAGCAGTGAGAGTCATCACAATCCACTCACTTACAACTGGAATGTAGTTCATGTGAAATATTGCGACGGAACATCCTACGCTAGTGATGCAGAAGTTGTATATGAGGTTAGCATTTTGTATGTTGGTTGATACGAATCGTCACAGCTATACGGTTATATAGGGGAAGAAGCTTTTTTTTCGAGGAAAGCATAATCGTGATGAAACAATTAAATCGCTTTTGTCTCTCGGGATGAAGGATGCACATGAAGTTCTTATTGGAGGTTGTTCGGCGGGGGCGCTCGCAGTATATTTGGGATTGGATGAGATGGCGGGATTGATTCATGAGCAGAATCCAACTGTACATGTTCGCGGAGTAGCATTTAGCGGATTCTTCGCAGAATATTCTGCAAATGAAATCATTCCATCAAATGGCCAAACGATGAGAGATGATGGAGTGGTAGATGGAAAGTTAGATTATGCAAGCGCTTTGCGAAACGTGTTTTTATTCTCCAATATGACTGCGGGAGCAAATAAGCGCTGTTTGCATTATCAAACCACGAATGTCAAGAAGATTACTGGGAGCACATCGTATGGAAAAAGTAATAACTCTGATATCTACCCCAATATCCCAGAATCGAATTTAGCAAATTGTGCCTTTGCATCAAACCTTGCTCCTCATATTCGCACTCCAGTGTTTAGTTTACAGGTTTGTAATACAATATTGTTTTGAATTGAATTATTTTCACAAGTTTATTATATTTCAGCCTCAATATGACCAATGGCAAATACTGCATGTACTGGGGAGAAACTATTCAGTATCATCTGTTAATGAGTTTGGACGAAAATTGTCCCAAGAACTTCTAAAAGGGTTCCACTATGATATGACGACAAGTGTCGATGAAGAGGGAATAGTTATCAAGACTATGAAAAATCCTGGTCATGGATCATTCATAGACTCGTGCGCTCATCATTGCACTTCATGTTCAGTTGAGGAGGATACTTGGAGCGGGAACAAATTTCTCTCCAATTCTCCAGATAAATTCACTCCCGCTGTGGCCATCAAAATTTGGTACAAGTCATCAATTCCATCTTACAACTATTCGTATATCCCTTTGAGCGAATATACAAATGGAACCTCATTCGGCTTAAAGATCGCTTCGAATTCAATGTTGTTCTTGCAAGATTTCCCTTTCCCGTGCCATAAATGTTGCAAGTGTACAGTGCGTTCTCTGCCATATGTGCTTCCAGCAGTTCAATCAAATTGATCATTGTTTGTTGGTAGTATTTCTTCTTGTCACAAACTTGTTAAGTATACGATTATGTCTCACTTGAAATTATTCACCAAGCATTATCTGAACAAATCATGAAAAGTTACAAAACATACAATAAATACAAATGAAACAATATTATGTTATATAAATTTCAAGTCTTTGTATCTTGCAGCGACTTCCCTAGCAGCATCTAGCTCATCTTCCAATTCGAGTAATTGCGAACGCTTCACTTCTTTTGCGCGCCGAGGCCATTCTTCTTGACGAGCAATTTCTACTTCTGTGTCTAATTTCAAAAGGAATTCTTCGTCACGCTTGTTAATCTTTTCCATAATCAGGTCATAGACCGGATCAGAAGAAGAAGGGATATGGTGGCGTCTTGAACACCCAGGAGCACGAGCAGAAGTTTGATTGCAACAACCGTATCGACGCATACGATGTGCTGAACATTTCGGAGTAAGTCCTGGATGAGGACATGATGCAGGACATTGCATTTTATATTCTGCCGGATGATAGGCACACGCAAGCGAATGGGTTTGAGATGCAATGTAAAAGATGAAACAATGCTGACACTGTACAGGACGTTCGCGAACGCGTGACATTAATGTGGGGTATAGAGGATTTGATCTTGAATCAAGTTCATTGTTACCACTCTGAGAGTAATTACTACTCTTTTTATTGACAAGCTGTTGTTTAAACTGACGATCGATATCCAATTGCCTCTTAATGATCTCATACTTCAATTTGAAGGCATCTTTATTACCACGATTCCACAGATAAAATCGCTGCCAACCACGGAATCGCTGCAACAAAATATTTTTCCTGTTTTTTGGGAAGAACCGCTCATTCAATGCAGATCTTTTCATTCGTAGAAACTCGTCACAACGAATTTCACGCAGAACATGATTCATTCCCATCGCGCGATTTCCCAATTTTACTTTGTTCAAAGAGAGATCGTGCTGAATCAAGTATATCTTGCGCTCAGTAGCAATTATTTCCGCGCGATTCATAATCGACTGAACAATGTTGCGGAAATAAGTTTGATAAATACGATCTCTGAGTAGTTCTGTCGCAAATCGTTGGTGAAAGCCATTGATGCTGTCAGTATCAATCCATTTGCATTGGTTAACCACTTTGCGCTTCAATTTATCTCTGTTTTTTGCTCGACGCATGCAAAGTTGGAGCCACTCGTTCGCATCCTTATATTCTTCTTCCCGCTGATTTGCCACTGATGTTAATTTTTTCAATTCACTTCTTATTTTGAGCTCTTCTTCACCTTTTTCTCGACAAAAAATAGTAACTTTGTTAATATTTTCTTCGAAATCCTTTAACTTGTTCTCAATGTCCTTCAACTCTTCTGAAGACTCCATTACTGCTAATTCCGATTCCATTGCTTCTTGTTCCAAAATTCGATACCGTTTGTCCCATTCTTTATAAGACTTCTCTTCCATTTTAACAAGCCGCTTGCGCTCCTTCTCGGCTTTCTTTTCGATCGTTTGCAATTTGTGTCTAACCATTACTCGCATTTTAATATATTTGTTTTGTGTCAGTAAATTCCAATCATTAAATCCTCTTGGAATATCCAACCAATCAGGGATAGGAAAAGGATTCTTGGTTAACAACAAATCCATCTCTATAGAAGACAATACGTAGTCAACATCGCTTTTTGTTGCCTTCTCCGAAATTTTTTCAGATTTCTTCTTTGACACTTTAGATGAGACTCCACCTGGGACAACATCATCATCCTCCTTCGCATCATCAACTTCTTCTTCATCTTCTCCAAACTCCGCAGTAAATGCCTTTTTCTGTCTTTCAATTTTGTCGATTTCCCTAAGCATCTGACTCAATTCATCTTCAATAATCATGAGTCTTTGATCCTCAGCCCTTCTTCTACGCTCCAACGTTAACTCTTTCAATTCCTGACGTCTTCTATCATACGATAATGCCAAATCCCGCTTTGCTAAAAGTTCCGATGAAACTCCAGCATTCAGCTGAACGTTTCCTCCTGAACCAATGGATCCACCTTTATTCTTCCCCAAAGTAGAAAGAGCCGCCTCAGCTTCTTTACGCAATCGAATTTCTTGTTTTCTAATCATGGTCGCCGCTTTCTCTTCTTCTTTCATCAAGCGACGTTCTCGTAAATTTTCTTTTAATTCCCAGCGATAGAAATCTCTACATCGATTTTCTTCCAATCGCATCTCTTCGCAGAGACGTTGCTGTCGGGAAAGTTCAATTTTGCGCTGACGTCTCACTTCCTTTCTTCGTATGATTTCTTCTGGAGAAATCAATTTCTTCTCCCCAAATTCATCAACTTCATAATCCAACAACGCCGCTTCTTTTGGAGGTGATAAAGACTTCGTGTTTCCAGAACGAATCGCCCTAGCTTGTTTTTCTTTCTCGATAGCAGCAATAATTTTATTTACCTCACCACGATTTAATTCAATCTTCCGCTTAAGTTCGTCTTTGCGATATTGCCCCTGATTTGACAATAGGTTGTATGTATCATTTTGCATGTAAGCAGGAAAAGGAATAAATATTCCTGTCTTCCTTTCTGCATACCCTTTCGCATGTTTTCCTTCGTGATAAGCCTCATAACAGAGTTCAAATATCATATCCCTGACCACGGAATCAATCATTTCTTGAAAGGAGTAAGTCTGAATCCATTCTGAACGGACTTCCAAAATGCGGCGATCAACCACCGCTTCTGCCTCCTTTGCTTGGCGTGTTACAAACTGAGTTTTTAATTCTGCTACGATTGCTTTTCTTTGCTTACGAATTTCAAAGAAGGACATGGCTTTTGGCCGACTACTTTCAGGTCCAATGTAGTCTCGCCGCCTTCGTTTTCGATCTTCAATCATCTTTTTAATCATATTTTCAACGGTTTTCTTTTGCATTTGATTATACTTTCGAGAGCCAGCAATTTCATAACTCTCTTGCACAGCATGGTTAACTGCGAGGAAATGCTCTTGTTTTTGATTTTTGTTTAAATCAACAAATTCATAGTATTTTCGTTGAGATTCCTCTTCTTTCAGCATGCTTCTCTTTTCACGTCGAATGGTAACGCGCTCTTCATACAAAAATTGCCTCATTTGTTCATCTTCCAGGCCCATCACCATTTCCTCAGCCTTTTGTAAAGAACGTTCATATTCAACAATATCTTTATAGAATATGTACGCTTTCGCCAATGGTTTACCAAAAGGCAAGTTAACCAGGACCATGTCATCCTTTTCTCTGTAGCTTATGACATACACTTGTCCATACTTCGTCATCACCATGTTTCCTGGCATAACATATTTTAGAGCATAAAGCAGATCACTCTTTTTTTCGAACGCAGTTAAATATTCTTTGTATTTACTTTGCTTGAAATTAAAAATATTCAGCAACTTATCTTTCTTGGATTCAATCAAGTATTTCGTCTTCAACAATGATTTCATCTCATCATGGATGAACGTAGATTTATCAAACGCTTCCTTCACATCATCCCAGACACCCACTTTCGCCATTTCTGATTTCATGAAATCCTTCTTCGCTTGATTAGTAATCAAAGAAGCTTGTTGCCATAAACGCTGCATGCTGTCAAACGTTGAAATTAATTTGGAACTTTTGTCTAAATCAGCTTCGAGATCTTGGAGTTGAACTTCTAAAACATAGGATTCTCGATGCAAAGCATCCAAGACTGCAGAGTACACCTCCCGTTCATGCAGCATATCGAATCTCTTCATCTTATAAGCAAAAATTTTTTTACGGAAATTATGCAAACGTCCGATGCCATAAAGAAAGTCACTGTATTGAGCACGCCGTCGTTCATCAGCAGCTCGGAAAGTAGGGGGTGGATCTTCCACCTTGCCCAACGGATCGAAATCTTCAAGCAACGTTTCCGGCAACCCTTGAGCCTCAAGTTTATCTTTTTGACGAATCCGTTCTTTCAGTTCGAAGTTTTCAAGCTCTTCCTTTGTCCATTGCAACCCTTGCCGAAAGATGCCATGCGACTTGATGTCTTTAGCGTGACGATGGTCAAATTCATAAATAACTTTCAAATCTTGATAATCATAGAAAAAACATTCATTTTCTTGCATTATTCGGCGCTCCTTTTCTAAGCGTACGCGTTCCTGTTCAACTAATTGAAGCTCTTCATTACTGCGGAAACGGAAGTTTTCCTCATCTTCACGATGACGATTAACTGCTTCCCATAGTACTCGACTTGCACCAGACCCATATCCAAGACGTTGTGACTCTTCTTCATGCATGTTGCTTAATTCCTTACCACAAACCAAGCATTTTACTCCTTTACTGTATAAGTCACCCCAACATTTTGTCCGTAAATGTTCACAATGATATGAGATTGGAGTAACTTTCTTGAAAACTTCTTTCGGAAATTTCGCTTGTTCCAAGTAAACCTTGCGGATAATTAAGTACTGATTACGAATCATGTTCTTGTAGCGCATTATCTCCTGTTCAGCTGTATATTGCAATTTATGGCAATGTTGCTGGTGAAGTGCTGCTTTGTCTTCTATGTCGTCATTCACTTCGTCATCCATTTCTCTAAATTTACGTTGCAAATCTTTTCTGCGTTCATCAATCCATTCATTTATGAACCTCTCTCTCGCCACTTCCTTAGCTTGGTCCTTTCTCTTTTTCTTTTCATCAATAACAACGAGGCCTTTTCTCATATCGAGTAGCACTGTAGGGACCATACTTTTAATCTTCTTTTTTGCCGCCGAAAAATTAGCAATATCGCTCGCTTTATCATAAATATTATCATCAAATACAGTTTGCATACGATCCTTTGCCTTTTCAAGATCTTTCAGTGATTTCTTTTTGTATTTTTCAAGTGCTTTATCTGCCATGTCAACCTTCTTCTTGAGATCATATCGAAGTTGATCAATAGTATCCATCCAACCTTTCTTTTCTTTCATTTTTGCGATTGCATCTGGGTCTAGTTCTTGGATCGGTGAATGGAAATATTTATATTTTGATATGTCAATTTCAAACGGTTTACCAATTTTTTCGTGACCATCATCGTATTCCTGAATCATATGCCGAATTTTTGCAATTAAACCATTTTCAATCCATTTAATCATGCATTCTTCTACAATAATGGTTCTCCATTTGTTTTCCGCTTCATCCCATAAAATAAGCCGTTTTCCCACTAAATCATTCGCTTCATCAACAAAGCGCCGTTGAAATGCGCGTTTCTTCATCATATATTTTTTCTTTGATTGCTCAATCAATGCCTCTCTGTCCAAATTAGCATCAGCCAATAACGCTCTCAGTTGTTGCGCTTCTTCTTCTTTCTTTTTGGCGACTATTTTTTGATTCTCTTGCTGAAGCAATATTTCAGCTTTCAATATGCGCAAAAAATATTCACGACTGAATCGCTGTAAATACTGAGTGAGAATTTGAGAATCCCATTCCAATGCTTTTGAGTTTTCAACAGCAATAAGTTCCTCTAACAACCTTGTTTCACGAAGTTTTCCATTCGCCTCTTCCAAACGGATCATTTTCACATATGATGATAACACTCTGGTTTTACCAAAATTTTGTGGATCTGCAACCATTTCTAAATCTGGCATTTCAAATTCTTCATAAATACCAGTGCAAACCGCCAAATGCTTCTTTGGATCGGAAGACGACGAGGAAAAATCAAAACGAAACGAAAATGAACTTCCACGAAATACATACTTAACATCATATAAAACTGTTCCAGTAGCAGGATTAACTTTGTTGAAAAATGTTCCGACTGTGCCAAGACTGCTTATTGAAGGACCGATCTTAACAGAGACAAAATCAGTGTCATCGATATTTAAATATTCCTCAGTTGTTCCTTGTTTCGTGATCGTCACAGATATTGTCCAAAGGCAATCTTTTGGTAATGCGATACTTCCAGTGCAATATCCCGATTTTTCAGGACCAAGTGTGATGCCGTTAGCGAATGTTTCGTCAGGTTCCTCATCATCATTCTCAAATGTGATGGCACCCATGACATTATTAGTGACATACTTGGTTACTCCGGATGAAAGCATGAAGTCGTGATGTTTATACCATGGCAAAAGACCGACAATCTTCTTTCGAACAGCATGTAAACGCTGACCACTCACAAGAAATGCTTTTAGAGAATCCACGATATTAAGTCTCATAGAGTCAACCTTTGATCTTTGTAATCTCTCCGATATCTGAGTTATTCGGCTTATAACTGACTCCAAATCTGACCTTGTTCCATTTTCTTGCAACCTTTCTAACCAAATTTCTCTTTCCATTTTGTTGCTGTCCTTGTGCAACTGCAATGCAGTTTCACTGTCCGTACGATAGGTAACAAGCTTTGACTTGTGAGTGATAGCATTCATAATTTCTTTTGGATTGGCAAAACTTTCTCCCATTCCAGGTACTTTGCTAATGTTTCTACCAAT
>JACCEA010904247.1_pt1 | contig 13519 bp, 13 predicted proteins | sample 7449851 | NCBI WGS metagenome assembly JACCEA01 (sample SAMN15323453, study PRJNA562643) | freshwater metagenome | isolation source: river surface water | place: USA:Blue River Watershed | collected 2017-08-18 | reverse complement strand
CGCATTAATGCAATATTTCCTTTTTGGGCAGCATGATGAATCACACTTTGTCCATGCTAACACAAAGCAAGTCAATTTGATTATAAAAGAACAATTAAAATTTTATTCATACCATATCCAAAGCATTTAGATCAACATGAAATTCATCGACCAACGCAATGACTATATCGCGGTGACCCCCTTGTGCTGCGTAATGTAGTGGTGTTGCTTCAAACTACATAAACATAAGGGAGTGTGAATCATAAAACAGCATATTATAATTAGCACTACAATACCTCATCTCTTTCTGAAGGATTTGCTTGATAACTTTGAACTAACAGGCGTACGATGTTGATATGTCCTTCTTTACAGGCCAAATGCAAAGGTGTGCAATTTAGATCATCAAAAACGTGAACATCAGCATTACATTCACCAGCAAGAAGACGAACGATTTCCAAATGCCCTTTTTCTGCTGCACAGTGCAAGGGGGTTCGAAAGAACCAGCCAGGAATATTAGGATCAATGCCATGAAAATGGAGTAGAAGTTTAACGACATCCTTCAAGCCCGACTCGGCCGCAAGGTGAATAGCACAGTCATCATTCTAGATAAATAAATAAAATAAAAGAATTAATGATAACCACTTCGAATAACTTACATCATTCACCGCTCGGATATCAACTTCTGTTTCCGTAATTAACCAAAGCGAAAGCGTTTGATGCCCTTGTTGTGTAGCACAATGCAGTGCAGTGCCATTTCGCGTTGGTTCCCTGGATGTTACTATCCGTGTAATATCTTCTTGTTGATTTAACCTACTGTATTTCCGCAATAATTCACGAGCAGCTTCTAATTCTCCGTCAAAACAATATTCAATAAATCTTTCTGGATCAGTTTTTTCTAATATTTGTAAATTCTTATATTTTTCAGGACGATTAAGACTCATCATTATTGCATAATGGTCAAAAAAAATTAACACTTTCTAAAGGATTTTATTATGATTTGTGGAATGAACCTGTATAATAAATGTGTGAATATAGAAATTTTATTTATTGTGGTCTTTATTTGATCTAAATGAAGAAGATTACGTAGAATCTTCACACAAAAGTAGAGGTAGCAATGGATAATTAAATATATATAAGAAGGATCTAATATAGCAGTTTAGGAAATGAAGCAAAGAAGAAAATTCAGTAAGTTACTACAGTAGAATATTGTATTTATAGTGAATATTTTATTCAGAGAGTGCACACTCTCTATATAATGGACGGTAGTAAAGGATAGTGATGAGTAATTAAAACTGTTGGAGAAGCTTTGTGATTCTAAGAATGAAGAAACCCAACACAGAAAGAGAATGTGGATGAACAGTAAGAATAGCTTTCAACAAGGAAGAGCGACAAACAAGCGGATAGAAAGTATGAAAATGGAAAAGTAATGGATAAATTTTTGTCGCGTCTTTGAGTTTCAATATTCGGGTGCAGAAACGAGAGATTTTATTGACAGTGCCACTTCAGTCCCAAATCAAAATTAAAGGGAATGTAAAGGTTGTATAGAGAAATTTGGGTTTCACTCTCCGAAATTTGCGGGTTGATGTTGGTCAGAACAGACACAAAACAAGTTTCCACCTCAAATACTTGAAACTTCAACAATTATTACAATATTCTTACAAAGATATAATCTCTGTATTGTCAATCAGGAGGCCTTTCTTGACTACCCTTCAAGACAATTGCAAAATGCGAAGCATGAGATAAAAATAAATAGAAATAGTAATGGTGTGTAACGAATTTTTGCACTCGCCGCACGAACGCAAACGGCACTTTCATCAGTCGGTTCTCTCGCCCACTTTTCACCCTAGATATCCAAATATTGGATATTTGAAGAAGACCGCCCTTTGAAAGGAATTGCTTAATTTGCAATTTGTGTACAAAAGTGCGTGGTTCTATCCCTTCCTATACAGGCGGTTGGCGATGCAAACAAAAGGTTTGATTTTAAGAAGATTGACGACAAATTTTCCATGCCTCTTGACAAATACTGATTGTCATTTACCCTTAGCTGGAATTATAAGATGGCACCGGAATGCGGTACACGGCATGGGTAAGTCTTGATCATTTTGCCATGACTTGAATTTGATTGATCTCGAATTTTCTTCAATTTTTGACCAATCTCTGAATTTCCCCATATGTTCAGCACCAAGCGTTGGATTAATCTGGAACCCTGTGGGTTAATATGTGGGACTTTTACATGGCTTCTCCTCTTTTATGGCATGTATGCGACGACGGTGAGCCAGATATTGCTGTTCCTAGAGGCGAGGATATTAATTTGTTGTATTCTTAGACCGCCGTAATTATTCCTTGGATGGGTTATACACTTCAAGGATTTTTTCACCTTGTCGCGTTTAACTCTGTATGTATTCTGGCGATGTACTGCCACTACAAGGCGATGACAACTGATCCAGGGGCGGTTCCAAAGGATGCTCTACCACTGACTCATGATATGGAAGAACAAAATTATGAACAAGGATTAAATCCACAAAATGTTGAAAGATTTAAAAAATTTTGCCGAAAATGTCGTGCTTTTAAACCTCAACGCGCACATCACTGCAGTATATGTAACCGTTGCGTTATCAAAATGGATCACCATTGCCCGTAAGTATCTCTGTTTGATTTAACCACAAGAACGGATTTAATAGATCTCTCCCCATTTGTTTTGTAGATGGGTTAACAATTGTGTGGGTATTGGTAATCATAAACTTTTTATCTTGTTTGTGTTTTGGGTCTTCGTTGATTGTTTGTATTCGCTCATTCTCGTTGGCACTAAATATGTCAGTTGTGCTACCGGACATTATTCCTGCCGCGGTGATGGACATTTGCTTGTAATGTTTTTAGTTATTGAAGCTCTGCTCTTTGGACTCTTCACTCTTTGTATGATGGGTGATCAAGCTACTACTGTCTTTACCAATCAAACACAAATTGATCGCTTGAAGAATTTCAAGCATATGGTAGAAGTGGAAGTGAATGAAGTCTTTGGATCACCAATCTCTCAACGCTTTAGTTGGTCGTGGTTTGTACCTATAGCGGTTTCATTTGAAGGCGTTTTGAAGGAAGCTATTTTGGGTTACCGTTTAGAAGGCAAAGACGAATTAGAGACGACACCACTAATGGGTTCAACTTCAGTAGGTGGTGCCGGATCTGGTAATGAAAACACAAATACTTTGGCAAATGATACCAATGGCCGCAAAACAAAACGCAAGGTAATTGTCTTGGATTTACATCAAATCTCATGTTCTTATGCTAGTTTGGATTTAGAATGTTATGGAAGGACATGCCAGTGATGATAGCGTCTATAGTCAAGACGATCTCTCTGGAGGTACTGCCGCTGGTGCTGTTGGTGAATGGTTAAATGATGCAAACACAATTCCCTCTGAAGTCTCCCCAAATAAGGGGAATGTTGATATTTCCAGATCCAGCTTTCTTAAATCTCAAATCGATGATATGATGTACCACGGAGGTAACGCACGTCGTAATAGCAATAAAGGAGTTATTCGCGACATGGATGATGATGGCGAGGAAATGATGGAACAAGAGAAACTTAGTGACGCAAGTCATACCTCAGCTGTAGCCGGTAATGGAAATAATGCAACAGTGAAAGAAAATGAGATGGTTGCAATTCCCGTTGTTGGAAGCTTATCGAATGGAAGTATACGCAAGAGATCTTAAACAAGACTATTCGCACATAGTCAGATATGTTTACTTACCAGGCAGTATTGCTTAAGTTTGATTAGAATTTTTGTTGTTTGAATGTTTGATGTGATGGTGACAAAATGGTCATGTGGTGATTTTAGGATCGTAACAGTTAATCATTATTTTCATATACTCGTGCCTACTACATAACACTATTCGACAAACTACATAACACTACCGCTAGCAAAGAGTTGGAGATTAATGAATGAGGAGAATTAGAAAGATGTAGAAGCCCCGCGCCCCCAGGTCGAACAGGTTGATGATACTGAATTTATTTGGCTTGAAGCAATTCTTGAGCGATATTGACAACAATCCTCTCACTTTCAGTGATGTTTTCCCCTTTCAATCGCTCATTCAACATATCCTTGACGCTTTGACCCAAATCACTGTGGATCTTGTCCAAATGATACATCATCTTATCTAAGATTGACTTACCTGCAATCTTTTCAAAACTAACAGCAAGATTACGGCATAGATTCATTTGTTGATCAGGTTTCAATATCATCCAGAAATCACGTGGTTGTTGGTAAAAATCTGATTCACTTCCTTCGTGTGGTAATGGATAGTATCCAACGTGACCATCGACTTTCATGGGCGGTGGAACGAACGATTTATCAGCTTTTGGACCACCATAATCGCTATCGGAGTAGTTAGGATAGTGATTGCGATAGTCAGTATTCATCGCTCCCATTGTACGCATCGAGTTAACTGGATAATCGATACCATGAGGTTGATTGACAGGCAATTTCTTGAAGTTAGGACCAAGACGATGATGTTGTGTATCATCATAGATAAGCAAGCGGCCTTGTAGCAATCGATCAGGGGATAAGCCAATACCTGGAAAATAAGATAGTAGTGTTGAGAGAAGGAGACAATAACAAATTTAATGACAACTACTTACCAGGTACAAATGTAGCAGGTGAAAAAGCGACTTGTTCTGTTTCACAAAAATGATCGGTTACATTACCATTCAATACGATCTCACCTAATTCAATCAATGGATAATCAGCATGTTTCCATACTTTTGTTGAATCAAAAGCAATAAATTGTTTATCAGGTGAAGAAAATGCTTCTTGTTCAGGCATGATTTGAAAGTACATTTTATACTTTGGATAATGCCCAGAGTTAATTGCAACAATCAAATCACGTGATAAGAAGTTGGGATCTTCTGCACTGACGGCTTTTGCTTCATCCATTGTCAAACCTTTTGCACCAAGACATGCTTTGATATGAAACTTTACCCAAAACCGCTCTTTTTGATCATTCCAAAAGCTAAATGTATGACAACCATATCCATCCATTTCACGGTAACTACGTGGTGTACCAGTACGATCAGTATATATCATAAGGAATTGATGAAGAGATTCTGGATGATTTGCACAAAAATCCCATGTTTGAGTTGGATTCCACATTCCAGTACGAATATCACGCTTGCACGCATGAATTGCATCAGGACCTAGCTTTGCATCGCGCACATTGAACACAGGACTATAAGATAATAAAAGATGAACGTTAATTAACTTCCATCCAAAGGGAGCACAATGGTGTGAACTTACGTATTGATTCCTAACAAGTCCCAATTTCCTTCTTCCGTGTAGAATTTGATAGCGAAACCACGAGGATCACGAACTGTTTCTGCTTCACCTTGTTCAGTAAATATTCCAGAGAATCGTACAAAGACTTCTGTCTCTTTGCCAATAGTTGAGAATAGGTTAGCACATGAATACTTGGTCACTTCATCATTGGTCACAGTAAACTTTCCTTTGCATCCTGTTCCTAATGCATGAACTTTGCGTGGTGGTGTGTTCTCTCGATTAAAGAGTTGCAACTTTTCTAAGAGTTCAACATCAAAGACGGATACTGTACCATTAACACCTGCTGTCATGGAATGATGTTGTGCAGCAACAGGACAACCTGTTTCACGAGTCAACATGGAATTATTGGACATGTTTCAACGGTAATTTTCAACGCTATAGTAAGATAAGGAATCAATTTATTTGTTATGGTTTAATTAATGATTCGATCTGCATCATCAATGATTAGAATTTGAATGATGTGTTAAGTAGTCAAAAGTGAATAACGATGCATACGAATAACGCAAACTAAGAATCATATTGTATGGTGCTGGTGAAAGTCTTACTCTTAAATAGAATAATGTGTATCCATGGTACATGGTACTATATGTTGAAGAAAATCACTGATGCATCAACATTCAAAATGAAACATGGCACGACCTGCGTCAAAAATATGACTCACACTAGAACGGTACTATATTTCCCGAGAAACAAAGGATTACTTCTTCATTCCACCTTGCGCAAATCCCAACTGAAACATCGTTTTTCGTACTGTAGGTGCTCGAAGAACCGTTTCGCGCATCGGTTTCTTAGCACGCAATGATGGCGCAGCCGGTGCATCAGTTCCATCTCCATCTTTTTTCACAGTTTTGGAATGAACTACATTTTGCATCGGACGATATACCTTGTGGCCATTTCTACCTACAGCATCCTCTTGATCGTGTCCTTCATTGTTATTCCATAGCTGTTGCAGGTTTCTTTCACTAGCAGTTGCACCATTTGCATCGAGGGGTGCAGGAAATGTATCACCACCTCCCTCCTCCTCTCCTTCTTCTCCTTCATGTACGACACCAATAGATCTACCATGTTGTTGACCCAAACGAGCATCATCTTCTTTCTTTTCCTCAGAATTTCCATCCCTTCCAGCCATACCAGGGGGTCTTCTTGGAGCTGGCGTTCTAGCACCACCAACGCCAGCAGATGGTGGTGCTGGAGAAGCTTCCAATTTAAATGATTGTTGAGGATTATGCGGGTGATGCGGATGGCCAGGACTATCCAGTCCACCAGCAGCACTTATACCAGTTGGACCAGTCACGCTTCCACCACCTGCAGGACCATCTAATGTACTGATTGACTCATTAAATTCACCTAATAAGTCACCTAACCCACTATCTTGAAAACCAGCATTTTTGAAATAATTGAATGCGGAACCAGTCGAATCTGGAAATTTTTCAAATACACTTTGGATACGCATGACATGATCTTTTTGACCACTCTTAAAACCTTGAATTGTCGCAGCTAATTCTAATCGATTCAATAACTTTGCTTCTTCTGCTGGGATATATCCTTTAAGATTACGAACATTTGTGCGTGCACCACATATTAACAACATTTCTGTCAGTAATGGGCTACCATATCTTGCGGCATAGTGCAAAACATTGCACCCAAGATTATCAATATGATGAATTGCAATAATTGCACCTTTACGTAACAAAAACATTACCAGATCGACATAATCACGTTCTACTGCAATCATTAATGCTGTACGATGGTGTATTGTAGTCAAATGATTTATATCAACACCGCGCTCCAATAAGAATTCCACAACCTCTTTTGCATTTGCTTGAGCAGCATGATGGAAAACTGTCATACCATCTTGTCCAAATTCTACTTTTGGAAACATTAAATCTCCACCATAATACAATAGTATTTGTATCACCAAATCAAATCGCACAAAATCTAAGGACTTGGGTTTGGTTCTCAAGATCTTTCCAATTACTGTACGGCATTTCTTAAAGAATTTCTCAGTTGGGGTTAAGAATAAATCATCGAGATTTGAGTTATCGTCAAGCATTTCTTGCTTAATAACATTGAAAAGAATCGCAAATGTCGCAGTGGTTTGATCGACACCAACACCATTTACATCTACCAATGGATCCTGCGCGTGAAACATTGTATCACGCATATCCAAGAGATCCAAACAACGACGATAATCACCACATTGTGCTGCAAATATCAATTCATCCACCGATGGTTTGTGAAGGAAACGTTCGGGATCTTCGGATGGTGGTTTGCCTAATAGCCAGCGGAAGAAATGTTTACTTCTTCGAATAATGGCACGTTCAACCAGCCGGTATCGTAATGCCTTCATCACGTCTTCCTCATCGAATTCATCTGATGTTGGTGGTAAGAATCGATCCAACTTACGTCGAACCTTTTCTGATGGCCGTTTGCGTTTAATGAAATTATTCACTACATATTTCCAAACTTTCTCAATCGCCATCTCTTCTGTGATTATTAACTCTTGTTGCTCTTCTTGCTCTTGTTTAATCAACTGTTGCATAATATCAATAACTTGCAACGCTCGATGTTCGCGTTCTTTTCTTTCTTTAACACCAGCGAGGAAATGTCGATAGCGAATTTGTAAAACTTCTAATTTGTGGATATCATCTTTATTTGCATTTGTTAATCGACTCAAGGCATTGATGTGCTTCTTGAAATAACGGTTCTTCTTCTTGGCTTCTAACATGAATTCATCCAATTTGATATCATGATCTTTCAATTCCATAACCCTTTCACGAAATGGTACTTGATTTATTTCTTCTGCCAAATCACGCAATCGATTAATTTCATGTTCTTTTTTAACTTGCGTAGGAGTTTTATAAGGAGTCTCATCATAGATGAAATGGTGCAACTTCTTAAACTTACGATAGACCTTCAAAGTAGCTTTCTATTGAACAAGAAGCGAAAACAAAATCAACAAAAACGCTTGAATTTTACATTGATCGAATCATACTTACCCCCGGCAATGTTTCAGCGATCCACTCACCCATCGCTTCTTTGGAAAATTCTCCATCTTCATACCGTTCCCAAAGAGATGGCCCTTTCTTAATATTCTCCTCTTTCTTTTTAATTGCCGGTTTTTCTTTAGTTTTCTTTTTCTTTTTGTCCCCTTTATTTGCTTCAAAGTAACCAATCGGAACCACAGCACTGGGTTTGAAACCAGACATGCGCTTCGTCACACTTGACCACATGGATTGAAGATTTTCCATCGGTGACGGATTTTCCGATGTTATAAAGGACTCATGAATTCCAGTCAATCCATCAACATTTTTTTCATGTTCAATTGGGGTTGCTGGTCCCTCAGCATCATGATCACCAGCATTGTCCTCTTCGCCACCAGCGGCTGGATCTGACTTCGAAGCAGAACTGCTACTACTGCTACTCTCACTATCACTCACACTATCACCATCCAATTTCACCTCTTGAAGCACCTCCATGGCTTTAATTTCTGGTAAGATCATTTTGGATTCAGCACTATCTTCAAATAATTGTGCCCCATCACTTTCATAGCTACCCTGCAACAAAAAGTCTACTTCAACCTTCTTCTTGCCTTTCGTCTTTGCCTTTTCAACTTGGATTGTGAAACGCAACGCTTCTTCTGTATTAGCCATTTTAGCGCGCATAACTTGATCTGCAATTGCAAATCCCGCTTGACCAACACGACGGCGTGTTCTCGCTTTCTCTCTGTCTTCTAATTCCTTTATTTTCTTTTCTTTCTCAACTTTTCGTCGCTGTTGCTTCAAAAACTCTTCTGCTTTATCTAAATTTCCACCCGCTAAAAAATTAGCATATTGCTTTTCATTACCATAGCAACCGGATATGAATCGCTCAGATGTAAATTGAGGTGGTCCTCGAGGTCCATGTTCGTCTTCCACAGCGAATTGTTTCATAGATCGTACTGTTTTGATATCATGAACAATAAATGGTAAACCCTTTTCAAAATCATAATTTTCATGAATACCACGTTTCCAATCTTTCATGGATTTTTCAAATTCACGCTTGGTACATTTGAAACGCATTTCGTCAAATCTATTGTTGTTGAAAGCATCGATTCGTTGTTTTCTCTTTTCTTCAAGATAATTTAATTGATCTCGTGCTGCATTAGTCATTTCCATCCTTGCAATCTGTTCTTCCATTCTCAAGTAATCCTGACGAGTTAATTCGAATTTTCCAGTGACTACTTTCTCCCATAATTCTTTGTCTTGTGTACGTTGAGCACGGTCTTTGATCTCCTCGAGTGTCGGACCTTTAGGCAAGTTTTTGATATATTCGAGATATCGCTTGTGTGCAATAACACCATATGGTTGAGATGTTGATCTCCATGCTTCTTCTGCAACGTAAGGGTTGATTTCACTAAATTTTCCTTTTGCACCAACTTCCGTTACAGATGCGATGGATTGATAATAAGGGTCTGTCTCACGCGCACTTAGGTAAAGAGAATTGCGCTCTTCATATGATCCTTTTACTTTAACAAGCTTTTCAAGATCTTTTTTCAACTGAAAGTTGTATATCTTCTCCAAATCCAATGCATTTTCCTCTCCTTTTCGTGCCTTTCTAATCTCCAACTTTTTGTACATGTCGGGATCAATACTGAAATCGATTGAAGCCTCATCCTCACCAATACCACCAAAAGCAGCCACGAGCTTTGAATTTTGCATCAGTTGATGCTGTAAAGACAGCACCGGTGGGCCAATACTGCTATCACGACCCTCACTCATAATTTCTACAAGACATATGAATACGTTAAGACGACAACTATTGAGGCATTAGGATCAACCACTCGAAGACAATATATGTTCCAAATGATGATGCGATTTAGAATATCAATGATAGATTGGAGCTTTCGATTTCACAATCAAATGGACAAAATGCCTATTATTAACAAAATGGAAAATGGATAAAAAAAGCACAGCGCTCGCCCATCATCGACCGTTTTGTGCTCTTGTGTGTATTTACGTTGGATTTATTAGAGTGTATGCGAAAGGCCGTTTTTGCGCTTCAAATTTGGCGGTTCGCGCTTCCGAAACGCGAAACGGCACTTTCGTTTCGCGCTTTAAAAGCACAAAAATGCTTTGAAGCGTCGAAGCGTCATTTTCGTTTCGCAAAGTTTTTTGGGAGCATATAGATAAATTAAAATTAAATACTTACAAAATTATTTCGTCTCAAAATGAAATTTAGAATGCCGGCAAGACATCTGTCCTTACGCAAGAGATTTATGGCCATTACTTCAAATGAAAGACAGAAGTTTCGACAACTCCTGAAGGGTTTTATTCACGTGGGATTGAGGGTGCAAAACCACAGATTGAGTGAACAATGTCGAATCCAAGGCCAAAACTTCTGTCTTCTTCTCCTGATTGCATTGTTGGCGAATGCTCTCGAGCCGGATGTTGAGCTCGAACCTCTGATCGACCGAAAGAGAACAATAGAGTCATTTTCAGACTCTGATTGTTGGAACTTTTTTGAGACTCGAAAAGAGGATTTACCTCGACTACAAATTGCTCTGAGAATTCCAGCCAGAGTAACGTTAATGAATGGTTCATCAATGAGTGGTAAAGAACTAATGCTCAGAGGGCTGTATGAGCTTGTTAGCGGCAACGATCAGCATGATATTGCTGTTGTATTTGGAGGTGCGTGACCAATAAATAAATCCAGACAATCTCGAGCCTTCAATTGGTTCTAAGATCATATCTATGATACATTTCTCGACCTCGTGAACTTCAAGAAGGAGCACAAGTTCAACTGAAGATGTATGGGGCCAGTATCTATCACGCTTGTCCGAGTTGAAGAGCTCATGGCGAAGTCGTAATGACATGTAGACAACATTACTCGTGCTTTAACATAGTTAGAATTGGTTGATTCTCTCAGCTTCAGTCTCACCACACTTGCTTCATAACGAGTACCATATCGTCTTATGTTGTTGGTAGACATCGTATCGGTCTGTGGCCCATAAAACCCTGTTGAGTACGGAAAAGTGAAGCAACGAAGGTGTCCCATTTGCTCGTGATATGGCATGGTCCACAAGATGCATCGGCATATCTGAATAAAGGGAGATACAAAGTTTCCTCTGCGTTAGGCGCCCTCCACATTAATTGTCTGAAAATCATTTTAAATTAATTTTCAAAGATGAATTAAATTATGGTTGTGTAATGAATTTTAGAACTCTCCCAAAATACAAAACGCGAAGCGTCAAAATTCGTTGATTTTTCGCATACACGTTTTTCATGCCAAACCGCCCCCATACACTCTATTATGTTAGTTATTTTTAGGCAATTACCTTGTTGCCCCGAGTAAAAATAATAAAAAATAGCAGCTATTGTATAAGGCGCCTTATTGTACAATCTATCGCGGCTCTTATGCCAGATACCGCCAGTAATAGCAGCAACAGGATCGGCCAGTTTTATTATTGTTCACCAGCGCTCAGCTTGTAAAATGGGAAATCACATCAACCATTTGGTGTTCCAACCACCGCCTGTTTCATATGGAAGCTCTCATAGACCATTGCTGTGGTTACGGACGGTTCGAGGAAGTCACATCCCTGCTTTCTATTTAGATCGACGAGCAAAAATAACAATATTATTTTCACATGGTAATGCGGAAGATTTGGGTTTGATCTTTGAGTGGATGGTGTTAGTTTCGGGAGAGTTATCTGTCAATGTTCTGGCCTACGATTATGACGGTTACGGAAAGAGTGTACAAACGGGGTTTAGTGTTTCGGAAGCAGGAAATGGTATGCTTTTTATTATTTTGTAGGAGTTTCAATTTTCTGATAAATATTTTTGTATTGAATATTTTCAGATGGAGTACGAGGAGAACCATCGGAAGAGGCTTGTTATGATGATATCTATGCCGCATACGATTATCTCATCAATACCTTGCATCAAAAACCAGAAAATATTGTTCTCTATGGCAGATCATTAGGCTCCGGACCGACGCTCTTTCTCGCGGAAGCTCTTTCCGAACAGAAAGTAAATCTTGGTGGCATAATTTTACAAAGTCCTGTTGCCTCCATCTATCGTGTCGCTATTCCGTTCCGATGGACTTTGCCCGGAGATAAATTTCCTAATATTGATCGTATTGGTAGTATAAAGGCACCGATATTTGTTATACATGGCACTCATGACGAAATCGTTCCATTTTACAATGGGGAAGATCTGTTTTTGGCTGCAAATATAGAATATCGTGCAAAGCCATTGTGGATTCAAGGTGGAGGGCACAATAATTTGGAAATATATCTGTAAGGTTTAGTTCCTTTGTGGAAATACTTGGTGTTCCTAATGTCTTGCATGTTTAGAGGGGAAGCTACATTTATTGATCAAATCCGAGAATTCTTTTTGGAATGGCTTCCTACTTATGGCGGTCAATACGATAAATATATGGCCTCTAGAAAAGGTCACCGCTAAATCCTTCTTCAACCTCGTAGAGTTTTTCCACGAACCGCTACTAGCCCCTTTTCTTAGGTATTTTTATTTTTAAACCAGTACATGATTTTATTAGATTTTTTGTGTGTGAATATTATACTAGTTGTGGTGTAGATAGTGGAATGGATGGGCGATGGCTCTTAGTGATCTGAAAAATCCAATCTTTTTGTCCTGGTTACTCTTATTTTGTATCCATAAATTATTTTATTCATTATTTTTCAAGTTTTACAAATTCACAGTGAAAAAAATACACCAACAATTACCAAGTTCATTCAAACGACAATATATTCAATAGACAGATAGATATATAACGAATATACTACACACAAGACAAGTTAAATAAATAAAAATCTTCCGCAGAAAAATTCATTGCATGATACAAGGGATAAGCACCGGCAATCTTTCGCAATACTAGTTCATGCGATTCAATAGATAAACAAATATAGCCATTACCACATGCATCAATGACATGAGTACGAAAGCATTAATGGACAAGAAGATGCACAAATAAAACAAAAGTACAAAGCACAAATAGCACGAGAATACCTTGTTATCGAAACAATTCAAATACACAAAGAAAATAACTAATTCCTTAAAGACAGACCATTTCGCTTAAAGACGTCATAGAAAAAAAATCATGGAAAAGGAGGGTGGTTTAATTCTCATTTAATTGTTTAGTTATACTGCCATTTGAACTTCATTTCGCAACCTTCATTTCTATACATTTTTTGATAAACATTATATCTGCCATTT
>JACCEA010477460.1_pt1 | contig 13519 bp, 15 predicted proteins | sample 7449851 | NCBI WGS metagenome assembly JACCEA01 (sample SAMN15323453, study PRJNA562643) | freshwater metagenome | isolation source: river surface water | place: USA:Blue River Watershed | collected 2017-08-18 | reverse complement strand
CTAAATAAACAGCAGGCGGATTTTACAAAAATCAGCAGAAGAGGCGCACTGCTGCTGCTGGAGAGGGGCGCCGCGAGCAGCAGCACACAGCAGAGCAGCACTTTTGCCTCTCGTCGGGCCGCCGCCGCTGCTGCTGCCTTGCTGGCCTGCTGCGCCGGGGATGATGCCAGATGTTGATGTAGAAGTATTGTATGATTTTTTTATTATATTATTGTAGTACAATATGTATACTTCGAAACTTCGAAATGATTATACATGGATAGACTTTTTTCCATAATAGCACTCCATGATTTCACTTGTGAAAGTTCGATTGCTGCTATTTTTGCTAATTAGTATTGGAATTTCATGTTGGAAACATACCATTACCCCTTTTACCAGGACAGCGAGGAAAGTGATACTGACAACATCATCAGCTCACGCTATTGGTATTGACCTTGGTACAACATTTTCTCTGGTTTCTGCTATTGAAAATGGTAAGCCGAAATTAATTCGTGTTGATGGTGATATTTTGGTACCATCAGTTGTATCTTGCATTGACGATAGGAGTGTTTTGGTGGGCAAGGCAGCGCTTCATCATTTACCTTTTGATCCACAAAATACATTTTCATCCGTGAAGAGGTTAATTGGTCGATCCATGAAAAATGCTAGAGAAACTGGGGATTTGCGTCAATTTGGTAATAAAAGATTATTCACTGTCAAAGACGAAGTCTTTGGAACTGATATTGTTGCGTTACAATGTCCTCGTCTGCAAAGATGCATCTCTCCTATGGAAATATCATCTCAAATCATCAAGCATTTGGTAAATGCAGCAAGCGATTATTTCAAGGAATCAATTAATAGAGCAGTTATAACTGTTCCTGCACATTTCACATCATTGCAACGGGACGCGACTCGTAGAGCGGGTGAAATGGCGGGACTTGAGAAAGTCAAGCTTCTTGCTGAACCTGAAGCAGCTGCTTTTGCATTTGGTTTGGATAAGAAGGAACCACATCTAGTTTTGGTCTTCGATTTGGGTGGAGGAACATTTGATGTATCTGTTTTGGATGTCGGTGATGGTATGGCTGAGGTAATTGCGACTAGTGGAGATAGTCATTTGGGAGGTGATGATTTTGATCAATTGATTATGGATTGGATTTTTAAAGAGCTAACTTCGAAGAACCATGGATTGGTTTCTCATATTAAAGGAAGCATTGGCCAGTTAAACAAGCTAAGAGGTATTTGTACTCAAACAAAAATACTTCTGAGCAAGAATACATCTGTAAATGTGGATCTTAATGGTATTCAAGGTTGTGATGATATTCATCTCACTCTTAGTCGCTCCAAATTTAATGCAATGGCTTCTCCATTGTTGTCACGTTTAATGAAACCTCTTCGTGAAGTTGCATTAATGGCGGGTGTAAATCTTCCCGGAGAATTTGGAGAAGTTCAAGACGAAGATGCAAAATTCCCCAAAACTGATCCAATTCCGATCGACTATTCATCTCCGGTCGATTACGAATATGATGCATTGCACCAATTAAAACAATGTCAAATTGCTGGAAGGAAAAATGCCAAAAAACGACAGCAAGTTCAAGGTGTAGTTGGTAAAGAAGTACGAAGACTACAAAAGCTGACCGCCGATTCATCTCTGTCGAAGTTTCCTGGAGGGAAAGGCATTGAAAATGTGATTTTAGTTGGTGGCGCAACCAGAATGCCATGCATCGTAAATTTGGTTAAAACAGTTACACATATTGACCCAAAACGTTACATCAATCCAGATGAAGCCGTTTGTTTAGGTGCTGGTATTATGGCAGGTGTCCTTGAAGGATCTCTCGATCACTTGGTAATCCTCAATCCACTTCAAGCAGCACTGATGCGATTATCGATGGAATTACAACAAAATACTAGTAATGAATCGACGTGATCAGACGTTAATCGAATTTTAAGCGCTTATGAAATAACTATATTTATAAATGATGAATAGAGATATTCGTTTAATAATAAATTTGTTAGCAGTTATTCTCGAACCACAAACAAGATAGGATACGACCAATACAATATCGTTGCTCAGAAACTCTGTAGTATGTTTCGTCATTTACGATCTGTCAATTGGGCTACACCTAGTGCTTAGGTTACTCTACAAACTGTATTGGTGCCTGATTTAGCAATTTTTAACAGTATTCTTTATGGCCTCGATACTTTGTTGGCGTTTCTGTGGGTATTTGCGAAACAGGTTTCTCTGGTCAGAAGACCACAGTAACTTCTTATTTTGGTCATATATTTTCACCATAACAGGATATTCATCGACGCATTTTCCAATCACATCCGCATCAGGGTGAACAGCAAGAATCGCACTGCGAGCAGTGTCGAATTCTTGCCCACCACCGTCTCAGTTCGCACAATATTCGACCGTGAATCTGTTGGACATAGCCGACAATGATGAATTAGATAAACTGCGACAGAAATGACGTTGTGTAAGGAATTTTGAGCTATTGAATATCCTGGAGTTCAACATGTACACACTAAACACAATAAAATTAATTATTCCATATTTGTACAATATTGGCCACAAGTTTCATCCCATCGTCATAGCCACTCTCGATAGAGCTGTGCGCGTGCTGCCCCATGCCGCTGCTGCTCTCCACACATTCTTCGACATTTCAATTAAGTCTTTTTTACAAGCGAGTAATCATTTTCCAATATGATTTCATTAACGAAGAAGCAATCATTCAAAAATTCAGGGGGAAATGGCAAAAAGCGCCCCCGTTTTCATGAATCAAAACAAAATTACACTGGCGACCATCAATTAGTAGAAGAGTGTGAGTTAGATGAGGATGCAACTGAGTTTATCTTAAACAAAATTGCAATTGGTGCTGAATATCCATTCACGTTGGACTTGAAGGCAGTGTTAGAAGATGCTAGTGAAACAAACTTAAACTTTGTTAGCGTACCACTATTTCATCCAAGGCTCAGGCGCGACGCCAATGGTGTTAGCGATATGCGCAAGGGTTCACGCACACGTAGTGAATTTGCGATTGATTACAATGAGTGGTCATCTTTTGTTATTGGGACGATGTCCCCTTGGATTCAGCTGGATAACCGTGATCATCGTCTTCGCATTGGTGCTGAGAAAGCATTGGAGGAAGAATACGCATATGCTAACCATTTGGGGTTGCAATCTGTGTTCATGCCACCAGTGAGTGTCTCGAACCTTACAAACAGTAATTATGCAAGAGTTTTACGCCAGATGTGCAGCAGATTCCCCTTAACCTCTCCGCACATGATTATTAAAGTGCCTTGGCAAGTTTCGAATACGTCTACGTTGGGGGAACCCATTGATGGATGGGAAATATGGGATACAATTCGTCATAGAGTTGATCATCATCCAAAGGTAAAAGTTGCAATAGAATTTCCGGACGATTTTTCTTTGATCAAACTGAATGGAGATCTATTTCGTTGGGCTGGAGAGCCATTGAAAGCAATCATTCTTCCTACTTCTTTGTTTACATTGAGTAAGTCCAGGAAAAAAATAATACTTTCAAAATCAGCAAGAAAAGTTATCCACTGGTTATTTCAATTTAACGTCCATATTGTTTTGAAAGGAAATCCTTTACCAGATTTCGGCATGAATGATTACGTTGATTGCTTGGAGAAATTAAATTTTAATGGTGTTGATGGTCAGGGCCCGTCACATCCTACTCTCTATGAAAAGTTCACTTCAAACTATAAGGATTCCTTGCGAGGACCGTTAGACCCATTGCATGATAATCTTGATTCTGATACATATCGCATCATGGAACAAGATCCAATAAAATATGAACGCTACGAAGAAGCTTTAGAGGCGGCGATGCGCGATATATATGAGCAGCGTCACGGCAAAATCAGTAGATCGAAAGAACATAAATTGCATGTTTTGGTCGTTGGACCAGGTAGGGGTCCGCTAATTCAGTCTTCATTACAGGCTGCTGGTAGACTAAAAATTGAAGTGGACGTTACAGCTGTAGAAAAAAATGTTAATGCTGTTATCACTCTCCGGAATCGATTTTCACGTAATCGCAATGTGAGCATTATTCAATCCGATATGAGAAAAGTGTTGAATATCAAAAATTCTCCAATTAAACTAAATTCGGTTGACATCATTGTATCGGAACTGCTGGGCTCATTTGGTGACAATGAGGCATCACCAGAATGTTTGGATTACATTCAAGGTGCTTTGCGAGATGATGGAGTAATGATTCCAGAAAGATATTGTTCCTTTATTGCCCCACTGTCGAGTTCAGTGATGTGGATGTCAGCAAGGGATATGTTTCATCAATCAGATCCCAGAAATGGATTGGATTGTCCGTATGTTGTATGTTTCCATGCTGTTCACGTCTTGAGTATAGCAAAACCTGTTTTTGAGGTAAGAAGTATTTCATTTTTCCGGTTTAATTTATGTAATGTTTGAAGTTTTAATAGTTCAATCACCCAACCAGAGATGTCGACAAAGAGGGAAACAATTCGCGAGTGCAAACAGTCATGTTTGAAGTGAATCAGGAAGTAACGGTTCATGGTCTTGGTGGTTATTTTGAATGTACATTGTACAAACAAATATGTTTTTCCACTGTCCCTGAGACTCATTCACCTGGGATGTTTTCGTGGTTCCCAATGTTTATTCCATTTTCAAAACCTTTTCGTGTTCACAGTGGCGATACTATTCAACTGGAGATGTGGAGATGTGTAGATTCTGAAAAAATGTGGTATGAGTGGAGCGTACAATCCCCATTTATTCAGGGTGTTCAAAATACATTCGGAAATTCTTTTTGTGTTAAACTGTGAGAATTGTGGACATTTATTGATGCATCAATCTAGAAACTCTGTTGTATGACTGTGATATTTAACTTAAAGCTTCGGATAATCTCGTTTTAATCTTAGTTTGAATTTTGCAAATAATGAAGGAAATGCCATAACATCTCGAGGTGATTCTTCAACCCATTGTTTGCCAAACTCTAAGAATGTTTTGCAATAAATCTCGTGAATAATGGTTAGAGCCAAATTTACGCACTTTATATCTTCCGATGGACCATCATCGCTGTTTTCAATATCTTCTAAAATAATCTTATCCATACTCTGATAGATGAATTGATGGATATGGAGACCTTGAAGTAATTCGACCATGAATGCAGTGATATTGATACCGACTGCGGCGAACGGAAAGTATCGCGATTCATTTAATGATTCTGCCAACAACTGTCGTGATTCGACGGGATATGTTTCACTGAAATAAACTAATTGTGTCAAACTTAGTAACCCCATTCCGCGAAAATCTGTCGATGGATCTTTTCCTTGAAATCCCAATTCCCCCCACTCCTCACTCAGGCGATCTGCACTCCTCAAAATGTCTGGTTTTAAGTTGCACCACAGCTTTTCCAATAGATGAACGTGATCCTGTTCGTTATAATCAAAGTTCACTGATCGCATATCTTGAAAATCCAAACAAATCTTATTAACAAATCTAATGGCTTGGAGACAGGACTTCATATTGGCAATTATAACTGGTGACTTTGCTTTGATGCGCTTGGTGGTTGCAATTTCTACCATAACTTCATTTACAGAGAATAATCTTGGAAGTTGAATCGCATTACTCAAATTAGACAATTGTTTGGAATGCTTTAAGCATTGAGCGAATTTCACCGTCATCATCGATGTATGACGTAGATTATTGGCAGAACATATTCGAACCAATTCGCAATCGCCAGAAAATATATGCAGAAAGAACTTATAAAACGATCTAGTGAGACCAATACAAAAGATATGTAACTGGTTATAAAGATTAAACATTTGTTTCGATGGTCTTATTAAGGATCGACTATTAGATATTGTTGCGGATGCCTTGAATTCCTCCTGTATGCTATCAGTACTTGGTAATTGAGGGAACTTGGAATGATCGCGACGCAAATTTTTGGGAGGTGATAGTAGGCTAGCTTCAATTAATTTATCACACTGATCCGTAGCAACCTGAGTGTCAGGATAAACTTTCTTGGTAGAACCCCCAAAACGAATTGTTGTTTGTGTACGATCTGTTTTATCCCCAATCCGATTTCTGGATTCTGATCTGGAATCCTCTCTAACTATTTGAATTGATCGTTGTGAATCTACTCTTCCTCCATTTGATATCTTAATCATAGTGTCAGGTATGTTTTATTATCAGAACAAATATGGAAATCAAGACCATCTGGTCTGGCATCCCCCAAATTCTTTTCTCTCTCTCTGCTGCTGCCCTGCTGTGCTGTTATGGGGTGGATGCACCTGTTCTGCTGGCTGCGCTGCCTGCTGCTGCTGTGCACCCGCCTCTCGCCTAAGTGCAAAAATCCAAAATACATTATAGCAAAATTCAATACATTCTGTACCATATAACTACTCACTTTCACGAGGAATCAGTACAACAGATGATATGACGAACCAACGTACCAACAAGTCCCCATTGTTTCACAGTGTGATCGCTGGGGGAAGTGCCGGTATATCCGAACTCTTGATAATGTATCCTTTGGATGTGATCAAAACAAGATACCAGGCAACCACTTCTACAGCAAGCACTCGACTTATTCCAGCATTGGTATCTGCCATCAAGCAAGATGGGTTTGGGATATATCGTGGCATTTTATTTCCCATCCTCACCGAAGCTCCGAAGCGAGCTGTTAAGTTCACCGCGAATGCTGCATTTTCGGATATTATCAGAAAAAACAAGATTGCTGAAGGCAATCTAGCTGCCGTTATAAGCGGCGCAGCTACCGGAATGTCTGAGGGGCTTTTGGTAGTTGCTCCTGAGCTCATCAAAATTCGAATGCAACTCCCTGAGAATAGAGCTTTATACGCAAGTAGTGTGAATGCCGCACGAGCGATCATTCGAGAAGAAGGTGTTGGTGCACTATTTGTTGGAACTTGTGCAACGCTTCTTCGAAACGGTGCATGGAATACTTGTTACTTCGGCAGCATTTCATATATTCGAAAAACATTGGGTACACCAAGAAACCATGGCGAGAAGGTCAGAAATGATTTGGTCGCGGGCACTATTTCCGGTACTCTGGGGACTATTTTTAACACACCGTTCGATGTTATTAAGACGCGCATTCAAAATGCCTCAGCTAGACCATCTGTCCAACCGATTCCTATGAAAATATTTCCATTGTGTACCCATATTATCCGCACGGAGGGAGTGAAAGCCCTTTGGAAAGGTTTTGTACCGAAGGTGGTGCGGTTGGGACCGGGCGGCGGAATAATGCTTTTTGTTTATGACCAGGTATCGACGTGGTTATCAAAGGAGTAATCCCCAGCCTAAATATTCACTGTATCGATGGGAATGTTAACGTTGAGATCGAAAAGATTCGGGATGTTATCAAACTGTTAAAATTTTTTCTTTAGTTTCATGAAAGTAGAGCAAAGCCAATGATGATACCAAATAATGTACTCTCATTTATTTGCTTGAAACTCACAAGTTGATTCATTAAAGATGAGGACATTAACTTAATGTGCAATCCTTAATAAAATACCATCTGGAGTTAACACTTACAAGAAGTGAATACGTTGAAAGGCTTCCGCCAAAGAATCTATGTTTACATTTGGAATATTGCTCATGGCAACATACTGACCAATGGAAAACAATGATTTTTTCACTTCAATTGGATCTGTGTATTGTGATTTGTGCATTAGAAGAGAATTGTATTTCAGATCAAATAGTTCCTCGGAGAGTTCAACCACAACTACATCTGCCACTGAAGGATTCGGTGGCGATGAAAAGGAAAAAAGCCATACCTCTGGGCAAACCCAAGGGAGAATTCCTTCTTCATAGAGACTGAAAAAGTTCAGGTAGTCTCTAGCGGAAGGCCATAATGTATTCATCGTTGATTTTCCAGTGATCTGATGGTCACCATGCATCAATCCGAAGCGATAAGTACCGTAATCAATTTCAGGAGAAAATGTCATCACTAAATCAGGTTGATAGATTCTAATCCACTTCGTCAAATTATATTTCAAATGAATTGGGTCCACCCCATCTAAACGGCCATCTTCTTGTTCTAAAAAAGTTACGTTCTGAACACCGAGCATCTTTGCAGCATTCAATTGCTCATTCATACGAATGAGAGCCAATTGTGATGAAGTCATGGTCGTATCTTTTCCCCACCCTTTATCACCATTTGTTGTTATTATATAACTGACTGTGGCCCCACATCTAACGAACTTTGCAACGGTTCCTCCTGCAATCGTTTCAATGTCATCGGGATGTGCTGCGGTGACAAGAACACGTTTAAATTGCGATATTGATTGACAATTCCCAATGATTTCAATGTGAGCTACTGAGAGCGATAAAATGATGCTGAAGAGCATCAATATTTTTACCTGTAACCAAAATTCCATTTTTCAACACAGTTCAATTTATTAATTATTCATACGGCACGCGGCGAGCTGCTTGATTATACACATGTTGGCGCCTAAATAAGCATTTTTATTTATGTGACCAAAAAAACATCAATGCAACTGGCAACAACACAAGTAAATAATAATTTACTGTAGAAGTATTACAAATAAAGATACATACAAATAACAGAATTGGTGTTGATCGTGCACAATACTATAGACCAGTGATTATTAGCTTCTGAGAAAAATATCATTCCTTGAGCCACCACGAATTTCATGTACATCTGAACCACGTTACAGTATTTTTAAGTATCCCACATCGATATCGAATTTCGAATTCCCAGGAAACCAAATATGGAAGACGACTTCGATGATTTTTTGAACAGCCTTAGTGCCCCAACTGCCATCAATTCTGGAAAGGAATTGAATATCATGATTGATGCCAACAGCAATAAAAATCTGGAAGATGAATTTTTGGACTTACTGGGTTCCAGCAGTGCTGATGGCATTCCTTCCGTATCCGTTGCTGAAAATACGGAAGAATGCAACACTTTAACACCGAAAAATATATCGTCCCCACCCAAAACTGATCATGATGATTTGCTATCTTGGTTGGAAGAAACTCCAACGAAGCAGACTTCTCTCCATCCTGATATTCCCATTGTTACCACAACAGAAATTTCCTCCATAGTAACTCCCGATGAACCTGTTTCATCTCTGGTATATTCAAGTGCACAAACTTCATCTGATGCATTCCTGGATTTGCTAACACCTCAACCAACGTCACTGTCCTCGACTATGGATACTACATCCGATCTTGCTCTCTCATCCTCAATTTTATCTACCCCAGATACAATTACTTCATTAATTGGTAAAAAAATTACGACAGATGCATCTCTCAATACCATTTACGATCCTGTTGCACCAGCGAAGAATAATGATAACAATTTCTTTGATGATGTATTTGGTTTGGATAATAGGAATCACACGACTTTTGAAAATCATACATTTAAAACATTGACAGAACAGATTGATGAAATAGTTGGCAGTCCATTTCCTGATATCGGAAAGCTTCGTGCGTTGATCGACGAGGAAGAGCATATTCCACAGAGCGTACGTGCCAAAGTTCTTCTGTTATTACTAACTGGTAGTTGTGTGGGTGATGAAGAGGCCCAGAAGTTTTCTTCAACAGAAGCGGATCGACGTCACTATTCTCATCTTGTGGAGGATTGTGAAGCGCTCGTTAAATCTTGTGGAATCACCAACATTCAAGTTGCAGATCATATGAAAGATATTATCATATTGTACTGCCAGCGTAGAAGTGCCGATTATCGAAATGTTTTCAGTCGGATTATGTTGTCTGTGTTTGGAAATCGTGCGGCGGTGTCAAAATCCATTGTATCGAGTTGTTTTTACGCGTTATCTTCTTCATTTCTTCCTATGATTGGTCTTCAGGTATTTGTGAAGTCTATTTGCTCCGGTTTTATATGATATGTCATGTTTTTCTTAAGCATACTCCCTTGGAGCACAGTTTGGACAAAATTCACTCTTGGATACGTTTTTTGTTGATCTACCATTCTCCAGCGCTAGCTCAACATTTGGATCGTGTTATTCCTGGATGGGAAAAACCATCGAAAGAAATTTCATCAGCTCAGGTAAGAGTTCGAAGTGTTTTGCCACTAGAAGAGGAATTATTTGGTGTGTTGTTATTCAGGCTGCACGGTATAGTTCTATCATGAAAGGTAGCTCCAACATAGATCAGTTAGAAAAGGAACTTGGTATTGACCTAGAATTTGAATTTGAATCCGAGCTTAATCACGATGAGTCTGAAAAGGTGAAAAAAGAGAAGGTTGTTGAATCTGCTCCCCCCAAAAGAGCCGAGGGTAGCGGGTTGATTCCATCACATTGGATTATGAGTTTTTATTCTGGCTGTGTGCCTGCAGAAGAGTCGGCCAAAATGCTAGATTGGGCTGTTTTCAACGGAGAACGCTTTGCTGGTGAGATATAGGAATCGGCATCATTAAATTTTATTTTATGATTGCTTCGAATAAATAGGTATTTTCTTTGTTGTATCTTTGCTGGAATTGAACAGAGAGTATTTGCTTCAGCAGAATGGAGTGAAACTCACCCAGTGGTTTGAAGATGTTGCGACTAATAAATTGAATTGGTATAACGTTGGCTGTATCAAAGTTGGTCATCACTTGACTTGGGCTTCGTTCACTCGCGGGTGGATCCATGCAACTGCGGGTAAGTAGCTTTCCTGGTCACTGTGATTTTATTTATTGGTGACGGCGACTTCATCTAATGCAGCTTTATTGTCTGGGACACCATCGGCTGTTCGTGATGCTATTAACAAAGTTGAGGGATGGGCAATAGATAAAACAGATCGGGAAGCAAAAGATATTACTAACCAATTAAGAGAATACTATTCAAACGAAAAAAATTTGGATGAAGCTTTGGAGGGAGTGACTGATAAGATGGACGATGCAGAAGAAGACGATATGTTTAACGAAGATGAAGATGCCGAAGAAGGTGGAAATGAAGATCATGAAGATCGGCCTTCGAACGAAGATGATTCTGAAGAATATGACAATAAGTTAGAAGCGAAATCTGAATCTTCTCTTTTCAATACTGCTCTCGACCATCTCCGTACATTGAGCTCTAAACTACAAGTAAGAGAAGACTCATCTATAGATGATTTGTTGGCCGACTTGAATAGTTCGTCATTTGTGCATGATCGTAAAACAACTTCGAACACGATGACTTTATGGTCAAGTGCAAACGAGGTAACCTGTGGATGCTACGGTGTGGATGGAATTTATTTAATTGTTTTAATTATTGTAGGTGATTCCATCCATATGCTCCAATCAAAGGCGTGGAATAAGCATAAAAGGTGTGATCCCGAGTTTTGAGTATGCATCGACCAGCTACAAGGAAGATTTTGTAGGGACCTGCTTCTTTGTTACCAAATTTGACACGGAAAAGCCTTTCTACTTTGCCATTGATTGCAGAAGTTCTGAGGAAAAACTTCTTGGACAATTTCCAAAGGCTTATGCTTTGGATCCCGAAGTTGTGACAGATGGTGATTCTTTGACGAGTTTGATAGATGTCTTGGAGCCACTAAGATCAACAACTCATATATCTATCATCGGTGAGCAACAGTTTGTGTCGTATGACGACAGTTGTATTATCTTCTCTATACCTCAGGTCCTGGTGAAGAATACTTTAAGTGGGTCGTTAAAGAACGCGGAACCAAAAAGTTCACTCGAAATACGAAGAAGGAAGTTATGGAAATTGGGAAATTGGTTCGAGAAGGAGAAAATCGAGTCAATGCAATTGCAATGTTCTTGATTAAGAAATCCTTTAAGTTTGTAAGGTAGAGTTTGTCTAAATGCATGGGTTATATCGTAATCTCTTTCGCTTTTCAGTGTTCTTGATGGTGGATTCTATGAGGCGGTTAAGTTTATGAATCGTCATGACTCAAAATATACAATCAGTTCTTCTTTGGTTGATGTGGATAAGGTTCTACTGAACTCTTTGTTGGGAATTGCTCCACCAGTTCCAATCGCTGGTAATGCCTCAAAATCCATCATTCCTGCTAGTGTTTGGACTGAAACGGCACCAAATGCAATAAAAACCGTGGGGAACTTTATATCAGCGTGGTCATCGGCTAGTCAGCCACCGAATCCAAGTGCTTCCGTTTATGCATCAGCTGATCAGCCCACAACTTCCGCAACCGGTATATCATCATCAATTCCGGCTCAAGACACAAAACCGTTGCTAAGTGGTTGGGGAAAGTTTAATTTGATGAGTTCGATCGAAACTATTAAAAAAAATATCAGTACTGTCGTTCCCCCTGCGGTTGCAGAGCACACTGCCACCCAAAAGGCTCCGACAGGTATTGCAGCTGGAGCTTCTAATCATTATTCCGATGCACATGATAAAAATAAATTTGTCATCGACGAGGTAGAAGACGATGGTATGGGACCTCGTGACTTACCTGATACCAACAAAATTTCAATTGTCAAAACAGATAGTGAGCGTGCACAGGCGTTAGCAATCCATAAGATGGCCGGTTTGAAGAAAGGGGATAGTATCACCATTTCCAGAGCGGATTTACCTGGCGCGGTTCTATTTCCTTGCGTCAAAACAAAAGAAAAATGGGTTCCGACAGGAATTGATGGTGAAGCAACTATTGTTGATGGTCAAACCAATAGCACAATCAGTCAGCTTAGTGGAATGGTAAAACAGGAACAAATTGTTAGTAGATATTTGGTAGTTTCAAGGGAACGATTCATGGTTCTTGACGCACATGGAGGTGGAGTAGGATCGGTAGCAACCGTAAAATCCAACCATCATTTGACTGAGGTTAGTTGGTTAAGCACCATGACATTTCTTTGTTTTAAGCACCTGCTTTCTCGTTCAGCTGATCAAAATGACATTCAAAAAGAAAGATCCTGAACTGGTAACTTTACATTTGTATGCAGCTGATAATCAAACAAAAACTAGAGCATACAGGGTTGCAAAATACAAGGATTTTGTGACGATGTTGCAGGTAACCTATTAATAATAGACTTACATAGTCACACACTCATATCTTTTTGATCAGAAACACATGGAGCGATTCAAGTAGCATCTTGTGGATTATCTTCCAAGGATTTGAATTCTATATTTTGAGATATTTCATAATGATATTATTCAAAGTATAAAGCGCTTATTATTCATTTTAAATTTGAAAATTTTCCTTGACTGAAAATACAATTTTATATTGTAAGAAGATGTACTCCATCGATGGAGAGAAATAATATATTATAATTATTTCTTTGAAGTATTATTTGGAATTTGCAATCTTCCCATCCGCCCAGTGAGGATGATTGAAAAAAAGCCGTACATCTTCCAGAACAATACAATAAAAGTACTAAATTATGAATGGTGTAGAAGTTGTTATTCTCTCCTGATGTGGACTTGCTTTCCTGCTCCTGCTGCGTTCTGCTGCTTGCGCGCTGCTGGGCGCCTATACCTACGCGTCTTATTACAGTATTTTAAATTTGACCATGTGTACCACATAATAAAAAACACCATACCATGGCATAATTTGGAATGACTGTACAATACAAGGATTACAACAACGCTTGTAGTATTCCAT
>JACCEA012373285.1_pt1 | contig 13523 bp, 11 predicted proteins | sample 7449851 | NCBI WGS metagenome assembly JACCEA01 (sample SAMN15323453, study PRJNA562643) | freshwater metagenome | isolation source: river surface water | place: USA:Blue River Watershed | collected 2017-08-18 | reverse complement strand
CTGAGGCTCTGTCAATCCAATGTGCCAATCGTTGGATGAGCGAATACCACCGATGGTACATTATCATAGTCCTTCGCCTCTGGCATATTGTTAAACAAACGATCTGCCAGTCTTAGTCTTCAATCCCCGCATGGGTGCTAATTCAAACTTTTTTTAGTTGTTCAGAAGTTAAAAGTTACAATGGAATCGACAAACTTTCCAAATCTACACCAGTACTCTCTTCGTTTGCACGATCTAAATGAGAACAACAAATTTTAAAAAATGCACTATCAAGCTTTGCTTTGTCATTGATTTGCAAAGATGGGTCATTCAAGCTATCTTTAATGACTTCCAGCAACGACAAATCATAAGCAAGATTTTTCTTCTCTTTGTTCCCTACCTCGATACTGTGGCGTTTGCAATAAGTACAGGCTAACCTTTCACGATATGCATCATCTCTTTCTAATCGAATTTGAGTTTCTGTTGTAAGTAACTCCCAAACAAAATTTGGCTTGGTCGAAATCGATCAACTTGATCTTATTATCCCCATTTTCATCAATTTTCCACATTATGTTGGAAGGATATAAATCAAGATGAACTACCCCAGATGCATGCAACGCCGACACCAAATCAGCAAGCTCGTTGTAGTATTTTTTTCGTTGTTCGCTTGATGAAGGAAAACCAATCCTGTAATCGGAGTAATTATCGAACACCAGAGAACAAAGTGAAATATCGTATTCTGTCTTTTTAATTGTTTGTGTTTCCATAAACACACAAATGGGAAAGCCGACGCTGGATCGAAGCTTTTTGCAGTCAAATACAGTCTTCATTACATTGAAATAATGGCGAAGACCACCCTCAATGTCATTTTCATATAGCGAAAAAAATTTGGAAAGATGCTTGAAGTAATATTTATCTCGATCAATCCCATGAGTTACCGTAGTGAGATCAGCAGTAAAACTTTCGTAATATTTCGAACTCTCCGTCAAGAAACGCTCCATTGCAACGAGATAACCAGCAACAATATCGCGATCCCCTTCACTACCAAGGTCTAAAACACGACTTGTGCATAGAAAGTATGGGAAAAGTGGATCCAAAAGTTTTAGACATCCGAATTGACACAATTGACCATTACTTCCAAGTAAAGGAATCATTATATCTTCCGCAGGAATCCCTTTACTGACCAATTGAAAGGCCATGTTGGTTGCATAAGCGAAAGATTGGCGAAGGCAATTGATTGGAGCATAACTAGTATCTGTTACTTCAACATCACCAACCGCCAAAGCAAGTGAGGGTGAACAGATATATCCATCAGGCTGCGAAGCTTCTGAGACGCATCCCACAGGGCAACCGATAGATTTTAAAGTAATGCTAGATTTTTCTGTGGTTGTCAATAAATAAGGCCCTGAAATATGTCCAAGAATACTTTTAAGAAAATCCAAATGATGTTTTTGTGTGGTGATTCCATCGCCGGTCTCGTGGATAATACTTCCATCCACTTTCATGAGACAAATGCGAAAGAGCTGTCTGGAAATGCGTTGTACATGGTTTATTGTTTGAGGATCTGGATCTTTCAGTGGAATCAATGAATCGGAAATGAATTTGCCTCTGACGTTGGGGTCAAAAAGCATCATAGGAAAATTTACACCTAGACATTTGAACGCATAATGATGTTCACTAGTAAAGTTTGAAGCACGATTTTGACCCAATGAAAAGGAGATAATATTTGGTGGAGTAGCTAAAAGAAGAAAATAGTTATTGAGGAAGGGTAAGAACAACGGAAGATTAGAAATTTGAAAGAGTAGAGAATCTTACCCGCTTCTGATACTGAATTACCACCTAATGAAAGAAAGGAAGTGTCAGTGAAAGCAATGGATGGATCGATGAATGGTATCACTTATCATCTTGTACTAGAGGATTAGATATGACCAAGATGATACACAAATAGAAAAGAAACACCACAGAGAAAAAATAAGTTAGTAATCCAATCATTCGCAGAGTATAAATAAATCATTGGTAACATACTTGCCTGCTGGATTGTCAATACAACGAACATTCTTTAACCTACCTAATTCAAGAAAACTTAATGTGTTCTCCAATCTCACACTATTCCAGAGTGGATCATCTCTGGTTGCTGGTAAACCCTGAAAGAGAGGATCTTGCACAGATGATATACCAATCTTTCCTAACGCTTGATTGAGCAATTCGGACATATTGATTACAAGCAAAAGTATGAAAAAGTATGATTTTGAGAATATGAAGAAGTACAAGCCCGCTTGTATTGATGATGAAGAATGGCAGGAAATTTATCGAATCACTAAGTGCCAAAATAAAAGTCGGTTCTTTCGGCTTATATAACTATTGTCGTTTGCAAATAATATGAGGGACTCGATTTCTCTAAAAGACTTCGGTCAAAAAAGAGCGTGTGGAGCAGAAGCTGGAATTTAACCAACATTGAGTTGTTATTTTGGACGAATTGAACAATAAAGGGGCCAAGGGATACCAACATTGTGAATGGAAATGACTTTTTGAATTTGATAAACGTCTTTTCAGTATGCAGTCAAATCTACTTGCTAATCACCAGCAGAAGAGAACAGATTTCTTGGCTAGTTTTTGTTTCATTCGCCACGACCATTCCTCATTACCAGCTCTTCATATTCTCTTATTTCGTGGCTCTCCTCTTCCATAAGCTCTGTGTATTGGTGCATTTTTTTACAGTTTGCGGTGAATTTTATTTTTTTGCCACAATAATTTTAGACTGAGAACACCTTCACACGAGAAGAATGTATAAGGCATCACACGAAGCAGTAATTCAGCAAGCGAATATCCAATTAGTTGGAATTCGTTATGCCGAAATTCAATACTTCACACAATTCTTTACAACCTTTGGAACACAATGTTTCTTGCTTGCTGGTTTTATTTGTGGTGCTGTCTCACAAACACCAGCATTTGGAGCGAGTTGCGCTTATTTTTGGCAAATTCTGTATAATATCTCTTCTGCATCTTGTATTGCCTTTGCTACGATGGGTCTCTTAATATCCGTCTTTATCTCAGTCTTTGGACAAGGTTTGGCAATTCGTGGTCCACCAGGTTCGATGATCAAAGCGATTGAAGGTATGGTGATCGAACAACATCATGCTGTAGCTTTATTCGTTGGTGCTGCTATTTCCTATGTATTACAAATGATTGGAATGTTCTTTGTTATGATGGATTATTGGGGTGCAATTGCTTCTTCAGTATTTGTCGGATGTATCAGTATCTACACTTACAATGCTGCTGTTCGTATTTACAATCGTTTCCATTTCACTCAAGAGACTGTTGTCAATGAATGGAATGATGATAAAGATCCAGCGGAAGAATTGGGTGATTTAAATCCTACAGTATTTAAAAATAATGGTAAAGTAGCATCTTCAGGGAAAACAGGATTACAGACTACACTATTGATACGTCCAGGTATGAATAGTAGTAGTGGTCCTGCCAAGCCTGAGAAGTCTATGCTGGGTAAAGTTGTTTCCAAAGTAAAGAAGACCGTTGTCGGTAAAAATAATACTGCCACAACAAATGATACTGAAGTTGATGACGAAGGTATGATTCGTGAATCTATGAAGCAATATGGTGATAATCCATATTATGATGGAGCTGAGGAAGAGAGTACCCCATATACAAAGATGACCGATGACGACGCTACTAAGACAGTTGTCGGCAGTGTCCTTGGTACCACTACTGGTACAAAGGTCACAACAATCGCTTCTGAATCTCGTGAAGGCTCAAGTAAGTTGAAATATGCTGGTCATCTGACATTAAAGGGTGCGAAAAGAGGTTTTGGATTGTCTGACCCATGGGAACGCAAATACTTTGTTGTCGAAGGAAATTTCATTTATTATTACAAGGATAAGAAAGCTTATGAATTGGAACCACAAAACCCTATCAATCGTCGTCCTATTGATTTGGAAGGTTTTACATTGGTTGCTGGTGCAGTAGAGCCACCTTATGCAATTTCATTGGTTCCTATTGATGCCGATGATATTCGCAAAGCTTGGAGATTCCGTTGTGATACATTGACTGAATTTAACAAATGGATTGAAGTGCTAACATCCGCTATCAAGACTTATAATCAAGATAATCAAGGTGATTTTGTTAGTGTCATGCACGAAGAAAGATAAATAAATGTGTAATTAAATAGCATAGTATTGAAATTATTGTAGTGAATAGGTTTTTGTACAGATTTTGCAATATAGCAGTATTGATGTGCGTAATTTTATTGATGCAACGTTTCACAGCCGAGCAAACATTTGAACTTGATGATTATTATAGAATATAATTACAAAAGGATTAAAACACTGACTTAATTGTAATTCGTAGTTCTTTTTGGTCAAAACTTAATAAATTACAACAAAATAATCTACGATAGCCAATACTAGACTATAGTGCTTCCTATCAACATTCATTATCAACATTCACTTTCGACATACACAAATATATCTTGCCACTATTTTGGCAATAATTAAAAATATTCTACAATTCAAATTACCACACTAATACTAAACATATTTTCTTGACAACGAGTCGCTTTATTCTTCTTCTTCCTCATCATCATCTGCCACATTGCGATCACCTGCTCTTGACAAAACTTCACTCTTACCATCAGCAACTTTAATTAAATCACCAATAGAATGAGATGAATCACACATTCTTAATGCATTTGTAAATACATCAACCCAATTATTAAATTCTGCAATTGTATCACAACGAAATTTCCATGTTTTACGAATATCATCTGTATCAATAGGAACAAGGGAAATATTATATGGTGGTTCAACAGCACCAGCAATCATAGTATATCCTTCTAATTCAATTGGACGTAAATTAATAGGTTTTTGTGGTTCTAATTCAAATGAACGTTTATCTTTATAATAGTAAATTAAAATACCACGAATTACAAAGAATTTTCTTTCCCATGGATCACGTCCAAACATACCAGTACCTTTCATTGTTAGATAACCACCTGTTAAACCAGCACTACCAGCAACAAATTTATCAATACCTTGTAGTTTACCACCTTCACCATTACCGCCTTTATCATCTTTATCATCACCTTTTACTGATTTTTTATCAGAAAATTTGACATTTTTACCACCAGAGGCTGCAGCATCAGTTCCTTTCTTATCACCTTTCTTACCTTTTGATGCACCAGTTTGAACCATATTCAATGCATTAGGATTTAAATCATTCAATTCTTCTTCAGGATCTTCATCTTCATTCCAATCAACTTTCATACTACTCCAACTAAAACGATTATAAACACGTAAAGAATAGCGATACCAATAAATCATAGCAATTGCAGTTAAAATGGTACAAACTACGGCAGAAGTTGAATCCATCATTAACCAATACATACCAATTGCTTGTAAACCAAAAAAGAAAATTGTCCACACAAAGGCATAAAAGATATGTTCTTGTTCAGAAACCATACCTTCTACCGCACGGACCATTGAACCTACTGGACCACGCAAAGCGAGACCTTGTCCAAAGACTTGTAAGAAAACGGAACATACCAATGCATGCATACCAGTCGCCATACATCCAGCGGAAGTAAGCCAATACAGCATAACAAAGAAGTATGGTGCATTGGTTGGATTATCTGTACCAGGTACCTGAGACAAAGAACCGGCAATAAAGCCAATCATCAATGCTGACTGTGTGCCAAAGTTTGAAAAGAAAGTTGAGAAATATTCTAATTCATATTGACGAATTTGAACAAGGTTCATATTCGCCTCTTGAATGACTTGCTTTTGATTCGCCTGATTCATTTTTCTCTCTCTGTCTTTTAAATCAAATTATTTAGAAATTAATTTTTTTCAAAAACAAATGCGTTGTTCGTGATACCAATTGAGATACTGACCAACCCATCAAAAAGGAAAGAGAAGGCGAAGAGATTGAATTTAATTTAAGGAACCAGCAAACCCACAACAGGCGAATATGGAATAGAAGATCTGGCCGGTGGCGCCATCCCCAAACATCCAGATCAAAACCTAGACACGCAAAAATAGGGGTACTTGTCTTGGCGTAAGTCAAATCATATAAAATCAAAATTGTTCTGTTCGCATGATAATGTAGCATATTCACTTGAATCAATTTGAATCTTTTTCACAGAAAAATCTGATTGACAACGACGGAAATCATTCCTTGCGCCCCATTTTTTTCATCAAACAATATGAATAAGGTAGGACATTTGGTAATGAAAGGTGTCAAATTCATCCACTCAATTAAATTACAGTTGTATGATCTTGTCATTATTGGTGCTGGCAGCGCTGGCGTTGCATGTGCAAAACGTGCGGCTGGTCATGGTGCTCATGTTGCAATCATTGAGAATTGGAAATATGGGGGTACTTGTGTCAATTACGGCTGCGTTCCCAAGAAAGTAATGTTCAATGCTTCTCATGTCTATGGAACAGTTCAAGAGGCTAAGAACTTTGGCATCTCAGTAGATAATGTCAACTTCAATTGGGGTACATTGAAGTGTTATAGAGATCGCTATGTGCAACGATTGAACAATATCTATGAAAGTGGTGTGGATAAAATGAACATTGATCGTTTCCATGGATATGCCTCGTTCATTGACCAAGAGACAATTAAGATTGCCGAAGAATGCAATGGTGAAGAGGAAGCACGAGTGAAGGGAAAACACATTGTGATTGCGGTAGGTGGTCGCCCTTCTCCATTGAATATACCAGGAGCCGAGCATATCATAGATAGCGATGGTTTCTTCCGTCTAGAATCTCAACCAAAAAAGGTTGGTATAATCGGTGCTGGTTATATTGCAGTAGAGCTAGCTGGGGTACTCCATGGACTTGGATCAGATGTGACTGTATTTTGTAGAGAAGATGAAATGTTGGAAGGAAAGTTTGATCCTATGATTTCATCGACATTGACGGAATACTATCTAGCATCTGGTAAGTAATCCATAGTATTCTGCAATAATATTTAGACGGTTTCCGTCATTTCCATAGGTATTGATATCGATCGTGGATGTGTTCCTTCCAACGTACAACGTCACTCCACTGATCAAACTTTAACTCTCAATTTCCATGATGGCTCCGTAAGAAATTTGTCATATTACGATTAATAATTGTCATTTTCCTATACTTCTCTTAACAGCATAGAGATGGGTTTGATTGTGTAATTTCAGCAATCGGCAGGTTACCAATGACTAAAGACTTAGGTCTCGATAAAGTATGCGTTAATGTTGGACCGCGTGGACATGTGGTTGTCGATGAGTTTCAGAACACTTCTGTATCCAACATTTATGCACTTGGTGATGTTTGCGGCATTTTGGACCTAACACCAATGGCGATTGCAGCAGGACGGAGACTGGCAGATCGTTTGTTTAACAATATGCCACAGGCGAAGGCTGACTATGATAATGTACCATCGGTGGTATTCGCTCATCCAACGATAGGCACATATGGATTGACAGAGCCTCAGGCAGTGGCACAATATGGTGCAGAGAATGTGAAGGTGTACGAAAGTGACTTTGTAAATCTGTATTATGGCACGTTCTTTGAGGGTAATGCAGGGGACAAGCCCGTGACGAAGTACAAGTTGGTGTGTGTAGGAGCAGATCAGAGGGTACTGGGTTTGCACATGATTGGTGAGTTATGTTCTGAATGATGTTTTATGCTAGTACTAATGGTTGGAATCTGAACAGGAATGAGATCAGACGAAGTGTTGCAAGGATTCGCAGTTGCTATGAAGATGGGTGCCACTAAGCGAGATTTTGATAATTGCATGGCAATACATCCTACTGCTGCTGAGGAGATGGTGACGATGGACCCTTGGGGTTTGTGAAAGTTGCAGATCATATGACAAGCAAATTCAATTTTTTAGTGAATTAACCAGTTTAAAATTCAATACAGTTTAATACATATATACATTAGCACAAAGATACAATCCAAAAAATTCAAATATCATTCGCAGATATAAAATCTACAAAATATTTCATCTACAATTCCATGTGAGTGGCAAAGGGATCTTTCGCACGTTGTTCTCTCAATAGTCTCTCTGCATTACCAACAGAAGAAAATGTCACGAGTTCGATTTCGAACAATAACGTAGATCTCGGAGGTATTATTGGGGGATATCCTTTTTCCCCGTACCCATACTGTCGAAAATGGGATGAGAACCAACTTAGTAAAACATTACTAAATTTTTACCTCGGATGGAACAACAATTCTTGCCCTCTCCCCTCTACTCAGAATTGGAAGAACTAGTTCAATGGCTTTAATAACTTGGCCAGAGCCAAGAATGAAATACAACGGCTGCCCTCTATTCGCTGAATTATCAAAACAAGTTCCATCTTCTAAATAAGCAATATAGTGCCTGAATGTAGGAAACAAACGTTTAACCTTCAAATAGACAAATACAACGCAACTCTCACATAGCAATTTGGTCCCCTTCTTTTGGAAAGTTCACTAAACGGGCAAACATCCATGAGTTAATAGGTCACACGTCAAAATCCAATGCGGTGCGGTTCGTACCTGCATCACCGGGTTTGACAATCGTCAGTTTGAAAATTTTTTCAATGTTCTTTTGCTGCTCTTCTTTGGCTTTTGCTTCTTGAAAAGCTCTTGCTCTTGCCAGTGCCATATTGAATACGTGGTATTCACTCAACCAAAGGATCTTGAGCTCTGATTTCATTTCTATTTTGGCTTGTCGAACATTTCTACGACCGTTATTTCCAATTTTGACTTAATACATGCTAACAAGTATAAATGCATATAATAAAGGTTGGATTGATCAAGTGTCAAATTTCTGCTCTGACTAAATGATGCAACATTTTTTGCAAGTAGCACAAGTACTGATATCTTTGGACATATTTGACTTTATTTTCCTAATCCATTCATAGACCAAGTCATATAATTTATGGAGGTGAAAATGGTTCGTTTAGTGATTGTTTTGGCTCCTCAAAAGCATTGGATTACTGTATGGAGGGTGCTGAAGTCATTACTGTCCGAACGAGATATCTATCATCTTGTTTCAGTTGGGAACCATAAATATGCAGGACAATGGGTAGAGATGCGTTTCAAAACAAAAGACTCGCATCTTCAACGAGTATTGGAGGCTTTGGAAAAAGTGGGTTGTGGCGTCGATTGGGGTCATGTTGATGTTGTTGCGTTAGTACTTTCAAAACCAGCCATCAGTTCACTCTCTCTTTACTACACTCATAGACATCAACAAAGTGGAAGCAATATGATGGTAAATGAATTATTTGACACATTCGATTCAACCCCATACGTGATGCATGATAGTGTGAACTATTTTGACGGTCTCGAGATGACCATTCGCAATCCCACAAATCTGAACCAGTTTGATTCTGCAGATATTAGTCCAACTGAAGAGAGAAGTGAGCGACCAAGCTCTCCCCACCCTAATACCAGTCGACGAGAAGAGCTGACTTTGCCAAGCACAGTATTACCACCTAGAAGGAAGTATGTGATTAGCGACCGCATGACTATCGACGAGATCGCTTCCTTCGTTGATGAAGGGAGTCGATTGACTTTCAATTATCTTGCTCTTGTTACATGTGCATCTATTATGGCTGGTGTAGGATTATTGACTGATTCTGCAACGATAGTAATTGCTTCGATGTTGGTGTCGCCATTATTGGGGCCAATCTTATCAATTACATTCGGATTAGCCGTCAGTTGTAAACCAATGGTTTACAAAGGATGCAGGAACGAGTTTATTGGTGTTTGTATTTCATTCTTTTCTGGTATGCTTATTGGATTTATTGCATCTAAACTGTATTCCCCTCACCATGAAAGCTATGAAATGTATAGTCGTGGTGAGGAATCTGGTCTTGTGGCTGGACTCATTGTTGCTATGGCATCGGGAATGGCTGTTGTTTTGGGAATAACCACTGGTGGTATTAATGCGATAGTGGGTACTGCTATCTCAGTATCATTGCTGCCCCCTATTGTAAATTCAGGGATATGTCTTGCATTGTCAATCATTTATTCTCATGCTACCGATCCACTCATGACAGAAGAACATTCATCAGAGTTGTTATCATATGCACAGGTTTGTCATATCATTTCAATATTTTCATTGATGAACATGGAACTAATATTTTTACTCAATGACCCAGATTTCATTTTGTCTGTTTCTTGTGAATTTCATAGCAATTGTTATAATTGGATTCGCTACGTTCAGGTATATTGACTCCGTACATTGACTCCGTATACACATCATATGAAAGTTTTCTTTTTCTATATAGATTTATTAAGAGGGTGAATGCTATGGCAACATAAGATGCGACATTTCACATAGCATATGAAATTGTTATGAAACAAGAAGAGTAACAAATTAAATGGCATTACGATAATTGCAAAAAAAGACATTTGTGAATTAATAAATCATTTGTAAAATTATTCTTGGTTTCAAGTAAATTTCTACTTGCTTACTCGAAGATGATGATATTCCTTGGATTTAATTTAAGCAACAGCAAATCCAAATTTGACGGATATGATGGATGGGTGCATGAGAAGCACTAGGGACAGAGATACTTCCCAGCAAAATGTCAGAAGCAAAAATTAATAACATACCACATGAAATGAAATACCAGCTCAATCTAGGAGCAGCTAAATAATTCGAAATTAGGCCTCATCATAACTGCACCAACACAAAAACCCACAAGTTGAACAATAGTGCACTTCACTTCCATAACCATCTCCATTATGTCTGCACCCTGCAACTATACTCTCAGTTACAAGTGGAGAACCTTTACAGCGTGCACATGTACTCCAGGAAAAATCTGGATGACTTGGCAACCAGCCCATCGAGCGATAACCACCACCGTGAATGTTGAAAGAAGGCTTCTGATCAACCAGTTGCTGATTATCCGGATTTTCTTTCACCCATTTTTCTTCAATCGCCTTTGCAGTTGCGGCAATTGATAAAACACGACTTTGATATTGATCTTCACAATCCATTTGTTAGCAAGTGGTCTGCAATATTATCCACGAATGGAGTCACAGCAAGGTACTCAAGCAGCTAGTGTGAACTGCAAAATTGTGAATCAACAATCAAGTTTTTTATACGGATTCCTACAACGATACGTTGATACGCCGTTGTGCAGGAAGTAAGTACTGAGAAACATCCATATAGGACTATTGTTTTAACTAGTAGTAAATAAATAATACTAGTAAAACCTATGCCTTCTCCAACAAATGGCTGAGATTTCGGTTCTGACTTTCTGTTCCTTCTTTTCTATTCCATATTTAAGTTGTATTATTATTGTCTTAAACAGATTGAGATTCACCCATTCTATTTAGCTGTTGTCCTTTTTCAACAAAATCTGTTCATTTCGAATTTTTTATGCTGAGAATTAAACTCAATTGGACTTTGGTAGGATCAGCAATACAGCAAAAATGAATATCAATGGAAAACCCCGTCAATTGCGATGTAGCAGCTGTTATTCATCTGAATTTTATGAAGATGATCAAGGAAATATGAATTGTGTTCATTGTCATATTCAATCACAAGATTTTATTGCTGAAGCAGCTGATCTGTACGATGAAGGTATGATGAATACAACCAATCCCAAATATCGTCGTTCGATATCAACCCCAAAAGGTCAACGATTAAAATCTGGCAATCCAGATGAACCAGAATTGAAAGATTATCTCGTATTATATCAAAATGTTTTAATTATGTTAATGAAATGCACAATGAAAATAATATTTGAAAATGATGATGAATATGAAAATTATAAAGTTGAAGAACATAATCGTATGGCAACAGCAATTCAAGCTTTACGTTTATCTGAACCAGTCAAAAGTAAGAAAAAGAAGAAAGGAATAGATAAGGAGGAAATTGTGGAGGATCACGACGAAGATGAAGACTCAGATGGCGATGGTAAAGAGTCAACAAAGCCTCACCACAAGTCCAAGGATAAGTTTAAAACACCCAAACCCAAAGTTCAGGTAAAGACGGAGAAAGGCTGTATGGTGGAAGTCGATGATGCTAGCTCAACTTCATCATCTGACTCTGAAGGTGGTAGGGACAAAGAAGAAACATCAAAGGAAGTCATAACACCCGGCACCAGACGGTCATTGCGTTTACAGAACGCTCTATCACAGTCACAAAATGACCTCAAATCCCAAAAGGCTCCGATTGAAGAGATAAAAGGAAGAAAAAAGCGAAGAGGAACAAAATTATTTGATGGTAACGATGATGAGAGTGAACAAGATGTTGTCAGTGACGACGATGAGGATGATGAAGATGACGAAGAGCGTTTCGATGATGACGATCCGGATGATGAGGACTATCAATTGTCTGGTGATGATGAAAGTGATCGTAGTCATGATGGTAGGCGTAAGAAGAAGCATAATAAGAACAAATCATCAAAACTCAAGATAAAACCAAGGCATGAAGATGACAGTGAAGATGGAAATCACTATCCACACGATATCAAAGAAGAGCACGGCCCATCTTTATTGCCCACCGTAAATACTCAAAACAAAAGTGAACAATGGGCACGTGGTGGTTCAAATTGTCCAATCGAATTTAGAAAACCATATATAACATTGGAAGAACAGAAATCAAAAGAACAATATAATAAAAAATTACAAGATCGATTATTAAAAACATTAAAATCAATATGGATGAAATACATTGAAGAATGGATGAACACATCCGCACCATGTCAATTAATTGATGCCTTTTGTTTAGAATCAATGACATGTCAATGTACAACAGATGGTAAAAAGCCATTCATACATCCATTATATCCAACCAAACCATTGTTATTAGGTTTTATATATTTAACATTGCGTGTAGAGCGTTTAGATATCATACCTGCGGATATAGTACGTTGGTGTGAACGTGGTCTAATACCATATTCAAATATATGGGAATGTATACCAGAATTTGCAAGGAATGGTATTCCATTAAAACGTGCACGTTGGATATTTCAAGCGAATCATAAAGGCAGTGTGCATAGATTTATATCTACTGCGAATATATGGTTTCATACAGTTAGTATTGCGGAATCTATTCATATGGAGGATTCTGTTCCTCCTTTAAATGCACCGTTAGTAGCATATGGTATGATACGTAGTTTAGGGTTACCATATCATGTATGGGAATTATATTGTGATTTGAGTCATGTATATACTTGTGGGACACCAATGGTAGGTGCAGAGTCATACAAACAACAATATGCAGAGAATATATTAGCATTGATATTAATATGTTGTTTAATGTGTGATAATATCAGTGAATGGATGACAATGTATCATGATAATTATGATGAAGGATTAGAATTTTATGAGGATTTATATATTAAAAAGAAACAACACGATGAAATGTTGAGGAAGAATATGAGAAGTGGGAGTAGTAGTTATTATTATGATAGTGAAGGTATTGAAGAAGAGGAACAAAGATTGGATGGTATCGCTGGTAGAGCATTCATGGGGTAAGTAGTTGATACTTATTTAATTAATAGTATGTTGAGCTAAACCTCTCTCTCTCTCTCTCTCTCT
>JACCEA010658407.1_pt1 | contig 13523 bp, 9 predicted proteins | sample 7449851 | NCBI WGS metagenome assembly JACCEA01 (sample SAMN15323453, study PRJNA562643) | freshwater metagenome | isolation source: river surface water | place: USA:Blue River Watershed | collected 2017-08-18 | reverse complement strand
ATGTTGCATTATGTAAAGAATAATGATACGATTGCTTCCCATCGAATTGTGGTGGGAACTCCAAAAAGAAAAACTCCAATTTTGAGTTCCAAGTTGTCCAATTTTGTTTTTAATCCAACTTGGACTATTCCGCCTACTATTATTAAAGAAGATTTAACTCCGGAAGCATCAAAAAACCGAAATTATTTTCCATCAAGAAGACTAACCATATACAACAGTCAAGGAAAAGAAGTTAGCCCGTATGAATGGAATCCAGCTAGAGCCAACAATTATAAATATGTACAAAAACCAGGTTATAATAATTCTCTAGGCTTGGTTAAATTTAATTTTGCCAATCGTCATTCTGTTTATTTACACGATACCAATCATCGCGATTATTTTGTGAAAACGTATCGTTCATTAAGTTCTGGATGTGTACGAGTTGAAAATCCATTGGTTTTAACCAAACAAATATTAACTGAAATCAATCCAGAAAAATGGAGCGGAGGCGAAATTGATTCCATTCTGAAACAAGAAAAAACAAAAACAGTGTCTATTAAAGACACTGTGAATGTATATTTGTTTTATTGGACGAGTTGGATTGAAAATGACAAACTGCAATTTAGAGATGACATTTATGAACTCGATAAAGTCCTTTTTCAAAAACTACGAAACTAACTTAGATTTCACTATATAGTTTCTTGATGGGTGATAAATAAAAATACAAGATTTACCTTTGATTGTTTGAATTAATTCTTTGTGAATTTCGTAAGGAACAGCAGGACAACCTTGACTTCTTCCTAATCTTCCCGTATTTTTAATAAACGATTTGCTTACATAATCAGCTCCGTGAACTACAACTGCTCTATTTCTAGCGTTGTCGTTAATTCCATATTCCATTCCGTCTAAACGTAAAGACAAACCGTGTTTGCCAGTGTAAGTTTCTCCTGTTACATAAAACCCCAAACTACTTTTGAAAGATTCGCTTGCATTAGAAAAATCAGTTGCATATTCAGAACCCGAATTTCTACCGTGAGAAACTAACGATTTTAAAATTACTTTTTGGGTTTTCATATCAACAACCCACATTCTTTCTTGAGATGAGGACAAACTAAAATCAACTATAGTTAAAATTTCATTTTGAATTTTTCCCAATTGCTTTAATTGCTCATATCCTTCAAAAGCAGCAATGAAACTTTCAAAAGAAGGTAAAGAAAAACCATTTCCATCAATCACTGAATAAAATGATTTTGTTTTAGCTTCAAAAGTTGCTTTCGCATTTGCGGCAATTAATTTTGGATCAGTAGATTTAACTTCATTCTTAGTATTTTCTGCTGTATTTAAAGGCTTAAACGAAAAAACAAAAAATAAAATTAGGGGTAAAAATCTGTAAATCATTGTTAATCTTGCAGTTGTATTATTATTGTAATGGGTCAAATATATTTATTATTTTTAAACCTACAAACTATCAAGTGTTTTTTATCGAAAATTTTAACCTTTAGTCGATTATTCTCACAAAAGTTAAACATTATATAAAAAAAATAGACATATTAAGGTAATACAATATTTTTGCAATCAAAATTTATTACATGACAAACAAATTCGGCATCACTATATTCATTTCCTTAACAAGCTTTCTTTTGTCGTTTTCACAAACAAAAAAAAGTGTATCTACAAAGAAAACAACTGAAAACATTTCAATTGATGCTGAATTAAACGAGGCTTCTTGGAAAGATGCTGAAATTGCAACAGACTTTGTTTCTTTAGAACCTAAAAACGGCACACCTATTCCCGAAGAATTTAAAACCGAAGTTAAAATACTGTACTCTGATAATGCAATATATGTAGGAGCAAAATTATTCGATCCAAATCCAGAGAAAATTTTAAAAGAGTTAGTAGAGAGAGACGAACTAGGAACCTCGGATTTTTTTGGGATTTTTATAAATGGTTACAACGATGGTCAGCAAGAATTTAGATTTTTCGTTACTGCTGCCAACGGACAAATCGACACCAACTTTACTTCTGCGGAAGGTGAAGATGGTTCTTGGAATGCCATTTGGGAAAGCAATGCAAAAATTACCGATTTTGGTTATGTGGTTGAAATGAAAATTCCATACGCCGCATTACGTTTTCCTGAAAAAGACAAACAAACTTGGGGACTTAACTTTTTTAGAGAAGTTAGAAGAGAACGTCAAAAATACACTTGGAGTCCTATTGATAATAAAATTGGAGCCATTTCGCAACAAGCCGGAATTTTAACTGGAATCGAAAACATCAAAACCCCTACCCGATTGTTCTTAATACCTTATTCTTCCTTTTATCTTTCAGGAAGTGATGCTCAAAAAACCAAAGGCGAATTAAAAGGCGGATTAGATGTTAAATATGGAATTAATGATGCTTTCACATTAGATGCGATTTTAGTTCCCGATTTTGGTCAAACTAAATTTGATAATGTAGTTTTGAATTTAGGACCATTCGAACAACAATTTAACGAAAACCGACCTTTCTTTACAGAAGGAACTGACTTATTTAGTAAAGGGAATTTATTGTACTCGAGAAGAATTGGACAAACCCCAGATTTGAATTTAAACATAGCTGCAAATGAATCGGTAGCGTATCCCGGAGCTGTAAATTTATTAAATGCAATGAAAATTTCGGGGCGTGATAAAGATGGTTTAGGAATTGGTTTTCTTAATGCAATCACTGAAAAAACAATGGCTACGGTTTCAAATGACGATAATGATAATTCAAGACAAATTGAAGTTTCGCCTTTGACAAATTACAACGTAATGGTTTTTGATCAACGATTTAATCAAAATTCATCGGTAACTTTCATCAACACAAATGTTACACGAAACGGAAGTTTTAGAGATGCCAACGTAACTGGATTATTATTTGATTTGAATAATAAAACCAATACATACAATCTTTCTGGAGGATTAAAATCAAGTAGTATTAATGATGTTGAAAATAAAAACGGTTATAACGCATCGTTATATTTTGCAGAAACAAACGGAAAATTCAGATATAGTTTCGGAGGCGAATACATGTCAAAAGATTTTGAAATCAACGATTTAGGAATTAATTTCAGAACCAATTATTATTCGTTTTCTGGAAACACCAACTTTCGTATCCTAAACCCAAATAAAACTTTCAACACCTTTAGAATTAACCTAAATTCTTACTTTGAATTCTATACGCCTACAAACCAAATTCAAGCTAGTAATTTCAATGTTAACTTAAATTCTACAAACAAGAAAAATCATTATTTTGGTGCAGGAATTAACTTTAACCCTTTCAAAAATTACGATTATTACGAACCGCGTGTTGCTGATAGGTATTTCGTAAATCCTACAAATGTTGGTGGATTTTTATATTTTTCATCGAATTACAATTATAAATTTGCTTTAGACATCAATCCCTATATAACCCACGTTATAAAGCAAAACAGATATGAAGCAGGGATAAATATTAGTCCAAGATATCGATTTAACGACAAATTTTCCTTATCATACAGTTTTGATTATTTCAGACAACAAAATGACATTGGTTTTATTGATTTTGAAGATTCAAATATCATTTTTGCTAGAAGAAATAGAGATACTTATACCAATTCAATATCGAGTAAATTTTCGGTAAGCAGCGTGATGAATTTTAATTTATCGGTTAGACATTATTGGTCTTTGGCCGAAAATAATAAAATCAACAACTTAAATGAAGATGGAAGTTTAGCGCTAAACACCACTTATACAGGCAATAAAAACTCAAACTTTAGTACTTGGAATTTAGATTTAAGTTATTCATGGTGGTTTGCTCCAGGAAGTCAAATGTCGATTTTATACCGAAATAATGCTGCAACTTTTGACAGAACTATTAATAAAAATTTCAATTCGAATTTCTCTAGTTTATTACAGGACAATTTGAATCATATTTTATCAATAAGCGTTCGTTATTTCATCGATTACAATCAAGCTAAAAACTGGATTAGAAAAGGATAAATCACTTAATCGTTTTCGTAATTTTAAGTTACTTTTTCAATTAGAAATTTACCAATTGTTTATCTTTGTACAAACACACAAAAATGAACAAAAAAGTAATTTTAATGATATTGGACGGTTGGGGAAAATCGCCCGACCCAAAAGTTTCTGCAATAGACAACGCCAACACTCCTTTTATTGATAGTTTATATACCAAATACCCAAATGCCCAATTAAGAACCGATGGTTTAAACGTAGGTTTACCCGAAGGTCAGATGGGAAATTCTGAAGTAGGTCATATGAACCTTGGCGCTGGAAGAATCGTTTACCAAGATTTAGCCAAACTAAATTTAGCGGTTGAACACAAAACCATGAGTCAAGAAAAACCACTTGTAAATGCTTTTGATTATGCCAAAAAGAACAACAAAGCCATCCATTTCTTAGGATTGGTTTCCGATGGAGGTGTGCATTCGCATACATCACATTTAAGAGGTTTAATTGATGCTGCTCAAGAAAGTGGTGTTCAAAAAATGTTTGTTCATGCCTTTACTGATGGTCGTGATGTGGATCCGAAATCGGGAGCGAAATACATTTCTGATTTAGAAAATTATCTTCAAAATACCAATGCCAAATTAGCTTCTGTAATTGGAAGATACTACGCAATGGACAGAGATAAACGTTGGGAAAGAGTGAAATTAGCTTACGATTTAGTAGTAAATGCAGAAGGAAATCACTCAAAAAATGCGGTTATGACTATCAACGAAAGTTATGCAAATAATGTAACCGACGAATTTATTCAACCGATTGTGATGGTGGATGAAAACAACAATCCAGTTGCGAAAATTCAAGAAGGTGATGTGGTGATTTTCTTCAATTTCAGAACCGATAGAGGAAGAGAATTAACCGAAGTTTTATCGCAAAAAGACTTCCACGAATTCAACATGCACAAACTGAATTTGTATTATGTAACGATGACCAATTACGATGAAACCTATGAAAATGTCCACGTAATTTACGACAAAGACAACATCACAGAAACACTTGGTGAAGTGTTAGAAAAAGCCAATAAAAAACAAATTCGTATTGCCGAAACCGAGAAATATCCTCACGTAACCTTTTTCTTTTCTGGCGGAAGAGAAGAACCTTTTGTAGGCGAAACGCGTATTTTGAAAAATTCTCCAAAAGTAGCCACTTACGATTTACAACCCGAAATGAGTGCCTACGAACTAAAAGATGCTTTAGTTGAAGAACTTAAAAAAGGTGAAGTCGATTTTGTTTGTTTAAACTTTGCCAATGGTGATATGGTGGGTCACACAGGCGTAATGGAAGCCGCAATTAAAGCTTGCGAAGCCGTTGATGTTTGCGTAAAAGAAGTGGTTGAAACCGCTTTAGAAAACAATTACACCACAATAATCATCGCCGACCATGGAAATTGCGAAACGATGATTAATCCAGATGGTTCGCCAAATACAGCACACACAACAAATCCAGTTCCAATTATTTTAGTTGATAAAGAATTAAAAAATATTCAAAATGGTGTTTTGGGCGACATCGCTCCTACTATTTTAGATTTAATGGGAATTGAAAAACCAGCAGTAATGACTTGTAAATCATTATTATAAATAACGACTCAAATAAATTTAAAAAAGAGATTCATTAACTTGAATCTCTTTTTTTTATTCAACAAATGTAAATTAAAAGTTAAACTTTTATAAATTAATAGTATTACTATTATATTTGCATTCATAAATATTATGTTATGCAAAATTTACTATCAAATTTAAAAATAACCATTAACGAAAAGTTATATGTTAAAGATCCTGAAACTTCAGAATTAGGACTTAATATCCTAAAAAATAGCATTATACTAATTGATGAAATTGGCTTTGAAGCATTTACTTTTAAAAAATTAGGTGAGAAAATTCAGTCTAATGAAAGTTCAATTTATCGTTATTTTGAAAACAAGCATAAACTATTGGTTTATCTAACTTCATGGTATTGGTCTTGGATAGAATATCGAATGGCGTTTGCTACTACAAATGTTTCAAATCCGATAGAAAAATTGGAAAAAGCAATTAAACTAGTTACCGAAAATGTAGCAGACGATAATGCAACTCCTTATATCAATGAAGAAATTTTAAGCCGAATTATCGTTGAGGAATTTACAAAAACCTTAATGACTAAAGAAGTTGACAACGAAAACAAAGAAGGTTTTTTCTTAGTATATAAAAGAGTTATCAATCGCATAATTGATATTATAAAAGAAGTGAATCCAGAATATCCTTACGCAAAAAGTTTAGCTTCAAACATTGTAGAAGGAGCGCTGCATCAACATTTTTTAAAAAATCATTTAAAAACTATTACCAACTTATCTGAGAAAGAATGCGCAACCGAATTCTACACAGATATGGCTAAAAAAATACTACTATGACACCATTAAAAAGATTCAAAAACCTCATCTTAATCGACAAACAAGACATTTATCAAATCTTCTTGTATTCTATTATCGCTGGATTAATCAGTTTGTCGTTGCCTTTGGGAATTCAATCAATTATCAACTTTATTCAGGCTGGAAAAGTTAGCACTTCTTGGATAATCTTAGTTGTTATTGTAGTTGTTGGTGTAGCCTTTGTAGGTTTGTTAAAAATAATGCAATTTCGAATCACAGAGAACTTACAGCAAAAAATATTTGTGCGCTCGTCATTTGAATTTGCATATCGTTTTCCAAAAATAAAATTCAATGAATTACACAATCAATATCCACCAGAATTAGCGAATCGATTTTTTGATACGTTAACAGTTCAAAAAGGATTTACTAAACTTTTATTAGATATTTCTGGTGCTGCGTTACAAATCTTTTTCGGTATTATTCTACTTTCTTTATATCATTCCTTTTTTATCTTTTTTGGCCTTATACTTTTGATATTATTGTATTTGATTTTCAAAATCAACTTCAATATAGGATTAGAAACCAGTTTAAAAGAATCGAAGTACAAATACAAAATTGCACATTGGTTACAAGAAATTGCCAGAAATCATTTGAGTTTTAAAAGCAATTCTATTTTTAATTATTCGCTACACAAAAACGACAAATTGGTTAATGAATATCTGAAACAACGTGAAAATCATTTTCAGGTTTTAATGAAGCAATTTGTTCAACTAACGGGTTTTAAAATTTTAATCACTGCTGGTCTATTAATAATTGGAGGGTTATTAGTAATCAATCAACAAATGAATATTGGGCAATTCGTTGCAGCTGAAATTATCATTTTGAGTATTATTGCAGCGGTTGAAAAACTGTTTTCTGGATTAGAATTGTTTTACGACGTATTAACATCTTTAGAGAAATTAGGTTCGGTTGTGGATATGGAGTTAGAAGAAGATGTTCAAAACTCAAATTATTTAGTCGATAAAAACAAAATAACGATTGAAACAGAAAACGTTTCTTTTTCATATCCAAAATCCGATAAAGAAATACTAAAAAACATTAATTTATCGATTGAACCAAAACAACACACCTTAATTTTAGGTGAAAATGGTTCTGGAAAAACAACTTTAATTCGTTTGTTAGCGCGATTAATTGAACCAACATCGGGAAGTATTTTTATCAATAATACCAATTACAAAAAGTATTCATCTGACGAATATCGCTCAAAAATTGGAATTATAACAGCTCATGAAATGCCTTTTGAAGGTACAATTTTAGAGAATATCACTTGTAATAATCCAGAAATTAAAATGGAAATGGTTTTTGATTTAATCGAAAAATTAAAACTAACCGAAGCCATAAAAGCGCTACCAAAAGGTTTAGATACCCCAATTTCATCTGAAGGAAAACAAATCAATTCATCAACAATACAAAAAATTGTATTAGCTCGTTGCATCATTAATGAACCGAAATTATTGTTCTTAGAAAATCCTTTGGACAAATCTGACGAACAAACTTGCAAAGAAATCATTGATTTTTTAAGCGAAGAAAAACATCCATGGACATTAGTTGTTGCAAGTAAAAACAATTATTGGAAACAAATTTGTAAGCAAACCATTCTTTTGGAAAAAGGTGAAATTAAATCCATTTAAGCCATGCTAAACATCACAAAAAATAGAATTGATCAATTCGTAAAGTTAGAGCAATTCAAATCGGGACAAATATTTAAAGAACAAAAGCATTACAAAGTAATTCGCAAGATTATTTGGGCATTTGTTATTGTATGTATCTTGTTTCTTTTTCTTCCTTGGACTCAAAATATTCAAGGCGCTGGAAATGTAACCACCTTAAAACCAAATCAACGTCCGCAAACCATTCAAACCATTATTGGTGGTAGAATTGAAAAATGGTATGTTAACGAAGGTGACTTTGTAAAAAAAGGAGATACTATTTTATTCATTTCAGAAGTAAAAGAAGATTATTTAGATCCAAATTTGATTGAAAACACAGGAAATCAAGTAAAAGCAAAAGAAAATGCTGTAACTTCTTATGCCGATAAAGTAAAAGCTTTGGAAGCACAAATGGGAGCTATTCAGAATGAAAAAAATTTGAAATTAAAACAAGCACAAAACAAATTAAAACAGTCGTATTTAAAAGTGCAAAGTGATAGTATTGATTTTGAAGCAACCAAAACGCAACTTAAAATTGCTAAAACACAATACAATCGTTCCGTAAATTTAAACAAAGAAGGTTTAAAACCAATGACCGATGTGGAGGAAAAACGCATGAAATTACAAGAAACGGAGGCAAAAATTATTACACAAGAAAACAAATATATTACTAGTAAAAACGAGGTTTTAAATGCAACAATGGAACTCAACAGAATTAGCGCCGAATATGCAGAAAAAAACGCAAAAGCAAGTAGCGACAAGCAAACTGCTTTGAGTTCGCAATTTGATACTGAAGCACAAGTTAACAAACTTAAAAATCAATATAAAAACTATCAAATTAGAAATGGATTGTATTACATTACAGCCCCACAAGATGGTTATGTTAACCGTGCATTACAATCTGGAATTGGTGAAACCATTAAGGAAGGGACTGCTGTTGTGAGTATTATGCCAGCAAAATATGATATAGCTGTTGAAACTTATATCGAACCAATGGATTTTCCATTAATTAACAAAGGCGAAAAAGTAAGAGTTTGGTTTGATGGATGGCCTACAATTGTTTTCAGCGGTTGGCCTGATGTTTCATATGGAACTTTTGGAGGAATAATCGTTGCAAAAGAAAATTTTATTAGTCCAAACGGAAAATACCGAGTGCTAATTGCTCCCGACCCGAAAGATAAAAAATGGCCAAAACAACTAAGCATTGGAGCTGGAACTCAAACTTTAGCATTGCTAGACGATGTCCCAATTTGGTTTGAAATTTGGCGAACTCTAAATGGATTTCCTCCTAATTTTTATCAACCTGCAACAGAAAACACTAAAAAATAATGAAATCGAAACTATTTTATATCTTCATTTTCATTTGTAGTTCAATGATTTTATTTGGGCAAAATAACCCAACAGAATTCACGTACAATGAATTTTTAGGTTATGTAAAAAAATACCATCCATTAGTAAAACAAGCCGATTTAAAACTGAACGAAGCGCAAGCGAATTTAATGCAAGCGCGTGGTGCTTTTGATCCAAAAATTGAAGTTGATTTCAGTGAAAAACAATTCAAAGACAGTGAATATTATTCGATTTTAAACAGCAGTTTTAAAATTCCTACTTGGTACGGAATTGAGCTTAAAGCCGGATTTGATAATGCTGAAGGAATGTATGTTAATCCTGAAAACACATTACCAAATAGTGGATTAACCTCGTTTGGAATCTCAATTCCTGTTGGACAAGGATTATTCATTAATCAGCGAATGGCTGATATTAGAAAAGCGAAAATTGCACAAAATTTAAATGCGGCCGAACGTAATTTACAAGCAATTGAAGTTTTGTATGAAGCTTCTATAAGCTATGCAAACTGGAAAAGAGCTTTTGAAGAAGTAAAATTATATGAAAATTACCTTGTTAATGCGTCAAATCGATATAAAGGAATTGAAAAATTAATCTCAGAAGGCGATAAACCAGCAATTGACAGCATTGAAGCGGGAATTGTTGTAAAAACAAGATTGTTAAATTTAGAAGACGCTAAATTAAAACTTATTAAAGCGAAGTTAGAATTATCAAACTATTTATGGTTAGAAAATAATGTCCCTTTAGAATTAAAGGATGATTTAATACCCGAAATTACATTATCAAAAACGATAAAAGAAGTTTTACAGATAAATGAATTAAGAACAATTGATTTAGACAATCATCCAAAAATTCAAGCTTTAGATGCTAAAATTGCAATGCTAAAAGTGGATCGAAAATTAAAAGCAAATGCGCTTTTACCCAAGTTAGATTTGAGTTACAATTATTTATCAGAACCCAGTTATATTGACAATTATCGTTTTGAAGATTATAAAATTGGTGTAAATTTTTCGTTTCCAATATTTTTACGAAAAGAACGCGGAAGTTTAAAATTATCCGATTTAAAAATTCAGGATTCAGAATTTGGGCTACAATTTGAACGAAAAAATTTGGAAAACAAAATCAAAGCACAACAGCAAGAAATTGTTTCGCTTCAAAAACAGCAAGATTACAATGATAAATTAGTAAAAGATTTTACCACATTGCTAAACGCAGAAGACCGTTTATTTGAAATGGGAGAAAGTTCTTTATTTATTATTAATTCTAGAGAGAATTCATTGGTGAGTTCACAAATTAATGAAATTGCTCTTGAAAATCGCTATTTGAATGCTGTAATCGGATTATATAAAACATTGGCAAATCCACAATAAATAAAAAAACCTTCGCAATGCGAAGGTTTTTAATTTTATATCCAAAAAAATATTAGTAACGACCTCTGTTGTTATCTCTATTGTTCGAATAACCACCTCTACCACCTGAATTACGATCGAAGCTTCTTCTTTCGCCTTCTGGTTTTGGTTCAGATTTGTTAACTACGATTTTTCTACCTTCGATAGTTCCACCGTTTAATTCGTCGATTGCTTTTTGAGCCTCAGCATCATTAGCCATTTCAACAAACCCAAATCCTTTACTTCTTCCGGTAAATTTATCTGAGATAATTTTAACTGATTCTACAGCTCCATACTCTTCAAAATAACCTCTTAAATCTGCTTCCTCTACACTGAATGGAAGACTTCCTACAAAAATGTTCATCTATGAAAAATTTAATTCCTTACAAAGGTAGGCTATTTAATGTTGTTAAAAGGTTAAAGTTTGGTTTATTTTCAAAAACAACCCATTTTCGCTAAAAATTTCAAAATCAAAAAGTTAGTTTTTTAAAATATTTTCAATTTCAGACCGTTTATATTTAAAAATTTTTTATAAAAAGAAAGACAACCTTTCGATTGTCTTTCTTTTACTAACTCTAAATTATTCTACTTATGCAAACCAATCATTTCATAATAAGAACGCTCAATGGTTTCTTGATGGTTAGGGTGTGCAATTTTGACTAACTCTGCAACTCTTTGTTTTAGTGTTTTTCCATATAAATCAGCAATACCGTTTTCGGTAATGATGTAATGAGCATGTGCTCGAGTTGTTACCACTCCTGCTCCTTGTTTTAAATAAGGCACAATTCTACTCTCACCTCTTTTCGTAATCGAAGGTAAGGCGATAATAGCTTTTCCACCTTCACTTAATGATGCTCCTCGAATAAAATCCATTTGACCACCAACTCCAGAATACATAGTGCTTCCGATAGAATCCGCACAAACTTGACCAGTTAAATCTACTTCTATAGCAGAATTAATAGCCACCATTCTTGGATTTCTACGAATTCGAGCCGTATCATTTACCATTGAAGATTCCTTCATTTCGATAAACGGATTATCATCCACAAAATCATACAATCGTTTTGATCCCATTAAGAAAGTTGCTAAAGCTCTACCTCTTAATGTTCCTTTATAATTACAGTTTATGACATCGTTTTCTATCAAATCGATAACACCATCGGAAAACATTTCGGTGTGCAATCCTAAATCTTTGTGATTCGTTAATTTACTCAATGCCGCATTTGGTATCGAACCAATTCCCATTTGAAGAGTACTTTTATCTTCAATTAAAGAGGCTACATAAGCACCTATTTTTTCTTCCTCAGCAGTAAATGGAGCCACATCGTGTGCATAAATAGGTAAATTTACATCTACTAAATAATCAATTTCAGAAACGTGTAAAATCCCATCACCAAAAGTTCTTGGCATTTGCGGATTTACTTGAGCTACAACTATTTTTGCATTTTCAATTGCCGCTACCGAAGCTTCAACCGAAACCCCTAAAGAACAATATCCATGACTATCAGGTGGTGAAACGTGTATAAATGCTACATCTAATTTCACTACATTTTTTCTAAACAATAAAGGCAATTCACTTAAAAAAACCGGAGTGTAAGAACCGTTTCCTGCTTTTAAAGTATGACGAACATTAGCACCAATAAAAAAGGAATTTACGTGAAAACTTTCTGCTAATTCAGGATTAGCATAAGGCGCATCACCTTCTGTGTGTAGATGACATAGTTCTACATTTCTAAGCTCAGATGCTCTATCTGTTAACGCTTTTGTTAAAATTGTTGGCGTAGCAGCTGCTGCCTGAACGTAGACCCTATCGCCACTTTTTACTACTTGTACAGCTTCCGCTGCGGTTACATATTTTCCCATACCTAATGAAATTTATACTGCAAAATTATGCTCTAATTTAGGGATAAAATATGACAATTCTCATATTTAGTTACAGGTTTTGGGTTAATGGCAATAAGCTATTCCAATTTAAAATTGAATTATGAATTTGTACTTATAATTGAACTTGAATTCGTACTTTTGCTTCGAAATTTTGCATTATGATTGTAATTAAAACTCTTGAAGAAATCGAATTGATGCGCGAAAGTGCTTTAATTGTTTCAAAAACGTTAGGAATGATTGCTAAGGAAATTAAACCTGGCGTAACTACTTTATATTTAGACAAATTAGCAGAAGATTTTCTTCGTTCGCACGGAGCAGAACCTGCATTTTTAGGCATGTATGGGTTTCCGAATTCGCTTTGTATGAGTCCAAACACACAAGTAGTTCACGGCATTCCTAATAATATTCCGTTACAAGATGGCGACATCATTTCGGTTGACTGTGGTGCTTTCAAAAATGGTTTTTATGGCGACCATGCTTACACTTTTGAAGTAGGTGAAGTAGCTCCAGAAACTAAAAAACTACTTCAAGTTACTAAAGAATCGCTTTACGTTGGAATTCGTGAAACTAAAGTGGGTAATCGTGTAGAAGATATCGGACATGCAATTCAACAATACTGTGAAAGTCATGGTTATGGTGTGGTTCGTGAATTATGCGGACACGGTTTAGGTAGAAAAATGCACGAAGATCCAGAAGTTCCTAATTATGGGAAACGCGGTCGCGGAAAAAAATTAGTCAACGGAATGGTTATCGCAATTGAACCGATGATTAATATGGGAACCAAAAACATCAAACAGCATAAAGACGGTTGGACCATTACCACAGCTGATGGAAAACCAAGTGCACACTT
>JACCEA011696038.1_pt1 | contig 13524 bp, 12 predicted proteins | sample 7449851 | NCBI WGS metagenome assembly JACCEA01 (sample SAMN15323453, study PRJNA562643) | freshwater metagenome | isolation source: river surface water | place: USA:Blue River Watershed | collected 2017-08-18 | reverse complement strand
GTTTTTTAAGGAAATTGCCATTGAAGAAATCCAGAAAAAATACCAATATACAAGCAAACACAATGCTCAGAATCAAAAGCATAAGTGTGTTGAGCAAATTCGTCGAGTGAAGGCTGCCTCAGAAAAATAGTTGGATTAATTTTTTCTGGGGGTGGGTGATTTTTTTTCACCGATGGTATTAATGGATAGAATTTCATTTTGAAGTTCATTCATTTAAACCTCGGTCTCATGTTTTCAACTCACACAAAATCCCATTGGGCGGTATTGTTTTTGTTTTTCAGCAGTTTTGCTACCATTGCACAAGACGCCACAAATTGGAAGTTAGACAAGGCTCACACTTCCGTTAACTTTTCCATTAATCACTTTTTTTCTGCCGTAACAGGAAAGTTCAGATCCTTTGAAGGTCAAATTCATTTTGATCCAAATAATCTAGCAGGGAGTAAAGCAGAATTTACGGTTGCAGTGAACAGCATCAGTACGGATGATGAAAAGCGAGACAAACACTTACAATCCGCAGATTTTTTTGATGTGAAGCGCTTTCCACAAATGTCTTTCATTTCAACAAGGATCGAAAAAAAATCAGCAAAAGATTTTTTGATTTTTGGCAAACTCACCATTAAAGATCACACACAAGAGCTTGTCTTACCGATGCGAATAACAGGAGAAATGGAACACCCGATGAATAAAGGACTCATCATTATGGGCCTTGCGATTGATACAACCATCGATCGAACAAGTTATGGCGTGGGAACAGGCAGTTGGGCTGCTACAGCAATCGTAGGCGACGAGGTTCGTATTCATATTCCTATGGAATTAAATAGAAGGAAATAATGAAAATGGCCATACAATTTGGGATAATAGCCGTTTTATTTTTGAGCGTCTATGCGTTTACGAATCCCCAGGTGGATTTTACAAGAAATACGGAAACAGGTATTCAGTTCCAAAATGAAAAATGGATAACTGCTTTACAAAGGGCAAAAAAAGAAAATAAATTAATTTTTTTAGATGTTTACGCTGTTTGGTGTGGCCCCTGCAAGCGCTTAAAGAAAAATACATTTTCGAATGCAGAAGTCGGACAGGTCTTCAATCATAAATTCATCAATTTGGCGATGGATGGTGAAAAAGGAGAGGGGCCAGACCTGATGGAGCAATATCGTTTAACAAGTTTTCCCTCTTTACTTTTTATTGATGGAGATGGGAAAGTCGTTTTTCAAACGAATGGGTATGTAACTGCCAAGGAGTTACTTCTTTTGGGAAATACGATACTTACCAAATTATGAAAAATGTTCCTACTCTCCCAGAGGAGCCATTACTCTTATGAAAATAGGAGAAAACATAACTCCGCCTAAGTTTTTAACTAGAACCTGAGCATGGTAATAATTTCTATTAATTTGGAATCGCATATAGGCTAATTCATAAATTCGGAATAGTTTTAATTTGTCTGATTTGACAAAAGTCGATATAGCCCCCAAATTGAATGTTGATGTGCTTTTAGCTATATTAATATCGATTTTATAAACAAAATGGTCATCTTAGAATTGAAAAAAACAATGGATTCCTTGATTGAAGTGATTAGTCAATTGTCGGATCAAGAATACAGTCAAGCAATTGTAGCCTTAGAGGAAAATACAATTGGTTTTCATGCGAGGCATATCTATGAATTTATTCTCTGTTTGACTGAACAATATGAAACAGGTCTTATCAATTATGATCTCCGTAGGAGAGATAAAAGACTCGAGTCTTCCGTTGGTTTTCTTATAACGAGTTGGGATCAATTGCGCCAAAGCCTAAGCCTCCCCGATAAAATGCTTCACTTAAAGAGTAAATTTTACATAGCGGATGAAATCGTTTGTGACACGACCTATTTTAGAGAAATAGGTTATAATTTGGAGCATTGTATTCACCACCAAGCCCTGATTAAAATCGGGCTAAGAGAATTAGCTAGAAATATCCAAGTGAAGGCCGATTTTGGCATAGCTCCTTCTACCCTCAGAGCTAGATTGACCTAGCCATGTGTACATTAACGCTACATCAGGTCGGGAATGCCTTGATTTTCACCTCTAATCGAGATGATCAAGTAGGGAGAAATTCGTTAAAATACGCTCAAGTACAGCAGGGGGATTTCGAACTATTTTATCCCCAAGATGCCTTGCAAAAAGGGACCTGGTTAGCTTTGACATCGCAAGGGGATGTCGCCATATTACTAAATGGCTGTGAGGTAAAACATCAAAAAGAAGCGCATCACGTTCAAAGTAGGGGAAGGATTCCGATTGAATTTTTAAAAAGTAAGTTGTCTTTGTTTGATTTTCAGAGGCGATTTGATTTTCATTCATTTGAACCTTTCACGCTCATTGCTTATGTAAATAAAGAATTGGAGGAGTTGAAATGGGATGGTCAATTAGCTCGAGTGAGGAAATTACCAGTCGATAAAAAGGCGTATATTTGGTCGAGTGTCACCCTGTACGATGAACCGACAAGAAAACAAAGGGAGGAAACATTTTACCAATTTTTGGCCCAAAACCTGCCTGCAGCAGAACCCATTTTTCAATTATTTTTGAAAACATTTTTGTTGAATCGGGAACCGATTATAACCCTATCTACTTCACAAATTGTATTGGACCCAGCCTTTATTCTGTTTAAATCGTATCATCATATCGAACAACAAGAAATAAGTAAATTATTTTTAAGAGATGAGACTTCCGAAAGTTAACGTTTTCTCGGCCATTCTACCGTGGGAGTATTGGAATACCTGGCTCATCTATTTACCACTTTGGCCTTTTTGGTTATATTATTCCTGGAAAAATAGAAGTGTATATTTTTTTCAAAAAACGAATCCCGGCATTTCTTTTGGAGGAATGGCAATGCAGTCCAAATGGGAAATTTATGACCTCTTACCCCCTGAAACGTTTCCTCTCAGCCGCTATTTGAATGTAGAGGAAAAGGAAAATTTTGATTTTTCGACACTTCCTGAATTTCCATTCGTCGTGAAGCCAAATGAAGGATTGAAAGGATTAGGAGTCAAGTTTATCAATTCAAATGCTGAATTAGAAGCGTATTTTAAAAAAAATGACTTGAATGTGATCATCCAAGAAAAAATCTCGTTGCCATTAGAATTAGGTATTTTTTATGCAAGATTCCCTTCCTGTGAAAAGGGATTTATCACGGGTATTACGCAAAAAAAATATATGCAAGTGCAAGGGGATGGCGTTTTGACGGTACGCGAATTAGCCATGAAAAATGAAAGAATTAGGCGTCAGTTGAGGTTTTTGGAAAAATCTGATCCAGACCTTCTCAACTTAATTCCATTAATGGATGAAACAATTTCTCTTTTGTCTATCGGGAGTCATACGCGTGGGGCAGAATTTATTGACGTGACAACTCGTTATCAGGAGGCTATTTTTCCCTACATCGATGATATCGCGACGAAGATACCTGGTTTTTACTATGGTCGATTTGACATCTTGTGTGAAATCGAGGGTTCTCCACTAAGAATCAAGCAAGCCAAAATAATAGAACTCAATGGGGCCATGAGCGAACCGATTCACATGTATGATCCCAAAAATTCCCTACTATATGCATGGAAGGAAATTCATAGGCATTGGAAAATTATGTCTCAAATTGCTTTTCAAAATAGGCAGGTCCCTTATCGAAAACATCGTTTTTGGAATGGGCTTAAACGGATATTTCAGAACTTGAGATTAGAGAAAGATTTAAAAAATAAAATGGGGTGATTTATTTGTCATGAGGGTATTAATAAGAAAATTAAAATGATTATGGCAACACAAATTAAAATCAAAAATGTTTCTGAAGGATTTCAAAGCATCATCTCCAATGGAAAACATAGTATCTTGGGCGATGAACCTATTGCGAGCAAAGGAACCGACTTAGGGTTTAGCCCATCAGAATTACTCTTAGGAGGACTTGCCATGTGCAAGGTTGGCACAATCCGATATATTGCTCGCCAAAAAGGTTTGGAAATAGGTGAAGTAAATGCCGTTCTTTCTCAAGAGGTAAAAAGAGAACCCGATGGTCTCAAAACCCACATCAACGTAGCCATCCAAATAGATGGAAACATTAGTCTCGAGCAAAAAAAAGAATTATTAAAACAAGCGGATGCGTGTTACATTCATCGCCAAATTCTCGGGAATTGGGAAATAGAACATGCTATTGATTTGTAAATTCAAATTTGAAAATAATATTATTATTTTAATTGAACTCTTTTTTAAACGGCCCCCAAATGCAATTAACATTTGGGGGCCGTTTCTTTTGACTGAGCGTTATAGCCTTACCCGATTTTCTTGTTTTGAAACCGTTCTTTTAAACTGTCAACGAGATAATAAACCAAAGGGACTAGGAAAACGGTTAATAGGAGCGAGGAAGAAAGTCCCCCTATAATAACCCAAGCCAAACCATTTTTCCATTCAGCAGCAGTTCCTGTAGCTAATGCGATGGGCAGCATCCCTACGATCATCGAAAGGGTTGTCATGAGAATAGGACGCATCCGACCCTTTCCGGCCAAAAGTAATGCTTCCTTGAAGTGATGTCCTTCTGCTTTCAATTGATTGGTAAAATCGACAATTAATATGGCATTTTTGACGACTAATCCCATTAACATGATCAATCCCAATAAGGCAAATAAACTTAAATGACTGATGGATAAATTCAACGCAAGAAAGGCGCCAATGGCTGCTACGGGAATTGAAAATAGGACAACAAAAGGGTAAATAAAGCTGTCATACAGGGCAACCATGATCAGGTAAATCAGCAGGAACGAAATGAGGAGTACTGATCCCAAGGCGCCAAAACTGTCGTTTTGTCGCTTGATGTCACTTCCCCATGTTAATTCGATGCCGGAAGGAAGCGGGTGTTCCTTCAAATAGGAAACCACTTCATCCGCAACCGTCCCCGAAGGCCTCCCTAAGGCATCAGCCGTTAAGGTGATGGCAGCTTGTCGGTCTTTTCGCTCTAGCATCGAAGGCGAATTGTCCTGTTCCACTCGCGCAAAGCTGGAGACCTCTGAAGAAAAGCCTGCAGGATTTGTGACCGTAAAATGTTGTACATCACTGAAATTATTCCGATTAAAATCGTCTAACCAAATTCGTATAGGGAATTCAGTGCCTTTTTCAGTCATCGAAGCATCTGCATTTCCACTAAAGGCGGTTCTTAAGTTTATTCCAACAAATGAGGTACTTAATCCCAATCTTTGCATTCTTTCCTGATCAGGAATAACGATAAATTCAGGACTTCCAGCCTCCACGGATAATCGAACATTGTCTGCTCCAGGAATCCGCTCCACGAGGGACTTTAAGTCAGCACCCGTTTTCATGACTTGATCGACCTGACTTCCGCTCAGTGTAATTTCGATCGGTGCCGAACGCGGAATAAGCCCTAATGTCGCCATCGAATAATTAATCCCAGGATATTGATTTTTCAAGTCATTACGGAGTTTTTTCATAAACGACTCCGTGGCTAATTGCTTAATTAGTTTTTTAGGTTTTAGTTGAATGGTGAATTCTGTTCTATTGGGAGATCCCATACCAAGGCTACCTATACCTGTACTAGGCCCCCCAATATTGCTAAAAACGGTCGCAACTTCAGGTTGTTTGATAATGTACGTTTCGATTTTTTGGGAAATCAAATTGTTTTGCTGAATTGAGGTCGTCTTATCGAATTCCAATGCGAACCGAAATTTGCCCTGATCGCCTGTGGAAATTAATTCTTTGCCGATTATTCCCATTTTCATGATTCCCAAAGTCATTCCAAATAAGACGAGAATAAACCCGCTAAATGCCAATTTATGGCCCAATACCCAGGCTAAAAGTCGGCCATATCCCTCCGTGAATCGCTCTAGCTGATGTTCGAACCCGAGTAGAAAACGATTCAGCCAGGTAGTTGCTTGTAAATCTTCTTTTTGGCCAATTCGGGAGGCTAACCAGGGGGTTAATGTAAACCCTACCAACAAACTCGTTAAGGTAGATGTTACAACGACGACTGAAAATTGTTTTAACATGTCGGCGACGAAGACTTGTAAAAAAAGGATGGGTAAAAAAACAACCACATCGACCAAGGTGATGGATAGCGCCGCAAATCCAATTTCCATCCTTCCATCCATGGCAGCATTACGTTTGTCTTTGCCTAGGTCAAGGTGTTTTTGAATATTTTCTAACACCACCACCGCATCATCGACAAGGATACCTATGATGAGCGACATGGCAAGAAGGGTCATTAAATTTAAGGTATAATCTAATAGCCACATTACTGCGAATGCGGAAACTAAGGATGTAGGAATGGCTACAATGACAATGAACGAGTTTCGAAAACTACGAAGAAATAGTAACATGACGAATGAGACCAAAATAACCGCCAGAAGTAAATCAAATACGACCGAATCTACGGCGGCAATGGTATTGTCTGTACTATCGTCAGCAATTGTGAATTTTAGTCCTGCTTGTTCATGGGCATGTTGGATGGCTAAAAACTTTGCTTTTACGAGTTTTGATACCTCGACAGCATTCGCATCTCCTTGCTTTTTAATTAGTAAGCCTATCCCATTTTTGCCGTTATATCGGCTAATAGAGCTTGTTTCCTTCATGCCATCGACTACCTCAGCCACATCTTTTACATAGACTGGACTTCCTATGCTGGGCATGGCTATTTGTACTCCTTGAATATCAGCGATGGAGCTGAATTTCCCGATGATGCGCAGCGCATTATTTTCCGTTGAATTTTGAACTTTTCCAACAGGTAAATCTAATCCTGAGCGCTTGATCGCTTCCACCACCTGATACATGGAGATTTTGTAAAGCTTTAGTCTATGGGGGTTAATTTTTACTTGAATTTCTCGCTCTTCTCCACCCAGCAACGTGATTTCCGCGACACCCTTGATCTGCTGGATTTGTGGGAGATAGTCGTCTTTCATCTTTTGGAAAAAATCCGATGGTGCTAATTGACTTGTTGCACTGATGGACATGATTGGAAGGTCATTGGGTGAAACCTTACTCATGACGGGACTCTGTATGTCGGCTGGTAAATCTTTTCGAATATTATCGATGTAACGTTGTGCATCTTGCATCGACTTATCTAAATCGGTCCCGTATTTAAGATTAGCGATAATGATGGAAGCGTTAGGCAAAGATTTGGTGACTAGGTAGTCGACCCCCTCTAAATTAGAAAGGGCATCTTCGATTTTCCTGGATACGGAGGTTTCGACCTCAGTAGGTTCAGCCCCAGGGTACACCGTTTTTATCACAACCACAGGCTGGTTAAAATCAGGCATTAATTCGTAACTCAAATTTTTATAACCGATCACGCCCAAAAGCGTAATTACACTGAATAATACGATGATCAGTGAGGGTCTTTTTATGGAAATTTCGGTAATATTCATCGTTGGCTTATTTATTTTACCTGGACATTAGCCCCTTGAAATAGATTGATTAGACCACTGGTAATAAGCAGATCGTTTTCATTTAGCCCTTTTGATACCAGTGTTTTTCCCAGAATTTTTTTCCCGAGTTCGATTGTTTTTATTTGTGCTTTCCCATTTTCCAAAACGTAAACTTGCGCCTGAAGACTAGAGCCCATAATCGATGAAGAGGGGATGAGTATTGCCTTTTGAGATTCAATTTTCCCAGCCTTGACTTTGCCAAACATCCCGGCTTTAATACGTAAGTCTGCCGTATTTTTCAGGTCAAATTGAACAGGGAAACTGCTTCCCATGTTTGCTTTGCTGCCGATTAGGCTAGCTGTTGCGTGAAATATGGAATCGGGATAAGCGTCTGCTTGGATGGAATAAGCGCGATGTAAAACGAATGTGGCTAAGTCGATTTCTGGCACGAGAATTGTGAATTTTAACTGGTTAATGTCGGTAATTTGGATGATTGGAATTCCTGGGGCTACAAAACTTCCCACCTCGCTTAATTTTGCGGTGATAATCCCGTCGAAGGGAGCCTTGATGCTGCACTTGTTTAGTTGTTCCTGGATCGTAGCTTTTTGAACCTTAGCTGCCCGCAATCCTAATAGGGATTTTTCTAATTGAACTCCTTGGATGGCATCGGCTTGTGTCAGAATTGTGTAGCGTTTTACATCGGCAGTCAATCCTTCGATTTGTACATCTATGGATTGAAGTTGGAGTTCCCAAGTTGATGGATCTAAGGTTAAAATTCGTTGACCCTTTCGAACGTGACTACCTAAATCAACGAATAATTCCGTGATTCGGCCGGGTATTTCGGCACTCAGTTTGGTCTCCTTGTTTGCCTCAAATGTGCCTGAAAAGGACTGTTCATCCTGGATCAATTCGGCATGTAACGTGTCGATTTGTACAGGTATTTTCTCTAGCTTATCCTGGTGGTACACTTTTTGCTGAGTCACGTCTACATTGCTTTTTAATTTAAAAATCAAAAGGCCAACCAGGATGATCCCAATTAATATCCAGCTTATTTTTTTCATCGTTTTGTTCTTTTAATCAATTCTTGTGGAAATATTTCCGGTGATTTTTTGGAGTTCTAGGTCTGCTTTTAAATAGTCAATGATAGCTGATAAATGAGCCTGCTGTGCTTCTCGAAGCGCATTTTCTGCAAGGAGGATGTCGGTTACGTTAGCAGTACCTTGTTTTTGTTGAATACTGGTCTGATCATAAATATGACTCGCTAAAGTCATTTGCAACTTGCTCGTTTCAATTGTTTTTCCCGCCACCTGCTTTTGGAGTCGGGCGTTTTTCTCTTGCATACTCATTTGCTGCTCGATAATTCCCGTTTGAATTTCATTACTTTGAATTTCAAGTTTTTTCAACAGAATTTTTCTTTTTGAAAATGGGCCATTATACAAGGGATAGGACATTTGCAGGCCAATGAAACTTAAAGGGAAGAACTTTAAAAAGTCATTGGGCTGTTGGTCATAGCCAAATCCTGTACTACCATACGATCCCATTAAACTGAGTGTGGGAATATGGCGCGATTTTTCTAATGTGCTCACCTCGGTTGCCAATAATTGATTTTGGCCTTCACTAAGCTGGATTTCAACCGGTGAGGTCATCGCGAATTCTGCTTGGTTCTTTATTACAATGGCTGTTGAAATTTGAATGTTTCGGTCTAAAGCAATTCCCATTGCGAATTTTAGGTTATTCTGCAGTTGGCTTATTTTGTTTGAAATCGTCTCCTTCTGTGTGGATAATTGGGCTAATTGCAATTTGATTTTTTCAACATCGGTTTCTTTGGCCATTAATTGTTGGCGGACTAATTGGACCGTGCTCAAAAGCTTCTCTGCATTCTTGTAATTATGTTCAAGGAAATCCAGTTGATTTTGTAGAATTTGGATGGAGTAATAGACCGAGCTCACGTCAAAGTAAACTTGTTCTTGGGTCTTTCTAGCCTGAAGCTTTGTCAAATCGGAAGCCACCTGACTAACTTGAATTCCGCCCTTGATTTGGGGATTGATGAGTGGCCAACTGACTTGAATTTGCGTAGAGATGTTGTGAGGAACACCAAATTGCGTTTCTTTGAATTGCCCCACCGGGCCGTTAAAAATGCTCGTTGGCATTAATTGGTATGGTAAATTACTGAAATACCGATAATCTGCATTTGCCGTCACTTTGGGCAATATGTTGGATTTTGCATCTAAGATTCGTTCTTGCCCATGTTGTATGGAAATCGCACTTATTCGGATCGCCGCGTTGTGTACAAGGGCTGTATCGAGACACTGCTGTAAGGTCATCGCTTCGACGGGGGCCTGTGCTTGTATGAGTCTTGTCCCCATAAGTGATAAGACGAATAAGGTGATTGCAATGGTTCTGCTATTCATGGGAGGAAGGGTTATTGCGTGTGCCGCCATGTCCACCTGCGACGATGCGCATGATCTTCAAGCTTAGGTAGATATACTGAAAGAACTGAATGAAAATATTCTGCTGGTTTGCAGGTATTTTATGATTGATTTTCGCTGTCATGTCCTAGTTATTTGATTGATTATTCTGGAATAAGCCACCAAAAGGGCTTCATTTTTGCTTTATATAAAAAGGCATAATGTAAGGTTAGTTTTAACCAATGTCCTGCCAAACCGATGTCTCCAAAAGTTTTTTGAAGATCCCTTCCTTGAGTTTTGGGGTATTTTTCATAATCCGGGACTATAGGAAAAGTTGTAATGCTTATGCCGCTACCCTGCGTGAAACCATAACCGGCGGAGGCAATGCAGGCAGCACCCATATTACCCATGGAACCTCGATGCGGCAAGTTTGTTGAGCCTGTCTCGATTTGGGCTATGATATTGTCAGCGACAAGTTTTGCGGTTATTCCAGATGGCATTCCCGTTCTCGGGGGTGCGGGAAAAATATCTGTGCCATTTTTACTTTTTCTCGGTCTTGAAATGGCGTGCGGGGGTGCAAATGCAATTCCAGGAGCAAAGATTTGAGGGAAAGTCGGATTCTGATAGGTTTCAGGCCAATCTTGTACCGACCATTCTTCATAGGGCTTTGCTTGGTAATTCGCATCGACAATCATAAATCCTTTGAACAATAAGTCGGTGATGTCCTTCTCCACTTTGTCGTATGCTTTGAATCCATGTCCTGAAAAAGAAGGAATGAGCATGGCAAAATCAAATAATTCGGTTTTGTATTTGCCATCCAAATTTTCGTAATGCGCTAAACCCTGTTCAATTTTTGTTACTCCAGCGCCCAGAATCCATTCGATTCCTCGCTCCCGAAACACCATTTCAACCATTTCACTTGATTGCATCGTCTCCTTTCCATAAGAAAGCAACATGCCATCCATGCCAAAATCTCCTAAACTAAATTCATTGGAAATCCAAGTCAATGTGACAAGGTCTCGTACACCCAATCGCACTAATTCTTTTTCTACATTTAATATATATTCGAAGGCAGCACCCTGGCAGGTGGCACGCGGGTGTCCGGTTCCGATGAGAATTCGTACTTTTTCCCGACTAACCTTTATTTGTGCGATTAAATCATGCAAGGCCTCGGCGGCATGGTTGGCATGTTCATAAGTACAGACTGAGAAAACCTTGTTTGTCCCAGGCATAAGCCCTTCCGTTAATTCAAAGGCTAGTTTAGGACCCGTGGCGTTAATCAAGTAATCATAATTAACCTTCTCCATTTGTCCTGCTTTCTCCCCGAATGGATAGGAGATGGTCACAAATCCTTTCTCTTCAGTCTGGTCTCCGGCTGGGTGAAAATCAACAACATTTGCCTGCTTGAATTGAATTCCCTTTTTTTTGTAGATGGGTGCTAGGGGGAAATGAACTTCGGCCGCCTTCATTCGACCCGTCCCCACCCAAATATTGGAGGGAACCCATTGATAGTTTCGGTTGGGTGAAATAACCAGAATCTCGTGGTCGGATCCTAATTTTCTCCTTAAATGTCCGGCTGCAGTATGCCCAGCAATGCCTGCACCTAAAATGACTATTTTGGCCATAGTATGGGTTGTTAATTCGTTTTTAATAACATAAGTATGGAGTGAATGACCTTATTTCCTTGTTCATGAAGATCAAATTCGAAATTGGCCACACGCCATTTATACATGTGTAAGCGAAATGTGCCCAACACGATATGAAGCAAATGCGCCGCTGGGATCTTATTTGTGAATATGTTTTGCTTTTGTCCTTCGAGGAGAATGGGCATCAAGTGCTTCATTTTCACCTCCATAATTTGCGAAATAGCTTGATTGATTTTCTCACTTTCTTCTAATAATCCATCCGAAAAAACAGCCACAACGAAATGGGGGTTTTGTTTGAAAAAATCGAATTGATTATTGAATATGCGAATGAATTTTTCCTCGGGAAGCGCAGCTTCATCAGCTAAGTTTGATAAGCGCTGTTCCATGTGCCAAGCTAAATACTGAAGCAAACCAAGTATGATGGATTCTTTGTTTTCAAAATGTCGGTATAGCGCACTCTCGGAAAATTGCATTTCTTTTGCCAAATTTTTGGTCGTCAAGCCGCTGATTCCCACTTTAGTCAATATTTTTCCAGCTGCTTCTATGATTTCAATTTGACGTTCTGTTAGCTTATTTGCCATTTTTCTCCCTTTTTATAATATGTGAGTGAATATTCACTAACCAAATGTAGGCATATTATTTATATGTATATAGGGAAACGCATATTTTTTTAAAATACTTTGGACAATAAAAAAGAGGAGCTCGTGAAAGCTCCTCTTTTAACTAGAATGAAGTTTGCCGATTATAAATCGACCGCCTCGCCATAAGCCGCTTCCGTTGCGCCCTTGAAGGCTTCCGAAATGGTTGGGTGTGGGTGAATCGATTTCATGATTTCATATGCCGTACTTTCTAGTTTACGCACAACAACTGCCTCAGCAATTAATTCTGTTACGTTGTAACCGATCATGTGTGCGCCTAAAAGCTCACCGTATTTGGCATCATAAATAACTTTTACAAAACCATCACGTGCTCCAGCAGCGGTTGCCTTACCTGATGCCACGAATGGGAATTTACCTACTTTGATGTCGTATCCTGCCTCGCGAGCCTTCTTCTCTGTCATTCCCACAGAAGAAATTTCTGGCGTGCAATAGGTACATCCTGGAATATTGGAGTAATCCAAGGCCTCCGTCTTGTGACCCGCCATTTTTTCCACACAAATAATTCCTTCCGCAGATGCCACGTGTGCTAAAGCCGGACCCGGTGTTACATCACCTATGGCAAAATAGCCCGGAATATTCGTTTCATACCATGCGTTCACAGGAATACGCCCTTTGTCCACAATGATACCTACTTCTTCCAAACCGATGTTTTCCAAATTGCAGATAACCCCCGCCGCAGAAAGTACGATGTCACATTGGATATCTTGATTGCCTGTTGGTGTTTTTACACTCACCTTGCAACCTTTTCCTTTGGTATCTACTGACTCCACACTCGATGAGGTCAAGATATCGATCCCCATTTTCTTATATTGCTTCGCCAATTCTTTCGAAACATCTTCATCCTCTACGGGAACGATGTTTGGTAAAAATTCAACAATGGTTACCTTCGTTCCCATAGCCGAATAAACATAGGCAAATTCAACGCCAATCGCACCTGAACCGATGATGACCATCGAATCTGGACGTTTTGCCAAACTCATTGCCTTACGGTATTCAATTACTTTTTCACCGTCGATTGGTATATTGGGCAAGGCACGTGCACGTGCACCCGTCGCAATCATGATATTTTTTCCTTCGTAAACCGTCGCTTTTCCATCTGCATCCGTAACCTCCACCTTCTTACCCGGTTGGATTTTACCAAATCCCATGATCACGTCGATCTTGTTTTTCTTCATTAAAAACTGAACTCCTTTGCTCATGCTGTCAGCAACGCCACGTGAACGCGCGATCACTGCAGCGAAATCGGCTTCCGCTCCTTTGACTGTAATTCCATAATCAGAGGCATGTTTGATGTATTCAAATACATTCGCTGATTTCAATAATGCTTTGGTCGGGATACATCCCCAGTTTAGGCAGATTCCTCCCAAAGATTCCTTCTCCACGACTGCACATTTTAAACCTAATTGAGAAGCTCGGATAGCTGCTAC
>JACCEA010305903.1_pt1 | contig 13526 bp, 10 predicted proteins | sample 7449851 | NCBI WGS metagenome assembly JACCEA01 (sample SAMN15323453, study PRJNA562643) | freshwater metagenome | isolation source: river surface water | place: USA:Blue River Watershed | collected 2017-08-18 | reverse complement strand
CACTTATTGTTCCACCAGCAGCATAAGATGTAGTTGAAGTATAGTTTAAAGAATTAACTCCAGCTATAATACCTACGGTACTTGCTGCAGTTAATCTACCCTTGCTATCAACAGTAAATGTTGGAATCGCAGTGGAAGATCCATAGGTTCCAGAAGCAACACCCGAAGCCGCCAATGTTGCAACGCCAGTTACATCAGTGCTGCCATCAAAGCTTCCACTTGTATAAGTGATATCCCCTGTTGTTGAAATGGTTCTTCCTGAAGCAAGTGCAGTTGCTGTACTTGCATTACCTGTTAATGCACCAGTAAAGTTAGTTGCTGTCACCGTACTTAATCCAGCTAAGCTAGAAGTGGTTGCACCTAATGCAATATTTGTTGAACCAATAGTTAATGCACTATTAGCCAATTTTTCATTGGCAATGGCTGTACCACTCCACACCCCTGTAGTGATAGTACCTACTGTTGAAATGTCTGTTCCAATTAATTTAGAAGCTGTGATACTTCCTGCTAATTTTACATTGGTGATACTACCATCACTTACACCTGCCGCTGCAGTTTGCGCATCTACATAGGATTTAACTGCTTTTTGAGATGGGAATAATACATCACTTGTACTTGCGCCCCCTAAATCTGTTGCAGTACTTTTATTTGCTGTAGCTTCTGCACCCAAATTAGTTAAAGCACCGGAAGCATTAGTTGCACCCGTACCCCCTTTTGCAATCGCTATTTCAGTTGCGCTCCAAACTCCTGTAGTGATTGTTCCAACCGATGTTAAACTTGAACCAGTTACATTGCTTGCCAACGTAGTCCCTGATAAAGTATTTGCATCTGCTGCGATTGTAATATCAGCACTACCATCAAAAGCTACTCCATTTATATTTTTAGTTGCTGCAAATTTTGTTGCAGTTGCTGCATTACCAGAAGGAATTAAATAATCTGTCCCCGCTACTGCTGCACTAACTACACCACTTCCGTTTGCTTTCATCAATCCATTCACAGTTCCTGCTCCACCGACATTACTTCCAATAGTCGTGCCACTCCAAGTTCCGGAAACAATGGTTCCTAAAGTCCAACCAGTGGTTCCATTATGCTGTGCACGGATATTACCATCGCCATCTGCTAGAATTACATTATTAGACAAAGTAGTGGGTAAACTTCTTATACCTGAACCTATAATAGTATTACTGTTTCCTGTTGTAATACCAGTACCAAGACTATAATTATTCGCCTTGTTTGATCCAATCAAAATATTATTACTACCTGACATGCCAACTCCTGTATAACTACCTATAAATGTATTTTCCGAACCTGTTGAAATCCCTCTTCCTGCTTCTGCTCCTAAAACCGTATTATTATTTCCAGTTGTTAAAAGTGACATCACACTCGATCCTATACCTGTATTATAATCTCCACTACTCAATAAATACATAGCTGTTGAACCAATTGCAACGTTTTCACCTCCATTTGTTAAATTAAATAAAGCAGAATAACCAATACCAATATTATAATCTGTAGTCCAGGCTGTAGGTGCATATTTTCCCATTACATTATTTCCAATGGCTATATTTTGTGTATTAGACGCAAATGGATTTGCTGGCCTTCCAAAGGTCATTCCATTTACAGTAATATCCTTTCCAAAAGTTACCGTATTTGTAAATGTCTTCGATCCCGCGAAAGTTTGAGTTGCTGTTGTAACCACACCACCAAAATTTGCATCTGCAGGAGTTAGAATTAATTCCGTTGTTCCACTTATTGTTGCACCTTTTGCATTTGATGTGTTTGAAATTGCTCCAATTGAACTCAATCCAGCATTAGCAGCAGTAATAGAAGCTTTCACATATTCAGTGGTAGCAATTGTTGTTGAATTATCACTAGTAGCTGGTGTTGGCGCTGTTGGCACACCAGTAAATGCAGGTGACGCAATATTTGCTTTAGTACTTAATGCCGTATTTAATGCAGTAATGCTAGAAGTATTCGCAGTTACATTTGTATTCAATGTAACAATATTGTTTGCGTTTGAAGTAATGCTCGAAGTGTTCGTAGTAATTCTTGTATCTAATCCCGACTCCGCATTGGTTGCTCTTGTAATTTCAGCAGTGATGCTTGAAGTATTCGCAGCAACATTCGTATTTAGAGTGGCAATACTATTTGTATTTGCAGTGATGCTTGCCGTGTTTGCATTTACACTTGTTGTTAATGCTTGTTCAGCAGCACGAGCTGTTGTTGCTTCTGCAGCTATTGCTGTTGCGTTGGCAGTAATGCTTGAAGTATTCGCTGCAACCGCAGTGGGTAATCCACCAATTGTTGCTGCACTCACACCTCCAACACTGGCCACTGTAGTTGCAAAACTTCCATTTCCAGAACCGCTAACATCACCTGTTAAAGTGGTAGTTGCAGTTGCTGCCATCACATCAGTTCCAATCACCAAACCTAAATTCGTTCTTGCAGCAGCAGCTGTTGAAGCACCTGTACCACCTTTTGTGATTGAGATGGTTCCATTTATTTTAGCAGAAGTTAAACTATTATCAGCGACACCCGCGTTTGCACTTTGTAAATCTACATAGTCCTTGATTGCTTTAACTGATGGGAATTTTGTAGTTGAAAGTCTATCTCCTGAAATGTCGTTACTTTTATTATCTGTTGGCTCTGCACCTAAATTCGCCAAAGCACCAATTGCAGTTGTTGCACCTGTTCCTCCTTTTGCGATGGCAATTGTAGTCCCGCTCCATACACCAGAAGTAATAGTTCCAACTCCTGTTAAACTTGAACTTATTATATTACTCGCTAATGTGTTTCCAGTTAAAGTACTTGCATCAGCATCAATATTAATACTCGCACTACCATCAAATGGAACACCATTAATATTTTTTGTTGCAGCTAATTTTGTTGCAGTAGCAGCATTTCCTGTTGTATTCTGATTTAAAGTTGGAAAATTCGTAAGCGCAATGGCACTTCCGTTGGGCGCTAAATAATCTGTTCCAGCTATTAAAGCATTTTGCTTATTGTTAAACGTAGTAAAATCAGATGCTGATAAATAACCATTGTTACTTGCAGATGCCGCACTCATACTAAATGTACCTGTTGAAGCATTAAAGCTTAGAGGACTAGCTGCATTCAATGCACTTCTAACTCTAGCATCTGTGTAATATTTATTGTTTGAACCTTCGCTTACATCATTTGTAGTTAATACTACGTTTGGTCCTACAGATCCATTCACACTTGTTACTGAACTAGGTGTTGCTAATTCAATCCAGTTGGATAATGTACTAGATGGCAATGCACTCAAAACAAAATTCTTGTTTATGTCTGTTCTAATAGCAATACTTCCTGTAATTGCACTTGACAAGCTTAACATTGCTGCCTGGCTGTTCACCACTGTTGCACTTTGAAAGGAAATAGCCGGGATTTGATTAGATGGAATCTTTCCGTCATTGCCCAAAGTCGCTACGCCATTATTCGCTGCTTTTTGTGTTGCGTCAATTTTATTATTAAAGCTTGTGAAATCAGCAGCACTCAAATAACCATCTACACTCGTTGTAGCTTGATTAATACTTACCGTGTTTGCATTTTTTACCAATGGTGCAGTAAAACTCAACGGAGCTTGTACATCTGTACCAATAGTTAAACCTAAATTAGTTCTGGCTGCTGCCGCTGAAGTTGCACCTGTACCTCCATTCAATACACCTATAGTACCTGTAACATTAGAAGCCTTACCCGTAATGTCTCCAGTGATTTTTGTTGCATCAATTCCTGTAGCCAATTTTGCATTGGTAATATTACCGTCTGCAATTTTTGCAGTTGTTACCGCATTATTTGCAATAGTTGGTAAAGCAGAAGTTCCTGTCAAGTCTCCCGATAATTGTATTTTACCTTTTACTGTGGGACTAGCATCTACGATTGTTGCAATACTTGAAGCCACTTGTAAATCCACATAATCCTTTACCGATTTTACTGTTGGGTATTTTGTATTTGAATTACCGTCTGTAGTTAAACTTGTACTTTTATTCTCAACATTTTCTTTTAACGCTAAAGATGTATTTACATCAGCTGTATTTGCTTTTAATGCCAAAGAAGTATTCACAACTGCCGTACTTGCTTTTAATCCTAATTGATTATAGATAGCTGTACTATCAAATGTTTTCGCATTTAATTGCGCAGGTGTTACATATTTCGTTAAACTATCTGCAATATTTAATTTTGTAGCTATTGAATTTAATATTGGAGTTTGATCAAATGTTTTTGAATTCAATTGTGCAGGCGTAACATACTTTGTACTATCCGCAATATTTAATTTTTTGTCTAAACCAAAAACATTACCAGCATAAAGCGCATATGGAACCGCGCCGAAAGGAGAAGTACCTAAATCAATTAAATCTTTTGTATAGTCCCAACCAGTAACTGGCGCAATAGGCGTAATCGCTATTTTTAAATTCAAATAAAATGGCCCTTGTGCCCAATCTACCCCATTAATACTAGTTGCAGTACCACCAATTCTTTTTCCTTGTCCAACACTAATACTGAATACACCAGATGCATCAGTAGACACTTCATGCTCCTCTACTAAGACTTTTACACCGGTCACAGTTGTTTGGATAATGCTTGATTGCACAAATAACTTTCTATCTTTTGCAGGATTAGAATACTGATCTCTTGCAACTGCTTGAAAGTTTATGCCATTTGTTGGGGCTTGTGCAAACAATTGACCTTGGAATAAAGTCACCATCACGACAAAGACAAATGAAATCTTACATTTAAAATATTGCTTCATACTATTACTTTTCAAAATCTTTATTTTAATTCGCTTTTATAAATTTGATTGCATCCACATAAGCTGGAGATTCAATTTTCAGAATATATGTTCCATTGGTTAAACCACTTAAATCAATTGTTAAACCTTGAAATAAATTATAACCCGTTTCTTTCTGTGTTCTTATCAACATACCCTCTGCAGTCCAAATACTCAAATTAAAATTTTCTGTTAAGGGTGGCGTGTTGTTTAATTTGATTTTAGCAAAATGATTCACAGGATTAGGAAATAATCTTACACCTAAACTGTTAATCCTCATAGTAACTTCACAATTAAGCGCGAACTGACCATTTCCTCTTGGCCCATTCATTACCGCAATGCCCGTTTGAACATCGATACAAGCAGTAATGCTATTAAACTGAATTGCCGATCCATTACTAGCAGTTCCTGGCAATGCGCCGAAAGTACTCATCATGAATTGGCCTGTTTGCGCTTGTGTTTGCAAATAGCAAATAGATAAACTAAAAAATAAAATTGCTTTTTTCATTTTATTGGTTTGTACTGAAATACAATTTAGTTGCAACAGTCGCACCTGAAGCTTTGTAGGAAAGAATCAAATTATCAGAACCAATTGTTTCAATATTGTAGATATATTCTACATTGTTTGTACTACTGGTTTTTGCCTGAACATGTATTTGTAACTGATTATTAATTTTTTCAACTGTATATGTTCCTGTCAAGCCATCGGAATCAACGGTTGTTTTATTTTTTAAAAAATCAATGAAATAAGTTGATTGACCAACATAAGTTCTCTTGACTGCCCCTGTAATTGTGTAATCTAAATACCAAGTCTTTTCAGCCAGCATTTGATAAGAAAGTTGAATATCTGCATTACCCGTATCCTTCTTACAACTAGTTATTTGAGTGAACAATAAGCTCAACATTAAAAAACCAATAGTATAGTTATAAATTTTTTTCATATTAATTATTTTAAAAAAAATCACTTGCTTTAACCATCATGCCCATTTCAAAATTGTTCAGTGATGTTTTGATTGGCGATTTGGTGAATGAACTAATGCCGTGTCTATAATGAAGAAACAAAGTATAGTAAGAATTGTTGTCAAATTCTAAACCAATGTGTGCCCTAAGATTTAATTTCTTGTAATTATTGCCTACCTGATTATCTATGCTTTGACCAGACAGTCTAGCATCGATACTTGGTCCAGCCAAAAAGTAAAATTTATACTTACTTGAATCTAATAAAGGAATTTTTTGTTTGTAAAGCGCTGAAACACTTAAATTAAAAAGCTGATTTTCTGCTTTGAAATTTGAGAAGCCTCCATTGAATGGCGCTAACGTATTTATTTCTTTGTAATTTGTTCCAGTGGAATATTTGTTTAAAGCAACAGAAATTGCATAAGGATATTTCGAACGATACTTGCCCTCCACTCTAGCACCTCCCATAAAACCAGGTTTGAAAACATTTTTTTGCTCCACAGCATAAATAAAAGGCGAATTGAAACTTCCTGAACGTATGTTTTGTTTGGCAAAATTCATACCCCCAAAAAGGTAAATGTCATTTTTGGATAAATCCAATTTAACATTCCCCAGAGATTTGGTCATTTGCCTAGTCAGGTTCATAAATGGCTTGCCCACTTTATTGGTCAAGAACTGACTTGCTTTTTGATACGATTTTAAACTTGAGTCTTTACCGACTACAGCCTGCGTCTGAGCACTTATTTTAACATTCGATAATATTAAAATAAATACTAATGTAATAAAACATCTATTCATATACAATAAATTCTATATATTAAAAAAACCATGACTAAATCTCCCAAGAATCAAATAACGCGCGGAGGCGCGTAAGTTAGAGTCATTTTATATGAATAGAAAATTTGCTAGCTTTTAACTTGTACAAATTTCAAAAACTTGTACAAATTCTACTAGTTTTGTTGCTTATTTAAGAATTCGGAAGGAGTTAAACCCATTTTTTGCTTAAATGCATTGAAGAATGTAGTTCTTGAACCAAAACCTGCCTGTTTGGCAAGGGCATCTAAAGTGAGCATTTCATTGTTCCCATTTTGAATTAAATAGATCACAAAATCAATTTTATGGTCGTTTTTCCATGTATTAAAATTAATATTCAAGTGTTCATTAAAGTAGTAACTTAAATGATGTACTGGAATATCTGTGTCTGCAGACATGGTTGAAAGGCTAAAATCAGGATTTAAAAAGGGCTTTTTTTGACAATATTGCTCGATTTTATGATGCAATAATTCTAGTTTTTGAGGAGATATCTCAAAACTTCTGGACCCTTTTTTGACTAAATCGAGGTCGGCATCTTGCTGTATATTTTTTACTACAAAATCCAATTGGAGTAAGCCGTATAAAATTTTAGGAAAGAATAAAAGGGAAACATTAAAAAGAACCAATCCTACCAATGTGACATTTAGCAAATAATAACCCCTTACTTCTGCAATTTTATAATCTAATGTTTGGAATGAAAAAATTGTAAAAATCAAGAAACTTGTATAAACCAAAAAGGCGTTAAACATTAAAAACAAAAGCCATTTGAAAATAAGTTTTGACTGCCTATCGTCCGGCTTTTCATTTTTAAATTTTAGAAAGATCAACCGTACACAAACGAAAATATAGATCAAACCAATAATTGGTCTCAATAAAAAGTTCACTGTTGAAGGTATAAACAAATTTTTATTACTTAATATCTCAGCGGGATCACGGAGGACTCTTTCAGCATATTCTAGTTTTGAATCAAAACTGCTAAATAAATGTGGAAGGATATTGATACATAATAGCAAGGCAGGAATAAAGTGGAGGTAATCCTGTTTGGATAACCTATAATCATCTCTTAAAAGACCTCTAACATAAAAATATAAAATAGGGCCTACTGTTAAAAATAATGGCGTAAAATTAACTAGAAGTATAGCGGCCATTGTCTTATTCTCAGCATAAATGGTCACATAATGCGCTAAAGAATATAAATTGTTAATAAAGAAAAAAAGGAACAAAAAGAAGTTAACTCTATTTGACTCTTTTATATTGATGAGCAATAGGAAACTAACTATAAAGCCTAATATGGTAATATATAATAACAATCTAACTGCAAATTTAATGATTATAGATGAATATTGTAAGACAATATTACTAGACATGCCTATTGCCTATTCTTAAAAGGTTTAATGATGTTTATGTAGCCAAGCCCAGGCTCGAACTGGGATTTAGCGCTTCGGAAACGCTTGTACTAACCATTGTACGACAAGGCCATTCATTCATCCTAAAAAATCAAGGCTTTTTATTACCGTCGAAACAATACTTTAATAGCAGCTGGTAAAAAAATAGAAGTGGGCAAACTACTCATGATGCTTATATCTTCTAAAAAATCAGATGTATTGGATAAAAATTTAAACACAGTTGCTGCTTTATTCTTATGAAATATTCTTGCGAAAATCTCATCACCTGCCATTTTATTATTTTCTAATATATACAATAAAACAGCATCGTAAAAATGATGTCTTGTATTATGTACAATGGAATGAATAGATTGATTCAATTGTAATTGATGTACAATTTGAATTGTTTGTTGTTGAATAAACTGAAAAGCATAGCCCGTACTCGCTTTAACCGCATCCCCCATTGTTCCAATAGAAATAATACGTTTGCTTGTTGTAGCGAATTTTTTAGTGGTCATTGGTATCGCCCCCTTTTCTGTATGCACAATACGGTATTTGTAACCCTTATTATTTTGGTCTAGGTAACTATTTAAAACTTGATCATATTCTGCATCTTCAAGAATAGTCGGCGAAAATAAAGTGTATTCGACTAATGCTTTTTTATTGGACATTGGTAACAAATACATAAATGCTGTAGCGCCCATTTGTGGGACATTAAAATCCATTAGTCTTGCCACTTGTTTGTTGAAAATAGGTTCTTCAAACTCCACTACGATGCCTTTAAAATGTTGCCATAATGCAGGTTGAACTCTTTTCTCTTGATCTATTGTTGTGGAAGAAATACTTGAAAAAATATAGGCTCCAATTGCCGAACCATTATCCCAAGTTACTTTTGCTTCATTTGCATTTAATTCAAAAATGGATTCGATCTGTACAGTATGAAAAAATACATTACTAAATGTTTTTGCATATTTACTTACAAATTCATAGAAATCTTCACCTTGTATCATCTTATACTCAAAAGGCGCCGTGGGTAATACTCGAACCATTGGATCCTTAAGTACTTCTATGGAAGTCCATTTATTACATACTATGGGTTCAAAAGGACCAACACAATCTTCCCAAAAACACCAAGTACGATCATTCCCTTTGTTAAAATTTGAATCAAGTACAAGGATCTTTTTTTTACTTAATACAGGATCTTGCAATAAATGGTATAACAAAGAATAGCCGGCGCATCCAGCACCGGCTATTATATAATCATATTTTACTGCTTCTTGCAATTTTATCCCTTATTTTGAATCAGCTCGTCTCTTCGCACTTTATCCCAATATTTTTTTGCTACAATCAACATACCAAAGCTCTCTCCGTCTTCTTTGCCTATATGTTTGTGGTGCATTTTGTGCGCCCAACGAATTGCTTTAATATATCTGTTATTAGATTTTGTAAACCATTTGATCCTTTGATGTATAATGACTTCATGAACAATAAAATATGCCAAACCATACATTGCTACGCCTGTTCCAAGTCCAGATAGCCATGGCATACCGTTGAATGAGCCATAAAAAATACAAATCATACTAGGAATTGCAAAAATCAAAAAGAAAGCATCATTCTTTTCAAAGAAATGACCAGTAGGTTGGTGATGATCTTCGTGTAAATACCATAAAAATCCATGCATTACATACCTGTGTGTTAACCATGTAATACCTTCCATTACAGCAAAGGTCAACAACATTGAAATTAAGAAAATCATAAGGTGTTTTTTAATACTACAAAGTTACTATAACAAATTTAAGCTTGTTCTAATTTTTGCATTTAATAAAATAAAGAATTTGCCATAATCTGGGATCCTAATTCTAGAGCTTAACAATGCACCATGATTCGTTCGTTTTATCTTTTTGAATAAAGCGAAATAATACTTAAACGCAAGATAGACCCCAAAACGACAATTGTTAGGCAAGGCTTTGATCCCGTCCAAAGCAGCGTCAAAATCAGCCTGTATGTCCGCCTCAATGTCCTCTTTATCTTTGATTGTAAAATTACTAAAATCGCAATTAGGGAAATACATTCTTTCCATCCCCACAAAATCTGCTTTAATGTCTCTTAAGAAATTTACTTTTTGAAAAGCTGCACCAAGTCTTTGTGCTGATGGTCTTAAAGCTTCATATTGTGCCTGATCTCCATTACAAAATAACTTCAAACACATTAACCCTACGACTTCTGCACTTCCAAAAATATATTTATTATAACTTTCTTCATTGTGGTACTGTTGGCACAAATCCATTTCCATACTATATAAAAATGCATCTAATAAAGAACGATCAATATTGTATTGATTGTATGTCAATTGAAAACGATGTAAAATTGGATTTAAACTGATCCCTTTATCTAATGCCTCATAAGTATCCTCTTTGAATTTAGCAAGTAAATTCTCTTTATCATAATCATGAAAAGTATCTACAATTTCATCAGCAAATCGGACAAATCCATAAATGTCATAAATAGGTTGACGAAGTGATTTGTCTAACAATCCAATAGCAGATGAAAAACTTGAGCTGTACAATAAAGTAGTATACTTACTACTTTGTGCAGTCACCTCATTATATAAAAGCAAAGAAGACATAGTTAAAATACTTTGTGTTTTTGGTCAACCAATTTAGCAACAACTTCGCCACTAATCAAACTTGGTGGTACACCTGGCCCAGGCACAGTTAATTGTCCAGTGTAATATAGATTATTTACTTTTTTGCTTTTACAACTAGGCTTTAAATTTGCGGTTTGTAATAAAGTATTGGCAAGCCCGTAGGCGTTACCTCTAAAGGAATGGTAGTCTTCTTTAAATTCTTTTACAGCAAATGAGCGCTTGTAAACAATATGGCTTCTTATAGACTGTCCAATTCTTTCTTCGAATCTTTTAATAATCATCTCAAAATACTGATCTCTAATATCTTCCGTATCTCCTTCTAGTCCTGCCGCAATCGGGATTAATAAAAATAAATTTTCACATCCTTCTGGTGCCACCGTTGGATCCGTCACAGAAGGCACACTTGCATAAAATAAAGGTCTTGTTGGCCATTTTGGATCTGAATAAATTTCATGTCCATGTAATCCAAAGTCCGTATCAAAGAATAGTTGATGATGTTCAACGCCTTCCAATTTTTTATTTAAGCCCACATAGTATAATAAAGAGCTTGGCGCCATCACCCTTGTATCCCAATAATTTTTTGAATAAGACTGATATTCAGATGCTAATAAATTTGTTTCAATATGATGATAATCACCCGCACCAATTAACACATCCATTCCATATTGATGCTTTTCTCCTGTAGCAGATTGTATAGTATGTACAGCAATCGCTTTACCAGAAACAACTTCTATGGAAGTTACTTCCTCACCTAATTTGAATTCTACTCCTAATGATATTGCTAAATCGTACATGGCTTGAACAATACTATACATGCCATTTTCAGGATACCAGGTACCGCCCTTAATATCCGCGTAATTCATCAAACTATATAATGCAGGTGTTTTTTCTGGCAATGCACCTAAAAATAAAACCGGAAATTCCATTAAAGACTGAATAGAAGGATGTTTAAAAAACTTTGCCACATGTTTTTTCATCGACTGAAAAACATCCAACTTGAATACGCCCTTCACTAAATCCATATCTAAAAACTCAGTCAAAGAAAGACCTGGATTATGAACCAACTTACCTACGCCAACATCATATTTAAACTTCGCTTCTGCCATAAAAGCATCTAATGCTTTAGCAGCACCTGGCTCAACAGATTCTAATAAATTTTGTAATTCGGTGTAATTAGCTGGAATATCCCAAGCTTCTTTTTCAAAATAAACTCTGTAAGAGGGATCTAATCTTTTCAATGCATAGTAATCACTGACTTTCTTTCCAAATGCATTAAAATATCTTTCAAAAATATCTGGCATCCAATACCAACTTGGTCCCATATCAAAAGTGAATCCCTCTGCACTAAATTTTCTGGCTCTACCTCCTGGTAAATGATGTTTTTCAATCACTGTAACACTCCAACCTTTTTGTGCCAAAAAACTTGCTGTTGATAATCCTGCAAAACCGGCTCCAATTACAATAATTTTTTTTGGTTGAAATGACATGAAATTAATATCGTTGAATCTTTTGTTTTAAAATTTTTCTAGCAAAGTGAATTCTACTTTTAATTGTACCTAGAGGTTCGTTTAAAGCTTCCGCAATTTCATTGTATTTATATCCTTCCACATACAAATTAAATGGCGTTCTAAACAACTCCGGCAAATCATGTATGAATTGATTTACTTCCTTCAAATTTAGGTTAGTTATTCCATCATTTACTACCTTATTGAAAGTTTGATCAATTAAAAAATCATTTGGGCTATTATCCAACACTGTAGACTGTTTTGCTCTACGACGGTAATCATTGATGAAAATATTACGCATGATGGTGTACAACCATGCTTTAATGTTGGTTCCTACATTGTATTTGTCTTTATTGGAGATAGCCCTGAACAACGTATCCTGATACAAGTCCTTTGCTGACTCATGATCCTTTGTAAGGTTGATAGCGAATGGTCTTAAAAACTCTGCATTCTCGGTTAATAAGAGACTAAATTCTGCGTTTGACATACAATTTTGTTTAACATTTGAATTGTAAAGTTAAACATAATAGTTTGAGTCCACCTAATTTTTGTTTAATATTTTTAAAAATTAATTAAACAAAATATTAGCTCAAAGTCTATAAAGCTACAATGCTGACTACCAGATAGTTAGGAAACTAATGGTGTCAGCATTGGTATAAATTAGGCCCCTTTTGGGGTAATTTTTGATGAAGGAAGTCTAAATTTCTTGTAAAAAAGCAATGGTTTCTGCCAAACTTCGCTTCAATTGGATATTGCTCGCAATCTTACCTTTAAATTCCTGTATCAGTTGCCCAGATAAAATGATTGGTGTCTGAGGATTAATCGTGGCTAAATTGGAGAAGAATTTATCCAATTTGAAATTTTTAGCTGGAGAAGTGATATGGCAATATAAATAGTCAATCTTTCTCATCTCCGTTAAATACTTTAAATCCACCATTGGCACATTGGCTCCTAAGTAATCTACATATACCCCTCTTTGTTTCAATAAGAAATGTACATATAAAATTCCAAGTTCATGGTATTCGCCCTCTGGCATGAACAATACAATGCGCTTGGTGTAATTCACCAACGGCGGTAGTTTTTCAATACCCAATATAATTTTTTGGCGCACAATATTTGTCGCTAGATGTTCTTGTGCAGGGTTGATATGATTGGTTACCCAAAGAATACCAACACGCTCTAAATAAGGGAAAATAATTTCTGTAATCGTTTTTTCAATGCCTTTTTGACCAATATATAAATCTAATTGTCTTTCAAAAGCAACCATATTTAAGCCAACCATTGCTTTAATTAAGGCATTCACCACTCGCTCTTTTTGCGCATCCAATTGGCTCAATGCCATGATTTTTTCTTCCATCTGTTCGGAAGACATCTTATCTATATGAGAGATCTTAAACCCATACTTATTTAATAGCTATTAAATAAGTATGGGT